>Ga0070713_100000241_pt1 | contig 35970 bp, 66 predicted proteins | sample LARL82metaG_FD_65465 | JGI IMG/M metagenome (GOLD analysis project Ga0070713, IMG submission 65465) | Corn, switchgrass and miscanthus rhizosphere microbial communities from Kellogg Biological Station, Michigan, USA - LAR L8-2 metaG | ecosystem: Host-associated > Plants > Roots > Rhizosphere ... | reverse complement strand
GTGCGGAACTGCCCGTCATCCCCGCCAAGTCGCAGGCACCAGGCTCCCCCAACCCGTCGAAACCGAACGTGCCCGGGGCTGCTGTTCGTGCCTCTGGCGAGGATGCCGACCGGCACGCGGTTGCGATGGTGGTGATCGGCGACGCCATGGTGCGCCGGGCACTGGAGGTCGCCGGTAACCGGTTGCTCGACCGTTCCACCAGGGGACGCTTCCCTGATGTGGCGCCGCACGAGCTGCACTGCCACATCAAGGTGCAAAGCCAGGACAAGGCCAGCCAGTTGCTGCACAAAGCCTGGGCGCACCTTCCTGATCTCGCGGACGCCTTCGACGTGCCCAAGGGCAAGCGGGAACTGATGGAGCACCGGCTGACCGCCTACACCACCGGCCTGTTGCTTCGCTCCGAGGCGCACCGCAGCGAGAATATGATGACGGTACTTGGCGATCTGCTGGAGGAGGTGCCGGTATGACCGAACCGCTGATGAGCGCCGGAATCGTGCAACGATCAGCCGGTATCTCCGGAATGCCGGAAAAGCTGAAGGAGTACTGGCTGCACGGCATCGGCGCCGCGAAGATCGGCTGGGGGATACCGCACGACTTCTACCGGTGCGTGTCCCTGCTGACCAAGTACTACCCGCGTGACCCCAAGGGACTGTGCGCCCTGTTGCACCACGAACGCCTTGCCGCATGGCCCGGACGAGAGCACTTCGCCATCGATGACGCGGGAGCGCTGGTCGCCTCCGCGCACCCGAGCCTTGACACCACCCGACCGATGCGCTGGATGGGACCGCTTGCCAGGCTGGATTCACCCACCGACGACCCCAGCCGGCGGATCATCGACAGCAACGGGTTCAGTCACCGCGAGCTTCCCCTTCCACTGGCCTTCCAGGTGCACCACAACGGGGTTCCGCACGGCGACTCGGTGACCGTGGGACGCATCGCCCACCTCGACTACTCCGGTGAACACGTCATCGGCGCCGGGGACGTGTTCACCTCCGACGTGGTCCCCGAGGTGGCCAGGATGGCGGCACTGGCGCAGGGCGGTGTCATCGGTGCCAGCCTTGACGGCGGCAATGTGGAGGCACACTACGACCAGGAGTCTGCTTCCCCCCGCTTCACCCGCTACCAGATGGCCGGCGCCACCATGGTTCCCCGCCCCGCCTTCGCCGACCAGCGCATCCTGATCTGGAACGACGACAGCGCCACCCCCACGTACTCCCCCACCGAGGACGAGCTGCGCCAGGCGCCCGGGTACGCCTCCCTTTTGGCCTCGGCTCCCGCCGCCTGGATCGACCCGTCGCCGTTCACGGTCCTGGCCGACGGGTGGCAGTCGATGCCCATCGCTCCACGCCAGGCAAAGTGGGACGCGGACGAGGCAGCAGACCGGATCACCGGCTGGGCCGCCGGCAACGCGGGCAAGCTCGCGCAGGTCTTCCTGTGGCGTGACCCGGCACGTCCGGCCACCGACTCCGCCAGCTACCGGCTACCCATCGCCGACATCATCGGTGGACGACCGGTCATGTTCTACCACGCGGTGTACGCGGCTGCCGCCCTGCTGTCGGGTGGCCACGGCGGGCTACCCAGCATCAACGACGCGGAGCGTGCACGGCTGAAGTCAGTGGTCACCGACATCTACGCCAAGCTGTCGGAAGCCTTCACCCGTGACAGTGGCAGCCCGGTACATATCGCGGCCCCCTGGGACCGCAAACCTACAGGCCCCCAGACCGGACGGATCGGGGTTGGGCAAGGAGACAAGATGGAAACCGACGTCGACACCGACACTGACGCCTCCTTCGGGGTCAACTCGCACGGCTGGTCCACCATGCCGATCGCCGAAGACTCCCGCGTGTGGGACGCATCGGCCGCCGTGGCACGGATCGCCGCAGCCACCGGCGTCAAGGGGGATTCGCCCAACTGGTCCAAGTTCGGTCGCGCGTTCCTGTGGCACGCCGAGAACCCGAAGGCGATGGGCGACTTCAAGCTGCCGATCGTGGACATCATCGACGGAACCTGGACGGTGGTTCCCCGTGCCGTCAACTCGGTGGCTTCGGTGCTGGGCGGTGGGCGTGGAGGTGTCGACATCCCCGCCGCCGACCAGGGGGCACTCAAGTCGGTGGTGGCCATGCTTCGCAAGCGCATCCAGGGACGCTCCGGTGCCATGACGGTCACCGCCGCAGGTGTCCCGCTCGCCCCGCCCGCGTCCTGGTTCGAGGACCCGCAGCTTTCCGGTCCCACCCGCTTGCAGGTCACCCCGGAAGGTCACGTCTTCGGACACCTCGCGGACTGGAAGACCTGCCACCTGTCGTTCCAGCGCACCTGCGTGATGGCGCCACACTCCAAGACCGGCTACGCGGAGTTCCACGTCGCCCAGGTACTCACCGACGAGGGTGACATGATCGACGTCGGGAAGGTCACCGCCAACACCGGGCACGCGGAACTGAACCTGACCGCCGCCTCCACCAGGGCACACTACGACAACACCGGCACCGAGGCGGCGATCGTGCGTGCCGGCGAGGACAGCCACGGCATCTGGGTCGCCGGTGCCATGGTCCCCGAGGCTGGCCCCGACAAGATGGCGGCCCTTCGCCGTTCCCCGCTGTCGGGTGACTGGCGTGGGGTAGGTGGCAACCTGGAACTGGTGGCGGCACTGTGCGTCAACCGGCCGGGGTTCGCCATCAAGCCGGCGTTCAGCGCGGACGAGGAGCAGATGTCGGCGATGGTCGCGGTCGGCATGATCATGGCCGAGGACATCGTGGAGGATGACGCCCAGATCGCCGAGGACATGCTCCAGGTGGCGGTCACCGAGCCGGTGGACCCGACGCCGCTGGAGAACGCTATCCTGGACCGGTTGAACGTTCAACGTCAACTCTGGCGCCAGGAGCGCTTCGCCGAACTGACTCGGGAGGGGTGAGTCATGGGTTGCGGATGCGGCGGTGCTGCCGCCAACAGCACACCAATCGTCAACTGGCTGATCACCAAGCCGAACGGTGACACCTACACCATCCAGGGCACCGAAATGGATGCCCGTGTTCAGCGGGTACGTAACGGTGGAGGATCTTTCGCGCAGCAGAAGTAGTGTGTTACCGTCTGTGGCGTTAGGTGACGTCAGGTTGTGCGCCGGTCACCGTTCATAGAGTTCGCGGTGGCTGGCAGGTAGGCCGCACCGGATAGCCGTCCACGCCTATCCAAAGGTGCCCCCCATGAACCCCTGGGAAATCCCTACCCACCTGACCTCCTTCACCTCGCAGGCCATCCGTGACCTGCTGGCCACCTGTGTTGCGGCACGCGCCGTGCTGGTCGCGGCGGCCACCCCGGAGACCGCCACCGAGGCACAGGTCGCCGAGCTTGAGGACATGGTCGCCTACCGCGACGCCCTCCAGGCCGAGCTGACCAGTCGCGAGGATCGTGCCGCCCGGTTCGCCGCCGCCGGAACCGACCCGGTGGTCCCCGAGCCCGAGCCGACCCCCGACCCGGTTCCCCCGACCGAACCGGAGCCGGTCGTCGCCGCCGTGACCCCCGAACCGACGCCGGCCCCTACCGGTGTGCGGGTGGGTCAGGTCGCCGCCATCCCGACGCTGGTCCCCGGCACCCGGCCGCTGGCCGACCGCCCCCACTACGGTGCCCTGGTCGCCGCCGCCGGCCTCCAGGAGTTCCAGGCGGGCCAGGAGATCACCTCCCTGGGCATCACCGAGGTCCTGCTCAACGCGGCAGCCGCCCACGGCTCGATGCCCGGTGGTCGCTTCTCCACCTCGCCGGTGGCGGTACTGCGGCGCAACACCCCGGCGGAGTTCACCGTCAACGGCGACAACGGCGACCAGTCGACCCTGATGCGGGTGGCAAACGAGGCGAACCTTCCCGGCGGGTCACTGACCGCCGCCGGTGGCTGGTGCGCCCCGTCCACCACCGACTACGGGATCTGGTTCGGCACCGCCATCGACGGCCTGGCCGACTTCCCCGAGGTCACCGCCGCCCGTGGTGGCGTGCGGCACAACACGGGCCTGGACTGGGCGACCATCTACGGCACCGCCGACACCAACATCCTGTCCCCGGCGACCGGCCCCACCGGCTTCTTCAACCTGACTGAAGCCCAGGTCATCGCCGGTTCCCCCACCAAGACCTGCGTGCAGGTGTCCTGCCCCAGCTTCACCGACACGCGCCTGGGTGTCACCGGCGTGTGCATGACCTCCCCGATCCTCACCAACCGTGGGTACCCGGAGTTCGTGGACACCTTCACCACCGGTGTCATGGCCGTCCACGCCCACCAGCTCAACGCCCTCCAGATCGACACGGTCCGGGCGGGCTCCACGGCGGTGGACCTGACCGCCATCGACCCGTGGACCTCCGACGGTTCGGTGACCAGCAACATCCTGGGCGCCGTCGAGATGGCGATCGTGGACATCAAGTACCGGCTGCGGCTCATGCAGTCGGCCACCCTGGAGGTCATCCTCCCGTACTGGCTGCTGGCCAACATGCGCCAGGACCTGACCCGTCGTACCGCGATGGACCTGGAAGCGATGGCGGTCGCCGACTCCCAGATCATGGCGTGGTTCACGATGCGGGGTGCCCGTCCCCAGTTCGTGTTCGACTACCAGGACAAGTTCACCGGTGCCGCTTCCGGTGTCGGTGGCGCGACCCCCATCAACCTGCTGCCGACCACCACCAGCTTCATCGTGTACCCGGCCGGTACGTGGGTGCGGGCGGTGCAGCCGGTGATCACGCTGCACATGGTCTACGACTCGACGCTGCTGGCCACCAACATGGTCACCCAGCTCTTCACCGAGGACGGCTGGAACATGTTGCAGATGGGCCCGGTCTCCCGCGTCTACACCGTGCCGACCTGCCCGACCGGTTCCACCACCGCCGCCTCGCAGGTTGACTGCTTTACTCCGTAACCGGATGCCGGGTGCCTTAGGGCACCCGGTCCCGGTTGGCTTGAAAGGAAGCCCATGTCAGCCACCCCCAAGGCGTGGACCGGCGCGAACGGTGTCGTGGTCATCGAGACCAAGGCGTGCACAGTCGCCGGGATCACCTACAACAACACCACCGGTGGCACGGTCGTCACGATCTTCGACAACCCCACCACCAACTCGGGCACCATCCTATGGCAGGGCACCCTGGCGGCGACCACGGCGGACACCATCGTGTTCTCCACGCCACTTCGGGCCCTGACCGGGGTGACGGTGTTCGCGTCCGCCGCTGTTGGTGCCGCCGGCACCGTCTACATCCAGTAGGAGTCCCCGATGGCGTCAGCAACCCCCAAGAGCTACGCGGGTGCCACCACGGCGGCTACCTCCATGAAGTCGGGTGCCGGCACGCTGGTGGGCCTGACCATCAACGCCGCCGCGACCGCTGTGGTGACGCTGTGGGACAACGCCTCGGCGGCTTCCGGAACGATCCTGTTCCAGAAGACCTTCGCGGCGGCGGCCAACAACTACCAGCTCAACTTCGCCCCGACCGGTGGCCTGCGGTTCGCCAACGGCGTCACCATCACGGTGGCCACCGCCACTGCCCAGACCACCATCGCACTGGTGTAGTAGCGCGGAGGGAGGCACGCCATGGCAGTAGTCACTGGGCCCGTCTACGTTGACGCGCCCAACGCGAACGCGTCCCCCAGGTACGGGCTGTTCACGGTTGTGCCTCCCCGCGACTTCCCCGACGTCCACATCCGCGACGGTGGCGTGGTGTACGAGGTCGCCAACGACGGTGCCGGCCACGGGTACGACGTGACCTGCGCACCCGGTACCTCCAAGACCTTCGACACCACCTTCACCCAGGTGGCGGCCAACCCGTTCGTGGTGTACACCTCGGCGGTCTGTGGTCCGGTGGGCCTGACGGAGCAGCGCCTGCACGACGCTCTGCTGGACCGGTTGTCGGTGGCCGAGCAGGGCACCGTGGAGAGCGTCTTCTCCCAGCAGGCAAACGGCCAGTCACCCGGATTGGCCAACAGCACCAACCCGGGGGCGGTGACCCTGACGGCGGTGACCACCATCACGGCGGCCATCTCCTCGCTTGAGGGGTGGCTGTACCAGACCAAGCAGTACGGGTTGCCCGGCATCATCCACGCGCCCAGTGTCGCGTCGTCCTACTTCCGCGAGGTCAACTCGATGATGAAGGACGGTGGCGGGGTCTGGCGCACTCCGCAGGGAACCGCGATCTCCCTGGGTAACTACTCGGGCTTGACCCTTGCCGGTGGTGCCCCCGCCGCCGGTCACACCACCCTCTACATCACCGGGCAGATGGCGATCTGGCGCGACAGCCAGGCCAACGTCCTGGTCACCCCGTACGGCCCGAACCTGAACCGGGCCACCAACCAGCTCTACGGCCTGTCCGAGCGCGGTTACGTGGTCTCGATCGACAACTTCGTGGCCGCCATCGACGTCATCCTGGCGATCTAGGAGCAGAGAACATGGCAGAGATCCAGCCCATCGACGGGGACCAGACAGCAACCGCCGCGCTTCTCCTGGCCCTGGTCGACCAGCACTCCGACGCGTTCCATCCGCGTGACGTGTCCATCACCCACGGCTCGCAGGGTCTGGTGTTCGTGGTTCCTGACGGCCTGGCCAAGCTCCTGGACGAGGAGCTGGGCACCGGTGGCCAGGAGGAATACACCGGCGACGACGGTGACCAGGCCGCTGGTGAGGGCACCGAAGAGACCGGCGCGGACGACGAGCCACAGGAGACCACCGACGACGAGCCGGTTGAAGAAACCGTCGTCAAGGAGGTCCCGACCGGCCGGATCCGCAAGATCAACCCGAAGGCGACTCAGGAGAGCTGACAGATGACGTCGGTATGCGTTACCCCCTTCAAGCTCCCCCGCACGCGGGTGACGCTGCTTGACGCCTGCGGCAACCCGGTGTCCTCGGCCACCTCCTCGGTCACCTCCGCCGGCATCGTCACCATCGCCGAAACGCGGCAGTACGAGGCGCAGGAGGAGTTCTACGAGAAGAACGGTGACGGTACCTTCTGCGTGGAGGACCAGACCGCGCCGCTCTACAAGTACTCCGACGTGGTGGCCACCTTCTGCAACGTCGACCCCGAGCTGGTCAACATCATGACCGCCGAGCCCCTGGTGCTGGACGACGCCACCTCCCCGCTGTCGATCGGCTGGCGCACCCAGGAGGGGTCGGCGGCGCTGGTCAACTTCGCCCTGGAGGGCTGGACCAGGCTCACCAACAAGGCAGCCTGCTCCACCGGCTACCAGTACGGGTACGTGCTCTACCCCTGGTGCATCAACGGCACCATGGGGGATGTCACCTACGGCAACAACACCGTCACGTTCGTGGTCAACTTCCGCACCCGCAACTCCTCGCCCTGGGGAACCGGTCCCTACGACGTCAACATCTCGTCTGCCACCACCACCCTCGGGGAACCGCTGCCGCTGCTGACCCCCATCAGCAGCATCCAGCACCGCGACTGGCACCTCACCGCCCTGCCGCCGGCCATCGCCGGCTGTGGTGGTGGACCGCTGTCCTTCACCTTGGCGGCCCCCACCAAGGCGTCCCTGACCGGCACGCTGACCCTGCCGACCCTGCCGGCGGGTGTCCTTCCCGGCTACGTGGACTGGGGGGACGCCACCGCGCCCCAGTTGGTGACCGTGGGCCCCACCGTCAACCACACCTACATCGCCGGCACCTACGTGGCGAAGTTCCACACCCTGCTCGCCTCCCACGCGCCCTGGGTCGCCGGATCCCAGACCTATCCGTAACCACACACCAGCAGATGGCCGGCGTCGCGTTCCCCAGGGCGCGTGGCGCCGGCCTTGCCACGCAGAGGGGGTGCCGTGCCACTACCAGGTGACCTCACCACCGTCGTCGTCACCGGTACCTACCTGAGTGGCGACGGTTCACCGTGCGTGGGAACCGTCACGTTCACCTCCGGGCAGGCACTGTCCAACCAGGTCAACGGCACCTTCATCGTGGTGGGGACCTTCACCGCGATCCTTGACGCCACCGGCTCCTTCTCCATCGCCCTGCCGGTGTCCGACGACCCGGACTGGTTCCCGCAGCACTGGACCTACTCGGTCACCGAACGCCTGTCCAACCGGGGTGTGGCCAACACCTACGCGATCCTGCTGTCGACCGCCAACGCGCCCACCGTTGCGCTTCCGAGCCTTTCACCGGTGCCGGCCAACCCCAACCCCACCATCTACCTGCTGGTCAGCCAGTTGGGGCAGCCCAATGGCGTGGCGAGCCTGGACAACACGGGCAACGTCCCGCTTTCCCAACTGGGTAACGCGCCCTCCGGTGGTGGCGGCACTCCCAGCAACACCGTGGTGTCCGGCACCAGCTTCGGCCTGTCCGCAACGGCAGGGGTGGCGGTCCCCTACTCGCGCGGTGACCACTCCCACGGCACGCCTGCCGCCCCCACCACCGGCTCCATCGGTGCCCAGCCGGTCGACGCCACCCTGACCGCCCTTGCGGGCCTGGACAGTAGTGCCGGGCTGGTCACCGAGACGGCGGCCGACACCTTCACCAAGCGCTCCATCGTCGCCGGTTCCAACATGGTGACCGTCACCAACGGTTCCGGCGCGGCGGGAAACCCCAGCATCGATGTGGCGCCGGCCAACTTCACCGGCATCCCGCAGGCCGGTGTCACAGGCTTGCCGGCAGCCCTCTCCGCGCTGCAACCGCTTGACGCCACCCTCACCGGCCTTGCGGCACTGCCGGCGGCAACCGGCCTGGTCGCAGAGACCGCCACCGACACCTTCACCCAGCGCACCATTGTCGCCGGTTCCACCATGCTGTCGGTCACCAACGGCGGTGGGGTGGCAGGTAACCCCAGCTTGGATGTGGTGCCGGCCAACATCCTGCTGTCCGCGCTGGGGGCCCCCACAGCCGACGTGTCGATGAACAGCCACTCGCTGACCAACGTGGGTGCCAAGAACGGGATCTCCACCTTCAACTTCGTCGGTTTCCGTTCCTCCGCGCAGGGGCCACCCACCACCGGTACCTGGGCCACCGGGGACGTGATCATCGACTCGGGTGGTGCCCTGTGGATCTGCTCCGCCAGCGGTACTCCCGGCACCTGGATCGTGCCCAACATCGACATCGAGGACCCCGGCACCATGGTGGTGTCGCGTGGAACACTCAACGCCGCCTTCAGTGACCTGTTCGAGTTCCGGGTCGCCGGTGTGCGCACCGGGTACGCCAACGAGGGTGGGGAGCTTCGCTCCAGGGCGTTCAACGCCACCAGGGTCGCGGCACGCTGGCAATCCAACCTGCTGGGCGACAACACCACCGTGCACATCATGGAGGTGGCCCTCTCCGACAACACCGTCATGTTCTATGTCACCGCCCTTGGGGACGCCGCCACCACACGTGACCTGGCGGTGGGACGCAACTTCTCGGTCACCGGCACCTCCACCATCCCCGGCTACACCGCCACCTCACGCCAGATACTGACCACCTCCCCGCTGACTGGTGGCGGGGACCTGACAGCCGACCGGACCCTGACGGTCACCCAGTCGGCGGCAACCCCCACCCAGAACCAGTCCACCGGTGCCACCGGTGCCTCCCTGCTGCTCAGCAAGGACGACCACAAGCACCCACTGGACACCTTCATGCACCTCGACCATGGTGTGGGTGCCTGGAACATGTCGCCCTACTGGGCGCCAGGCTCCACAGCGGCTGGTGCCCCGTTCTCGGCGGGCACCGTGTTTGTCGCCAAAATCCCCATCCCCGCCGCTGTGACCGTCACCACCATCTGGATGTTTGTCAACACGGCGGGTTCTGGCCTGACCTCCGGGCAATGCTTCGCGGCCCTCTACGACGGGTCCAAGAACCTGTTGCAAACCACCGCCGACCAGTCCGGCACCTGGAACTCGGGTGGCATGAAGCAGATGACCATCAGCAGCCAGGCACTGTCGGTGGGTGTCGCGTACGTGGCGTGGTTCTTCAACGGCACGACACCCCCACGCTTCCTGGGTACAGTGTCGGGTGTGGGTGGACTGCTCAACTTCAACCTGTCGGCCGCCAACTCCATCTTCGCCAGTGCCGACACCGGCCGCACCACCAGCATGCCCAACCCCCTGGGCACTTTCACCAGCCTCAACCAGGGTTTCTGGGTGGCACTGTCATGACGACCCCGCCCTTCCCGATCCCGCCACTGGTCGCCTCCGGTGTGCTGCCATCCGCGCCCTGCGCCTGGGAGATCAGCCCGAAACTGTGCGACCCGGACTGGGACAACTACGACCCGAGCATCCAGGACCGTGCCATCGCGTACGCCTCCACCACCCTGTGGGCCGCCACCGGTCGCAGGTTCGGCCTGTGCCAGTGGGTGGTGCGCCCCTGCGGCCGGGAGTGCGAGTCCAGCGGTTTCGGCTGGAACGGGCAGTACTGGTTCGACGGCGTCTGGTTCCCGTTCCTGTTCAACGGCGTGTGGCAGAACTGCGTGTGCACCGGTGCCTGCCGTTGCCACCCCAAAAACCAGGTCTTCCTTCCCCGCCCGGTCGCCTGGGTCATGCAGGTCACCGTGGACGGGGTGGTGGTCAATCCGTCGGCCTACCGTGTCGACAACGGCATGTGGCTGGTACGCACCGACGGAAACGACTGGCCCCTCTACCAGGACTACAACCTGGACTCAGGTGTCGGCACCTTCGAGGTCACCTACCTCAAAGGCATCCCGTGCCCACCGGCACTGCTCAACGCGGCGGGGGAGCTGGCTTCCCAGTACGCGAAGGGCTGCGTTGGTGGCAAGTGCCAGTTGCCGGCACGCATCACCCAACTGGTGCGCCAAGGTGTCACGTTGACTGCCGTCAACCCTGACGTGCTGCTCAACATGGGTTTCACCGGCCTGTTCACCGTCGACACCGTCATCCGCGCCTTGAACCCCGGTGGCCTGACGCATCCGATGCGTATCATCTCCCCCGACGACCCGATCGTTCGGACGGTGACCCAGGCATGAGCAACGCCGACACCCTGGTCCTGCCGCGCGCCCTTGAGCTGCTGGCGTGCCTCCAGGCCGCCCTGGAGTCAAACTCGAACCCGCCAGCCCACTTCCGGCTGGTGCCGGGATTGTCGGCAGACGCCGACATCAGCCAGGAGGAGGACACCTGCTGCTCCGGCATGGCCTGGGTGCGGGTGGACCAGTTGTTCCCGGTGGCACCCGACGGTTTCCCCACCCCCTACACGCAAGCCTTCTCGGTATGCCGGGAACCCTCCTGGGCTGCCAGGATGGAGATGGGCGTGTACCGGTGCGTGGACATGGGCACCCTTGACGAGGTGGTGCCCGACGCCAACTGGACCGCCGCCGCCACCCAGGTGCTGCTGGACGCCTCCGCCATGCGCATCGCTGCCTGCTGCATGCAGGACCTGCTCAACCCTGACGCGCTGGGACCTGATGACCCGGGCACGTTCGGTTTCGCCATCCAGGACTGGCGCCCGGTGCAGACCATCGGTGGCTGCTGTGGCGGTACGATGCTGGTGACAATGGAACTGATCTGTCCCGAATGCTAGGAGTGGCCATGACCCCCACCCGCCTGCTGCGTGCCACCCGCTCGTTCGAGGACATCGCGGTCGGATCCGTGTTCGGCGACGACGGCAAATCCGAGCGGATCAACGCCCTGGTCGAGAGCGGCTACCTGGTGGAGATGCCGCTACCGGAGCAGGCACCCGACACCGGCGCGGTGGCCAGTCCCGCCAAGGGCAAGAAGGTGGCGACCGACGGTGCCGAGCCGAGTTGAGTGGGACGAGTTCGAGGTCATCGGGCAGCCGCTACGGCTGGTGCGCCCGAAGGTGGAGCGCTGTACCCGTGACACGCTGCGGGTAGCTCGCGCCTTCATCCACAACCGGACCGGTGCCCTGTCGGAGTCCGGTCACGAGTTCACGTTCGAGGACCTTGCCGCCGGCACCCTTGATGGTGAGGTCAACTTCACCAGCGACATCGCCTTGGCGGTGCATGAGGGCACCTCCGCGCACATCATCCGGCCCCGGCCGCCACGTCGCAGCCTCAAGTTCTACTGGCCGAAGGTGGGCATGACCGTCTTTCCCCGCCTGGTCCACCACCCGGGTGCCCGCCCCAACCAGTACCTGACGGATGCGCTGCGCATCGTGGGACGGGCACTGGGTTTCAAGGTCACCATCAATGTGCGCAGGCGTACCCAACAGACGGCTGGCCAGCGGCGCGGAGCCTGATAAGCTGTCGGCCATGACCGATCCCATGGGGACTGAAGACACCACCATCGAGGAGCAGTACCCGCACGAGGTGCCTTTCGGCGACCGGGTGATGCGGATGAAGACCCCCTCATCCATGCAGTTGGCGATGATGGTCCGCAGGCTGGAACGACACCAGGACGACCCCAAGAGGGACACCGACAGCGACATGGCGCTGTTCGCGCAGATCCTCGACATCTTCCAAGCCTGGTGGCAACCGGTCGACCAGCAGTGGCTGGAGGACGAGATGCTGGCTGGCCGCTTCGACATCCCCGAGCTTGAGCAACTGATGAACCAGCTACGGGCCACCTTCGAGAACGCCGCCGCCGGCACCACCCAGGCACCGAAGACGGGCCCGGTGCGTTGGCGTCGTGGCCGCCGTTGAGGGTTCCGGCCCCGTATCGGTCACCCCCTCCCGGGTCAACCCACTAGCGAGCCTGTACCCGCTGGAGCTGGAGGTTGACTTCGGGCGCCACACCTTCCTGATCCCCGCCCACCCGGCCGCGTGGTGGCTTGAGTACCTGCTGGATGACCCGGTCCACTACGACATCTTCCCCGACTGCCTGTCCGATGCCGACCAGGACCTGGTCACCGACGCCATCCTTGACGGGGACGTCACCGAACGCGACGTGATCGAGACCATCCTGAAGGTGATCGAGGTTGCCTCCGGTCGCCGGTGGTGGATCACCCTCAACATCTGCGCGGTGGCACGCGCCTCCTGGGACCTGGTGGGTGGGCAACTGTCGCTACAGGGCATCGACGTGCGTACCGTGCCGTTGGGTGCGTGGCTGGACGCCGCCTACCGGATCATGTTGCAGCAGTTGGCCGACTCGGACCCGAAGAAGGTGCCGACCTTCGTCGCCCAGATACAGGCAGCTCCCGAAGGTTTCGCCGACGAGTCCGGCGAGGATGAGGAGTCCGACGCCTTCCTTGCGGCGATGCAACAGGGGTAGTGTGTACCGTTTGGCCCCGGTGCGCCCTACCATGTGCGTATGGCCGGGAGTCTGGGGCGCGCGTTTGTCGAGGTACACGCCGACACCAAGCCCTTCCGGCGTGAGCTGAAGGAGGGTGTCGACGCCGGCCTTGCCGAGGTGGACGCCAAGGTCGAGGCGCATGGCGAGAAGACCGGCGAGAAGTACGCCGACGGCTTCTCCAGGGGACGAAAGCGACGCTGGGGTGGCGTCAAGAGGGACATCGAGACCGACCTCAAGGACACCGAGAGGGTAGCCAAGGACGTCGGTGAAGCTGCCGGCGCCACCGTCGCCGAAGGTTTCAAGCTCGCCGGGGACGCCGCCGACGAGATGGGCCAGGCCGCCGCCGACGCCACCAGCCTCGCCTCACGAGGGCTTGCGCTGATGGTCAGCGGGCTCAAAGCGGTGGTCGGCAGCATGGGTAACGTCGGTGAGGCGATCACCGGTGTGGTGGCCGACATGGCAGACCTCCCGGCGCTGCTGGTGACGGTGGGCCTGCTGGTGGCGTTGGCGATCCCGCTGTCGGTGGCCATCGGTGGCCTGATTGGCGCCATGATCGCGTTGGTGGCCATCATCGGCCAGGTCGCAGCCGCCCTTGCGCTGGTGCTGCTGCCGGCGATCCTAGGCATCACGGCTGCGGTGGGGCCGCTGGCCATCGCCTTCATGTCACTGGGCAAGGTATTTGCCCTGATGTCGGAGGATCAGAAGTCCTTCGCCACAAATGTCAAGAAGCTCGACCCGACCCTTCGTGTCATCGCCACCGTCCTTCGTGACGTCTACCAGTCACTGGTCAAGATCGGTGAGAGTTTCATCCTCAAGCCGCTGCTGGACGTGTTCGAGTCCATGCGCAAAACCCTCGGTCCGGTGCTGAAGTCCGGCATGATCGAGGTCGCCAAGGCGTGGGGACAGTTCTTCGTCTCGGTGGCCAAGGTACTGGGGACCAGGCAGTCCCTGCATGACCTCCAGGTCATCTTCGCCGCCATGTCGGCCGCCATCATCAAGATGGGACCGGTCGCCGCTCGCTTCTTCCAGGCACTGCTGGACTTCGCCGCTTCCCCCGCCGTCACCCGCTTCCTCAACGGACTGCTCGACATCTTCGGCCACCTGATCGACTCCTGGTCGAAGTGGATGGAGAGGGTGTCCAAGGACGGCAGCCTCAACAAGTTCTTCGACTCCGCGCTTGTCACCATCCAGAAGATCCTCAAGCTTGGCGGGGCACTGTTCGACCTGGTGGGGTCACTGGTCACCCCGCAGACCACCAGCAACTCGCAGACCCTGCTGGACAACATCACCATCATGGTGGAAACGCTGGCCAAGTTCTTCCGCAGCCCGGAAGGCCAGCAGTGGATCGAGAAGATGTTCCACTCGCTCCAGAAGATCCTGATCTTCGGTGCCGGGCTGATCAGTGCCTTCAGCGGCATCCTGTCATTCTTCATCGGACTGGCCGACATCCTCACCAACACGGTGGAGGGCATCGCCGACATCCTGATCGGCGCCATCAACCTGGTGATCATCGGCATCAACGGCGTGATCAGCGCCGCAGACTTCTTCGGTGCCGGCATCAGCCACCTGCCGACGCTGCCCTACTTCGGGCAGAAGAAGGGTGGGGTCAGTGGCACCTGGGAGCCGGGGATCGGCCAGGGCACCCAGCCGGGACTGGGGGGGCTTCGCGCACCGGGCAAGATGTTCCCGGGACCCGCCGCCACCGCCGGCACCAACGCCACCCTGACGATCCTGGAGCACTTCTTCGCCGACGGTGGCATGACCGGCAACCAGTCGATGGTGGCGGGCCTTCACCCGCACGAGGTGATCATCCCGCTGACCAAGCCGGCGCGTGCCATGCAACTGGCGCGGCAGTCGGGTCTGATGAACATGATCGGTGGCCGTAGCATTGTGCACGTGATCGTGGCACTTGACGGCACCCCCTTCTACGCCTACACCGCCAAGGCGATAGACGCCGTCGGTGACGCACTTGCCTCCGGGCCCAGGATGGCGGGGTTGAGCGCGTGACCAACACCCTGACCGCGACCGTCCTGCCATCCCGGCAGGTGGTGCTGGTGGTGCCCTCCTACACCACCGTCGGTGTCACCCACGTGCAGGTCACCCGCATCGTCAACGGCCAGGTCGACGGGATCGTGCGCCCGCACACCCAGGGTGATGGCGGCACCTTCCAGAAGCTGTCCAACGCCCAGGCGATCATGTGGGACACCGAGATGCCGATGGATGTCCCGGTGTCCTACACCTGCGTGGACGAGGGCAACCTGGCAGCCGCCGTGACAAGCGCGGAGGTGATCGTCGGCTCGTCGGGGCGGCTGCACCTGCGTAACCCGGTGCGCCCGGGGCTCAACGTCGCCATCACCAAGGTCTCCCCGCAACTCAACAGCGCCTGCCTGCCGGTCACCGGTATCTACTTCCAGTCGATGGACGCCACCGAGAACTACCCGTCCCAGGGGGCGGTGAACCCGGTGGAGGGTTCCCGCTACGGCGCGGTGTCCATCAAGCCACGGGGAGGACGCACCAGCACCCTGAACGTGGTGGCACGCACCTTCGTTGACCGCGACGCGATCCTGGCGCTGGTGGACACCGGCGAGCCGTTGCAACTGTCCGCGCCCCCCGAGTACGGCATCCCCGACACGTACCTGCACGTCGGTGACGTGTCAGCCAACCGGCCCCTGTCCGACCACCGCCGCCAGTGGCGCACCGTGTCGCTGCCGTTCACTGCGATCGGGGTGCCGGCCGGGCTCACCTACGGCTACCTGGGCAGCCGCTGGATGGACCAGTGCAACCTGACCTGGACCGCCGCCAACAGCGCCAGTGTCCACGGCACCGACGTGTTGCAGGGAACACGCGGCTACGCGGGTTCCACCGGTGGGGTGCGCGGGAACGTGCAGGTACTCACCGACCTCGCCGAGCAGGACGGCCTTGACACCACCCAGCAGGTGTACGACCCCGCGATCGTGGTGCCGTGATGCTCACCGGGGGAACCGACGCAGGCTACCGGCGCCTTCTGGCAAGCGCCTACCAGGTCATCACCAGGGTGGAGATCTGGCGTGGAGGGGCACGCATCGACCCGTACGGCGACGCCGGGGTGCCGATCCTTGCCTCCTCCTCGCCGATCAGCGCGACCCTGGCAAGCCGGGTGGTACGCACCGGCTCGTTCGTGGTGCAGGAGGACCGCAACAACATCCTGGTGCCGGAAAGCTTCGTTGACCCTACCGCTCTTCTGACCCCGTTCGGCTCGGAGGTACGGATCTTCCAGCGGGTACGTGGCGGTGCGGGGATCTCGTTCGCTTTCCAGGTCTTCTCCGGGCGCATCGCCGCCATCTCCTACCAGGCGTCCTCCGGGCAGATGACGGTCAACTTCGAGGACCGGGCAGCCTACGTCGGCTCCTCCAACTTCGGCACCCCGCAGAACTCCGACGCTGGCCTGGACCTGGTGGACCAGTTCGGTGTCCTGGTCAGCGGCGCCCTTCCTTCGGCCACCTTCGGTGCCAGCGACCCGTTCGGGCTCAAGACACCCGCGTTCAACTGGACCAACGACCGGGCAAGCGCCTGCGACGACCTGGCGGGGGCGGCCAACGCCTTCTGGTACACCCTGGCCAACGGCGACTTCGTGATGCGCCAGATCCCCTGGACCAACTTCAACGCGGTACCGGTGCCGGTGACCTACACCGACGGGCCGGGAGGTTTGATCAACGACGCGAACCTGACCGCCAGCCGGCAGAACGTATTCAACCAGTGGACGGTGGTGGGGGAACTTGCCAACACCTCCACCCCGTTCTATGCCACCGCGAGTGACCTCAACCCCTCCTCGCCCACCTACGTGCTGGGCAACTTCGGTGTGCAGGGACAGTTGCAGCAAGCGCAGGGGGTGTCCTCGCAGGGCCAGGCACTGTCGCTGGCGCAGGCGAACCTGTCACGTAACAAGGGGCTGACGGAGGCGTGGACCTTCTCCACCGCCCTTGACCCGAGCCTGGAGCTGGGCGACCTGCTGCCGCTGTCGGTCACCAACCAGTGGGGTGTCACCCGGACCGATCTTCAGGTGGTGTCGGGGTACACGCTTCCGATCACCGGTACCTCCACCATGCAGGTGACCTGCCGGGCACTGACACATGGGTTGTCGTCATGACCGCCAGTCGCGTCGCCTCCCAGATCGCGTCCCTGGTCGGGATGCCCTGTACGATGATCAAAGCCACGGTGCTGGCGGTGGGTTCGACCACCCTGACACTCAACATACGTGGGGCCACGGTACAAAACGTCTACAAGCTGGCCTCCTACTCCTCGCCCGCCGTCAACGACGTGGTGGCCGTGCTTGCCTACGGTTCCACCTACCTGGTATTGGGGGACATCGGATGAGCGGCACCACCGCCACCTACCACATCCCCTACCCCACCGGCGGGGATGAGTTGTGCGCGTTCCCCACCACCACCCAAGGCTCGGCGCAGGCCATCGACGCCGCCCTGTCGTCGGTGACCTCCGCCCAGTCACGCCTGATCGTGCCGCCGGTGGTGCGCCTGTCCCTTCGCACCCAGACCACTCTGACGCTGAGCCCGGTCAACACGTTGCAGAACCTGGCGATGGTGCCGTTCGACACGGTGGATGTGGACACCGCCAACATGAGCAACCTGAACCTGTGCCCGGTGGGGCCCATCACGCCGGCCTCCCTGCCCAAGGGTTGGTACGACGTGGGTATCTACGTGCACACCGGCACCAGCAACGCCAACACCACCAACAGCTCCTTGATGCTCCAGTTGGTGTTGGGACCGCAGGTCAACCAGGCATCCAACTGGCCCTACTGTTTCGGGGCCACCCCTGGGGTGCGCAAGTACGACGGTGGTTCCGGCAACACCGACACCGCCCTGTACCTGGGGGGAAATGTGCTGCTGGATCCCACCAAATCGGCGACCCTGCCGGTGTTCGCCGTCAACCTGGTCAAGCAGGGCTCCTTCACCGGGTCGCACGCCACCGATCAGCTCATCACGTTTGCGTGCTGCTGGATGATGTGGAGCCGTGACCAGTGAAACAGACACCCACCTGGGGCATCCCCTACCCGGAACCGGACGACCCGGCGGCCTGGGGAACCGAGTTGCAGTACCTGGCGGAGACCACCGAAGCGTTGCTGCACGGCGTGGATGTGGGCTACCAGAACCTGGCGCAACCGCAGTCGTGCGTGTTGACGATCTCCGGCACCCAGGGCCCGTTCGCCCATGACGTGCTGTCCACCATCGACTTCGACACCACCGTGTACGCGCCCAACAGCCCCTACTCCGGGCTTCCGGTGGCTTCCGTGGTGGCGGGGCCGGCGGTGCTGACACCCGCTGTCACCAGCATCCTTGACGCCGGCTGGTACCTGGTGGAGGCGTTCATCGAGTCCGACCCCACCGGCACGGTCACCGCCACCTCCTACCGGACCCTTCGCATCTCGGTGTTCGACAACACCAGCCTTCCGGTGGCTGCGGTGGACAACTTCTTCGGCAAGGACTACGACACCGGCACCACCACCCACTCCCTGACCGCGATGGGCCTGACCAGGATGAGTGGCAACTCCTACATTCTGGTGCAGTTCGAGCACGGCAACATCGCCTCCACCGTCAACGTCGTCAACTGCCGCGTTTCCATGACGCGTATCTGCCCGTTGGTGACGTGATGGGAGGCACGACACCGGTCTACTCCTGGCCGTACCCGTACGACACCGAGGTGTATAACGCCTCCACGGTGCAGACCCTGATGACCGACATCGACACCACGCTGGGTACCGTGGCCACTGAGCAGACCAATCTGCTGCACGACCAGACGCTGCTGGTGGGTGTGTCGTCGGTGCAGACGATCACCCTGGCCACCTCCACCACGTTGATCTTCAACTGTGACGGCGGCGGGGTGTGGAACCCGGACGGGATCGTCACCGACCCCTTCTCCTCGCACTCCACCGGCATCATCAACGTCGGCACCGGCCTGTGGCATATGCAGGCGCAGCTTTACGGGGTAGCTTCCGGCTCCCTCCCCACCAGCCTGCGCTTCTCGGTGCTCCAGAATGGCGCCGGCTACGCGCGCAGCACCATGTGCCCGCCGCCCACCGATGCCCTTGACGCCCAGTTCTACCTGACCTGTGTAGGAATGCCGTACTTCTCGGTGGCCGGGACCGTGGGGTTGGCCTTCCTGTACAACGGGGGCCCGGCGACCATGACTGTCGCGTTCGGCCTGCAACTTCGTAAGATCCGCTCCCCATGATGGATGGGGAGTCATCAATGTTGATCTACTATGTGCCCAGTGTCACGCGGCGGGAAGGGCGGGGAAGTGGGTGAGCTGGGCAACGGTGCAAAAGGTCGTGGTGGTGATCCGGGACCTGGGATCGTTTGGAGCCGGGATCTTCATCGTGATCAACGAAACGATCTCGGGCCATTCCGATCCTGGGCTGTTGACCCTGGCTGGGTGCCTCTTGGGAGTTCCGGGGATCCTGTCCATCGTGTCCCTCGGCCGGGGTGGCAACGAAACTCACCCGGATACAGTCGAATCATCGTCATCTCCTCGTCCTTCCTCGTCACCGTCTTCACCGTCTACGTGACGATCATGCTGGTGGTGCGCGGATGATAGACAAGGTGCTGGCCAAGGTGAAACTGACCAGACGCGGCTGGGCGATCATGGTGTACCTGCTGTCGGTGCTGGCGCTGGCACTGGGCAGCTTCATCTACACCGGGTACGCGGTCAGCCAGGAAGAACGCAAGTGGTGCGGTCTACTAGAGACCATCGACATCGTCAACCACTCCGTGCCGCCCGGCACCACCAACACGCGACTGATCGCCCTGGAGATCCACAACCTGGTGGTCACCTACGGCTGCACCCTGAAGGACGTCCCACAATGACCTGTAGCCGGCGTTACCTCTGGACGGTACCGGTCGCCCCGGAGAAGCTGGCAGCGGCCAGTACAGCGGCCAGAAGGAGCGTGCGACGCTTCGCCGACCATCCCCGCCACGGCAAGCGGGTCACCGACCTTGCCGTCAGCGGGGAGGCGTTCGGTTACCTCCAGATCTCGGGCACCGTCAACAACCGTGCCATCTGGGAGGTGTGGCGCACCTGCCGCCTGATCACCGGCTACATCGAGCGACGCGCGGGGGTTAAACTCACCATGCAACCGCTGGGGAAACTTCCCCCGCACACCAACCGGGGGAGGCGACGTGGCAGCCAGAACGCAGCTCACGGTGTACCCGACCAGTCGTGAGATCTTCCTGACCGACACCCTGGCACCGTCGGTGGCGGGGGATGCCACCAACTTCATGATCTGCAACAACGATGGCGGCACCTACCTGGAGGTGGTCAACACCGACGGTGGCGCCTCGCACGCGTTCACGGTGCTGGTCGCCCGCAACGTCGACACCGACCTGGGGGTGACCGCCAGGTCATTTACCGCCCCGGCGTCTGCGCGTGGGCGCACGGGGATCTTCCCGGTGGACATCTACGGTGCCCAGTTGCTGATCAACCCGACCAGTGCCCTGCTCTTCTTCCAGGCGTTCTCCGCCATCCAGTGACCTTTTGCGGTGCCGGCGGTGCGCTGACTTCACCCGCCCGTTGATGTCGGTGACGTCGGCGATCATCCAGGTCAGGTCGGCTGGACCGTCCGGGGTCACCGTCAGTCCCAACGCGTCGATCACCTCGGCCCCCACACCCCACGCCTGGAGCACCTGCCGGCAGTGGGTGATCTCCTCAGGTTGCCACTGGCGGGGAGTGTTGTGCACCGTCGGGCGCCAGGTGCCCACCATGTCGATGGTGGTGTGGGCCTTCGTCACACCCCTGCGTACCGTCACCGTGGCTCACGTCCCGGGGTGTCTTGCGCAACCTGCACCCGGGTAATGCGCCAGAACAGCTCGTACTTGGGCCACCACTGCTCGATCAGGCTGTTGATCTCGTTCACCACGGCACGCTCATCGAAAGCGTCCCAGTCGTTGGGACCGACCGCCATCCGCTGGGGGAAGTCGGCGTCGGCGGAGATGAGCTGCGCATCGTCACGCGGCTCGATAGTCAGCGTCAGGGTGATCTGGGCACTCTTGCCACCGTCACGCCGGAACACGATCATCGGTGCTCACCTCCTCGATCGGGGAACCGTAGCCCGCCTGGCGCAGCATCGCCACAGCCCAGGACAGGTAGGTGTAGGCGGGCCAGTCGCCACGCTCAAGGTCGGTGCCTCGCGGCCTGACCCGTGCCACCGCCAACGGGTAACGGGTCGTGATGCGGCCGGCGGCATCGGCCACCAAAGGACCCAGGTCGGCGGCACCCGCCTGGTAGAACTGGCATCCCACATCCGGGTCGGAGATGGCGCGGAAGGTGTCGGCCGACATCCCCACCTGCCAGGTGGCCACCCTGCCGGCGCCCTTGCCCTTCGGCTTGTACACCAGGAAACCCAGCGCCGAGCGAGAGTTGAGCCGCTCGGACTCAAGTTCACGCATCCACGCCGGCCAGGATGGGGTGGCGCAGCTCTTCACCTCCCAGCAGATGCCGGGGGTTCCGGTGATGTCGCCCAGGTCCAGGGAGCCGTGAAGTGCTCGTCGTTCCGCGAATAGGAATCCGTTGGCGCGCAAGTAGGAGACCGCCACCGACTCGGCAGCGGTCCCCTTGCGCCTTGCGGCACTCACTCCTCGTACCCTTCGACCAGGTGCTGGAGCAGGGCGACGGACATCGTCACAGTCCGGTCCCGGTCGTTGTAGTCCACGCCACGAGTGTCGTCGTGGTTGATGCGCTTCAACAGGGCACCCACCTGCGCACGACGCGCATCGTAGGCTTCCCGTTCCGTCAGTTCCTTGGCTCGCTTGGCCTTGCGTTCGGCGTCCTCGGCAGCCTTGCACTCCACCCAGGGGCCGATGATCCGGGTCAGCGGGACCGCCTCACGGATCGGCGCCTCGTCCTCGTCGTACCAGATGTCCACCAGGGCACGGGTGCCGGTGGGGGACTGCACGTAGCCGGGTCCCGACAAACGTGACCACGTGTTGCGCCCGGCGTAGCGCTCCAGGTTCACCAGCCTGCACCGGCGACTGGTGCTGTAGGTGGACGGCCGGTACAGGTAGTCGGTGCCCAGTTGCAGGTCAGCCCGCTTCATCAGCGCACCTCGTAGGTCGAACCGAACGACTTGACCTGGTACTGGCGGGCGATGTCGGGGTAGGCGACGCGGAACTTGTCCAGGACGAACTCCTCCTTGGCCACGATCTCCACGAACTGGGCGGTGAGGTCCGGGTACTCGCTGCGCAGCCGGGCAACGGCCCACTGCTCCTTGGGAAGGTGGGTCACCACGACCCGGCCACGTACGGTGCCGGCGTCCGCGTCGCCCATGACCGCCTCGATGGCGGCACGCAACTGCTTGGCCCGCTCGCCCCAGGCTGCCGCCAGTTTGGTGGCTTCCCGTTCGGCGACGATCAGTTCCTCGGTGGCGTCCAGGTTGACGACCTTGTTGTACTTCTTGCGCGTTGCCTGTGTCACTTCATCCTCCTTGGTTGACCTGTGTCGCGGTCAAGGGCAAGCCTAGCACCCCACCCCCCGTGGGGTCAAATGGTCTTCTGCTTCTTCCTCTTCGGCCCCGATGACGATACCCGGGGGGCCTGACGATCCCTGGCACCCTCGGGACAGATCGCCTTGCGAATGATGGCGGTGCGGGTGAAGTTGTAGCCCTCGTACAGGTGCCACCCCTTCACCCGCAGTGCCGTGACGTTCAATCCCGGCTCATCGGCGAGGACCGGCGCCACCAGGCCGCAGTGCTCACACGCCCACGGCTTAAGTTCCGGCGCCGTCACGGATCGCCTCCCCCTCGGCGATCAGGTCCCCGATCCAGGCGTGCACCGCCGCCACCACCGACGCCGCCGTCAACGCCTGGTGCTGCGGCGGAAGGTGCTTTGCCAGCGCGTCGGCGGCTGTGGTCCAGTCGGTGAAGCATGACCTGATGCCGGCCAACATGAACAGCCGGTCGGCGAGGTGCTTCTCGGCGGTGAACAGCAGCCCGGCGGTATCCAGCTCGTAGGCGAGACTGGTGCCGTTGGCGTGCGCGGACCCCTGTGCCAGCTTGAACCGGTCAAGAGTGTCCTGGTCGATCATGTGTTCTCCCTTGTCAGTCTTCGACGGCCTGGTAGGGGGCAGGGTCGCTGGTCCACTGCCCCCAGGCATTGATGGCACCCTCGGGGATGTCGTCACTAGTCGGTTCGTAGTGATGACGCTCCAGGTAGGTGGTGTGATCATCCTCCCAGAACGGTTCCATTACCCCTCCTCGCCGTTGGATCAGGGTCGTTGTACATGTCCCAGCCCTCGTAGCCGAAGTCCTGGGTGTAGCGGCCGTCCACGGTGGGGGCGTTTCCTTCATGCAGGTACCCGGGCCGCCAAACTCTGCTGGACCCGGGTACCGCGATCCGTCCATCGTGACCCTCGCGGTCGGATGTGTCAAGAATGTCGGACCTAGAAGTCATGTGAGCACTCCGCGCACATCCAGATCTTGCTGGGGCGACGTACCAGTGCACGCACCATGAACCAGTACCAGCTCAGGCGTGCACGTAACCGACCCGGCAACTTCACATCATCCAGGAAGTCGGGCAATGTGACCGCCGGCCGGTGGTAGGAGTCACGTGCCAACCTCCAGTCGGTGCGCAGGTTGGCCCACCAGAGGCTCCTGGCGGTCCGGTACACGTGCTTGCACTCGAAACAGATCCGGTACACGCCACGGTCGACAGGTTCGTCCACCTGGTGCACAAGGCAGTGTGACGGGTCGGTGTCGTTGTTTCGGTCCCGGCAGATCGTCTCCCCGTCCTCGTGCGGGAGCCGGTAGCAGAGCGGGTCAGTGTTCATCGGGCAGGTACACCACCTCGAAGAAACCTTGCCAGCTCTTGATCATCTTGTCGTCGGCAACACCGTCATCATTCACAGCCCAGTCACGGAACCTGCGCATCAGGTACGTGTGCTTGCCGTACCGCAACAGGGTCCCCTGGGACCACCTGCGTGCCGTCACCTCCGCGCCCATGAACGTGTCACCGACCCGCAGTGGCGCCTGGAGCAGTTCCAGCAGCGTCAGCTCTCTGGCCAGCAGCGGAATCCTGACCATGCTGTCCTCCGTGCCCATGGTGAAGGAGATAAGGCCGATCCCGGTGACGGTCCCCTCCAGCACCGCCCGCACCTTGTCGCCCATCCGAACCTTGTACGGGTCACTCATGGCAGGTGGATCACCTCGAACGCGATATCGTTCCAGAAATTGGTGAGATGCCTATCGGGGTAGTCGTTCCCATCGCTACAGGCCCACCAGTCCACCGAATCCCTGGTGCGCAACAGGATACCGATGAAACCGCTAATCGCAGTCATCCGGAACACGGTCCCCGGTCTCCACTGACCAGCCACCACCTGTTCGTTGGTGAGCACGTCGCCCACCTTCACCGGTGCCGGGATCTTCTCCACCAACACCACATGCCGGGATCTGGGAATGATCTCGTTGGCAAACTCGCCGTCGGTGCCCTTCCCGCCGATCCAGAAACCCTGGGCACTGGTGGCGACCTCACCCTCCAGCACCACCCGTACCCAGTCACCGTCCTGCGGTTTGTAGCCGAAGGTGTCACTCACCGGCGTTCCCCTCCCGCTGCTCCGCCGCCAGGGCAGCCTCACGTGCCTCATGGAACGCGTCCTGCTCGGCCCGGATGGCAGCCCACTTATCCTCCTGCTGCTGGTGGCGCAGCTCCTTGACCCTGGCCACTTCCTCCTCGCTCATGTCCAGGGACAGCTCCAGGCTGTGGTCTTCGGGTTCGGCGACCTCCTCCGCCTGCTCGGGGTCACCGGTGGAGATGCGCACCCCTTCCGGTCGGTGCTGCGCCATCCACTCGGCGACCGATGCCGGTGTCTGTGCCACCAGGGCGGTGGGTTCGTCGGTGGCGCGCAGCATGGCCTGGAGGTCGCCCACATGCTCGCGGGTCCAGTCAGTAACCTCGGTGGTGCCGGCGAGCTTGGCGAACAGCAACCGGAACGCGGAGCCCGAGCCGGCGGTCTCGTGGAAGATCTCCTCGTACAGTTTCTCGGCCACGGCGTCGGGGTCGCAGCCGGACTCGTTGACCAGTTGCCGGTAGACGGTCCTCACATCATCCAGAATGTCGGTACTCATCCTCTAACTCCTCCATACGTGGTCGAACTCGGATATATTGCGGATGGTGACTCTTCCTGGTTGCCAGTCCTTGATCACCACCTGGGTCACCGGGCACGGGTTACGGGCAGTGCGGCCAGGACAGAAGATCTCCTGCGTCGACCCGTCAGCCATGCTCAGCAGCAGGCACATCAGGCAGCCGCAACCGCGTGGTTGCCGTAGGTGTCGGGGTTCCACAGCCGGGACAGCACCACCTCGTGCTCGGTGACCCGGTACACGCGGTAGTTCTTGTTGGGCCACCAGGTCTGTGGCACCTCGGGCCGCAGGTTCTTGTTGGCCAGGGCATGCTGCCCGTGACCTGACTTGTAGGACAGCTTCCACGTCATCCAGATGCCGACCACCACGGCGGTGGCGGCCAGGACGAACAGCGCGTTCCTCAACATGACTTCTCCTTGATCAGTAGTGCGTGCTCCAGCTCCAGGCCCATAATGATCCAGAACCACCACCATCGGCCGGGTCCATACTCCAGCCTGGTGGCCTCCAACTTCCAGCGCCACAGGTCCTCGCGGCTGAAACGTTGCGCGAGCCGAGGAGCTGGCATCGGACGCATCACGCCCATACCGCCTTCACCCGTACCCGACCAGAATCCGGGTATCCGGTGTTGAGGTGCCGGCCGGTGTGCCCCTGTGGACGGTTGCAGGACCATAGCGTCCAGGGTGAGGTCGCTTCGCACAGTGGAGGACACAGGTGCTCACGCTCGGAGGTGAAGTCCCAGTCCTTGATCCAGATGGTGGGCGCACAACTCATCTTCCAGTTCCAGTTTCCCGGTATCACCGGCGCACCCCCAGCGGGTGGTCACGGGTCAGCGCCACCTGGAAGCGCGCACCACGGCTGTCGTAGTCCTCGGGCCAGATCTGCACCGTCATGTCCAGGGTGTACAGCGCCCGGTCGCGGTCGGTGAAGGTGAGCGAGTCGGTGACCTTGAAGGCGCCGTCGCTCAGGCGCTCGCGCACGGTCAGGTAGTAGGTGGGGGTGTTCATCCGCGCTCACCCCTGGCGAAGCGTTCCCGTGCCACCAGCCGCTCGACGGTGGACACCGAGCATCCGATGGCCTTGGCGATGGCAAGGCAACTCATGGAGTAGGGCGCGTAGTGCAGTTCGTAGGCAAGCTTGCGGGCGCGTTCCCCGCACTGGGCCGCCATGAGACGTGCCTCCTCTGCGCCGGCACGGGTGGCTGCGAGGTGGGCGAGGAGGTAGTTCTGGGCACCGTACTCGCCGTCGATGTCGTCTTGGCCCTGCTCGGGGGCCGCTGTCAAAGTCGTCATGGGAGGAGACTACCATATCCCACGGGGGGTGTGGTAGCGTCAGTTCCGCACAGGTGACAGACACGAAGGAGGAGAGATGGCAAAGGCGAACTTGGACCTGATCGTCCAGATCTACCGGTACATCACCGATCACCGGCAGCCTTGGAACACGAACCTCGGCCCACGCCAGGAGGAAGGTGTCTCGTTCGGCACCCTGATCCACGCGTCGATGATGACCCCGAGCAAGGAGGAGAAGTGAGCGAACCGGAACCCTTCGGCGAGGTCGAGTGCTACGACGACGACTGGGACTACGTTCCCACACCGGAGCCGTCGGACCCCGACACCGCCGAACTGGTGGCCATCTACCGCTACATCAAGGCCCACCCCAAGGAGTGGGAGCAGCGGCTGTTCGCTGCCCGCAGTGAGCACGGCTGCCGTACCGCCTACTGCCTCGCCGGACACGCTGTCGTCCGCGCCGGCTACAAGCTGGTGTGGGAGCCCCGCTTCACGCCAATGGACGGGTGGTACGACAGCTCCTGGTTCGTGGCCGACACCGACACCTACGGCCAGAACCTCCAGATAGCGCACGTCGCACGTAAGGTGCTGGGACTCAACCCCACCGACGCCGACAAGCTGTTCTGCGCCACCAACACCCTGGACGACCTGCGGCGCATCATCACGGAGGTCACCGGCACAGACCCGGAAGAGGAGGCGACATGAGCGACTGGCGGTTGTCCAAGCCACTGCCACCACGGCTGACCTGGGTGGTTCCGGCACGCGTGTCCTACACCATCCATGGTGAACAGCAGCGCCAGGAGCGCGGGTTCGGCCACTACGAGGTGCTGGCCTGCATCGACCGCCCCGACGAAACCGACTGGACCACCCAGAACGGTGGACGGGCGGTGTGCGCCAAGCGTGGGGACATCGAGGTGGTCTACGACCCACGGACCCTTGACGTCATCACCGTCACCGACCTCAACAGCCACATCCGCAAGGGACGCCCGCTGTCGCCCCGCACCCCGATGGTGCCGACCCAGGCGCAGGAGACCTCGTACCTGCTGGGCACCATGCTCTACCAGGTGGACGAGCACCTGGATCCGGTGACTCAGGAAGCACTGAAACTGGCGACGGCGGCAAGCAAGGACCACCCCGCCAGTGCTGTACCGCTACTGGTGGAGGTACCGCCGGCAGCATCCAAGAAGGAGGAGAAGCCAGTGCCACACGCCGCACGCACCACCAAGGATGGCCGGGAGATCAGGCCACGCATGCGCAACACACCCGTGCGGGTCGCGGGACTCCAGGAATGCTGGGACAAGTTCATCTCCCGGCGGGGTCCCGACGACCGCTTCACCACCAGCGACTGGTACAGCTTCGCGGCAGCCACCATGTTCGAGGTGCCCAAGGGCACCATCATCAACATGACCTACCGCGCGGAGCAGATCGGTCAGATCTACAACGTGGCACGTGGCGTGTGGGCGGTGGCGCACCCCGTCACCACCAGCAACGGTTACCGCCCGGCGCACAGCCGTGCCGGTATCGTCCACCAGTTGTACATGGACTTCATGGACCAACTGCCGGCGGGCGCCGAGTTCACCGCCAGCAACTGGAAGGACTACCTTACGGGCAGCCTTGATGAGGTCAAGGAGTCCCACATCTACGGCAAGCTCGGTTTCCAGGTGGGCAAGACCATCGAGCGGCTGGACTTCGGCCAGTACCGCAAGCTGGGTCACGTGACGGAAGGCAACGTGGAGGAGCTGTCGCAGCCGCAGGACGACCGGGAGGCGCAGGTACTGGTGGACGCCATCCTGGCCGAGGAATCCGGTGCCGGCATCACGTTCGTGGACTACCTTCCCGGCCAGGAGCCCCAGGTCACCGACTTCGCCAAGGCGATGGAGCTGGTGCTGGAACTGCCAGAGGTGACCGGTGCCCTGTCCGAGCTGGCCAAGGACCCGGGTCGCCGGTTCGGGCTGGTGACCACCGTGGTGATCAAGGGTCACCGTAACGTGCAGGTGCAGATCGTGCGCCACCCCACCGAACCCGACGTCTACCACCTCTACGCTCGCGCAACCGACATGGAGGCAGGCGCATGACACGAGAGCAACAGGCACTGATGGTGCGGGTGTTCCGCTACATCATCGAGCACCCGGAACAGCACAACCAGGCCATGTTCGGCGAGGAGACCGAGTGCGGCACCTGCTTCTGCTTCGCCGGCCACGCGGCACTGATGGCCGGTTGGAAGCCGGTGTGGAGCGCCCCGTACTTCATCGCCGGGGAACAGATGCGTGACCTTGACGGTGTCACCAAGGGTCGGCGGCACGAGTCGGCGTACAAGGTGGCCCGCAGTGAGCTGGGGATCGAGGACGGGGAAGCGGCCCGACTGTTCCTGTGGGCATTTGACCTGAACGGTGTCCGTGTCGTTGTCACCAGCCTGCTCGGGTTCGACCCGACCGGTCCCGAGGCTGACGCGCTTTTGGCGGAGGTGTCGGCGTGAACACCGCGCTCATGATCCGTACCATGCGCTTCATCGCCGACCACGAGGAGCGGTGGGACCAGAACCACTACGGTCGCCAGATCCAGGCGGCACAGGGCTGCTACACCACCCACTGCTTCGCCGGCTGGGCGATGATTCTCGGTGGCTGGGAGTGGTCGTGGGACCGGCACGGGGAAGCCAGACTGGCCAAGGACGGCCGGACCATCAGCTCGTGGCACTGTGACGACGAGGCACGGGTGCTGCTGGGACTCACGGACAGGCAGGTGTGCACCATCTTCTACAGCTTCACCGACAACATGCAGAAGCTGGCACAGCAGGTCGGCTATGTCATCGGCATGGACCCGTTCGGCCCCGAAGCCGACAAGATCCTGGCCGCGAGCAGCGAGGAGAAGACGCATGACTGACCGTTTCGAGCTGATGCTGGCGCTCAAGGAACGCTGCCAGGAGTTGGGCTGGAAGCTGGCCGAGTACGACCACAAGGGCAGCGTGGACCACGGCACCGAGGAGGAGACTGTCGAGTTCACCATCTGGGTCACGCGTGACCTGGGGGAGGAGATCGCCGACGACGGTTCCACCGCGCCCGAGGTGGCCGCCCTTGCCGAAGACGACCCGGTGCCGGTGTTCATCCTGGCCGCCGACGACATCTGTGCCTCCTGGGGAGTGGAGCAGTACCGGTCACGGTGCCAGGGCCTGGGACTCCAGTGGCAGGCCGACCAGGTCTTCCTCACTGCCCAGGAGTTCAAGGACTGGCAGGCACGCCACCCGGACATGATCAGGGTCCCACACCACCCGCACGTACCGGCCAAGCCCACCAGTGACTAGCTGCCCCACCTGCAAGGGCCGGTTTCCTCAGGTCTGCTCCAATCCGGTGCACCTGGGGGAACCGGACCTTGCGTCCGAAACGGAGGAGAAGCACATGACCCGCGAGGAGCACATCAAGGCGGCCGAGGACTGGCTGGAGGGCGCGAATGGCAAGCCGGTGCACATGATCCAGGCATGCGCCGCTGTGGCCATGGCACACATCGAACTGGCCAAGCTGTTGCCACCGGCATCACGACCACCGATGCCACCGGTTCGCCCGGGGACCGCCCGGTGACCGGCTGGATCATCCTCGCCGGCTACCTGATGCTGCTGGGGTACCTGTGGAGGCGTTGTACCCGCAACTCGTGGTTGGCCAGCCGCAAGGAGTACCCGGGACGCTACGACGACTCCAGTTACGAGAAGCGCGACTCCCCCCATGGCAGGGATGTGGGGGCAGGTCTCCTGCTGGGGGTGTTCGGGCCCGTCGTCGTGTGGGTCCTGCTGTGGGAGGTGACCAGGGGCGGTCGCAGCAGGCGTTGGGAGAGGGCGCGTGACCGGCGACTGTCCCTGCGGGAAGAGAACCTTCGCCTGAAGGAGATCATCAAGGAATTGGAGGAGACATCGTGAGTGGTCCATACCAGCGCAAGGTACGGGTGGCTTTCACCGAGCACCAGGCAGCGGCACTGATCGCCCTGCACCTGGCGGTACTGCACGACAACCAGGAGGCGGTGCAGGCGATAGCTGGTATCCCACGACTGTCGCAGATCCTGGCACGCGCGGAGCAGAAACTGCGGTTGGCGTACCTTTCGACACGTCACGCCAACCGTGACAAGGAACCCGGCACCTTCCCTCGTCATGGCCGTTCGGCCGAGGTGTCCGGTACTGGGGACCCGGCATAATGGTCACGTTTCACCTCCACGCCAGTCACCTGCTACCGGTGCTGATCGTGGGGGTCTGGTTCATCAAGGTCGGCGCCGTCGCACTGGTCCTGCTGTGGGGCTGGAGCAGGCGGCGCCGGCCACCACACGCGAGGAGAAGCGGTGAGGGAAGACGACCTGGCACAGCCACCACGTGTGACTGTTGGTGGCACGACGTTCCTGCCGGCGGGTGACTTGGAGACACTGAACCTCGGCCTGGCGGTGACCCTGTTCGACGGGATGGGCGCCAACCAGCGTGCCCGGGTGCTGACGTACCTGGCGATGCGGTACGGAGTCAACATCAACATGAGGTCGGTGGAGGACAAGTGACCTGGAACGAGCTGATGGACCAGCTCAACAGCTACCGCGAAGCGACCGAGACACAGCACCAGGACCTGGTCGCCGAGATACACCGGCTGCTGACCGAGAAGGAGGGCTGGGACAGCGACCGGGACGCCTACGAGCAAGAGGTGAGCACCCTCAACCGGGACATCGGCTCATTGACCGTCACCATGCGCAAGCTCCAGGAGGAGCGCAACCAGTACAGGGCACACTCGGAACTGCTCAACCGGCTCTCCTTCCAGGTGGCACAGGCCCTACGTCCCGATGAGCCGGACGCCACCACCTTCACCGTGGACCCGGAGCGGGAGGTCGCGGAGCTGATCGCCCGCTACCTCGCCAGTACCCAGTCGGAGGTGAAGCTGAGCCGGCGTGAGACCAAGCTGACCATGACCATGATGGAGGTTCTGAACCTTCACGACATCTACCCGGGTGACCCGGAGTGGCCCGACATCGAGTGGTGCCTCCAGGAACTGATCAGGCGGTACAAGGAGGCCGATGAGGCGGTGCCGCTGTCCAGCCGTGGCATGGCCGAACTGGAGGACAAGCGCAAGGCACGCAAGTTCTGTCTGGAGCACCACATGGAACCCAGTGACTTGCACGAGTTCGCCCGGTGGGCACTGGAGGTCCTGGCACGCAAACCGGAGGAGGTGATGACCGATGGGAGCTGACCGGCTACATGTGGCCGGCTACTGCCCGATGGGTTGTGGCCAGACCCTGTACGTGGACATCGAACAGGAACCCACCCAGGTGCTGTGCGTGGAGGGTGACTGTCCACGCAACGACGCCATGAGCCTGATCATGGGCAACCCGGAAACCGAGCACGTGGTGGACTTCCAGGCTGACGGGTACACCGTGCAGCACCCGCTACGGGAACGCATCCTGGGGCACCTGTTCGACTGCCCCCTGTTCGAACAGCTCTCCAGCATCCCCAACATGCGCTGGCAGGGCAAGTTCCGGGTGACAACAGGTGACCCCGAACGCGGGTTCGGCAGTGCCGGCATCCACTTCGAGAAGGTGGACGGATGATTCCCTACGCCGACGAGCCGTGGAACGAGATCATCCCCGGCCTGTACATGGGTGGCCACGAATACCACGAGGACGGGTCGGTGGACCTGCGCCACGCCAAGGTGACGCCTGAGCACCCGTTCACGGTGGTGTACTCCATCAGGTTGCGTGACGACCGCCTTGCCAACGAGGCAGCCGTGTACAACTACGGGCCCCCGGAAGGAACCGAGCACCACCTGCTGTTCATGCCCGACGCCATGCTGAACAACCACCAGCGGGAGCTGTTGCGGGTGGCGGCCGACCGGATCGTGGGCAACCTTCGAGCAGGGGACACGGTGCTGGTGCGTTGCCGCGCCGGCTACAACCGTTCCGGGCTTCTGGTGGCGTTGGTGATGCTTCGCCGTGGCTGGACCTGGACGGAGGCGGTCGCCCACATCAAGCGGCGCCGTTCCCCCTACGCCCTGGGTAACGAGCACTTCCGCCGTTACCTGGCACGCGAGGAGCAGACCCTCGCCGACGAGCAGGAGCGCAAGGCGGACGAGCTGGCAGAGCATGTGGCCTGGGTTGATGGTGGCGACGACGACGTGCGGGTGGTGGCGTTCGTCCCGGCCCCGGATGACGGTGACCACAATGCCTGGTAGCACCGTCAAGTCGCTGCGCCTGGAAGACGACCTGATCGAGCAACTGGACCTGCTGGCCGGCGTGCTGAACACCACCTTCAGCGAGGTGGTGCGGGTGGCCTGCGTGAGCCACCTGACCATGGTGCGCGAGTCACCGACATTCGGTGCCCTGGTGGACAAGTACCTGGAACGGGTACGGCGCACCCTCGGCGGTGAGTTGCGTGACTGACCTGGTGCAGGTGGAACGGGCTGCCCTCCAGGCCCTGGTGAAGCTGTGGAAGCTCTACTGGGAGGATGTGTCCACCTTCGACAGCGACTACCCCAACCGTAGTCCTTACGGTCAGATTGCCTGGGTTGACGTCACCAGGCTGGACGACGCGGCAGAAGCGTGCAGCCAGTACGAGGACCACCTCGCACAGGTACTGGGTCCGAAGGTGACCGACACATGATCAACGTGCCGATCTACGGCGACCAGTCGTGGCGCAGCCAGGCGGCCTGCCCAGGCAACGCCTCCCTATTCTTCCCCGAGAGCGAACGGGAGGGGGCGGTCTCGCGGGTCAGGACGGTGGACATCAACCGGGCGCTTGCGATCTGCGCCAGGTGCTCGGTGCGTGAGCAGTGCCTGGACTGGGCGTTGACGTTGCGCCCCTCCCAACTGTTCAACGGGCAGGTGCTGGGAGGCAAATGGTGGTCGGGCGCGGTGAACGGCACCAGGGCGGTGCAGCGCCTGGCCGCCCTTCGGCAGGAACGACAGTCTCAACGGAGCAACAGACAGAGGGTGGCGGCATGATCACGGCATACGTATCGATCGGCAACTCCGACGACAAGCTGACCCAGCGCGAATGGGCACTGTACTGGCACGCGGTCAATGACGAACTGGAGTGGGCGGCCGAACGCACCCACGGTTCCTGGCTCTCGTGTCCGGCCGAACCGTTCCAGAACGCCTGCTGGTGCGTGGAGGTGGACGAGGACAATGTCGAGGACCTGAAGCACGACCTGGCGATCCTGGCCGCCCGCTACAAGCAGGACACCATCGCGTTCGCGGTGGCAACCACCGAGTTCATCCAGGCAGCAACGGAGGAGACGGCATGAAGGTCAAGGTACAGCGTGGCGACGGCAACGGGGCAACTGTCACCGACGAGTTCACCAGCACCACCAACAACGGCATGGATGTGACCGTGGACGAGGGCGGTGCGCTTTCGGTTGAGCTGGCGAAGCGGGGAGGGGTCATGTACGCCCCCGGCACGTGGGACCAGGTGTTGGTGCTGGGCGGACGCAGTCGGCCCACCAGGCGCAAGGACGGGAGCATGACATGGTCTACGCCCGAGTGATGGTGGCCGCCGGCATCCTGGCGGTACTGGTGGGTGGTGCCGGGATGGTGGGCTACCGGGAGGCACTGCAACCGCACCACCCCGTCATCCACGCCCACTTCGGCACCGACGCAAGGCATGAGAGGAGCGTGTCATGGACCTGAAGTTGTGCACCACGGCGGCCGGCTACAAGCTGCACTACCTGCACCCGGCCACCGGCAACACCTGCTGCGGGCGGGAAGTCACGGTGATGGTACCCGAGGGGCACGTCGGGCACATGGGGATCTGCGAAGCGTGCCTCAAGACGGTGGCCGCCAAGAGGAGCAAGGAGGAGTCGGGTGAGTAACAACGGCAACAATGACAAGAATGCCGACATCGGCATCTGGATTATCATCCTGATCATCGTGACACTGGTGGCGGTGGCGGTGATCCTCAAGTGAGCTGGCCGACAGCGGCTGTCATCATCGCCGTGATCGTGTGCTTCACCGCCATCCTGTGCATGGCACTGTGGGCGTCACGCACCCACGTCACTTACACCGAAACCACCCGCAAGGGAGGCGAGGAGGAGTGAGCTGGTCGGAGGCGTTCACCACTGTTGCCTTGAGCCTGATCACCATGGGCACCATCTGCTTCATCGTCTGGAGGGACGGTAAGGATTGCGACTGCTGCTGTGACGACAATGACGACGACTGACCCCACCCCGCCGGTCTGCTCCTGCTGCGGGTTCCGTTTCTCTGACCTCAGCAGGCTGACGTGGACCACCAACAAGCCGGGGGCACCGATCTGCCCCGCGTGCTTCCGGCTACAGGCAGCAGCCCAACTTTCCGAAGAGTCACTGGCGGGCCTGCTGGAACTGGTGACCTGCCACATCTCCTGGTGCACCAACGCGATCCTTGAGGCCGTAGGGCCCGCCAGGAACGCCGTGGGGGCACTGGAGCCCGGCCCGTGGCATCCGGTGACCGTGCATGAGGACGGCTCCTACGACGTGCACTGCATGCTGATGGACGGCCACCACGACGAGGGGCGCTGTACCCTTGCGGCACGCATCCAGATGCTGGAGGAGCGTGGCGTGAGCCTGCTGCGCATCGGCCCCGTCCAGCGGGTGCGTTTCGCCGGTGGACTGCGGGGACCGTGGCTGGTGCAGGCGCAGGAGGCGGTGAACCTGGGGACCGCCGGCACCGCCTGGAGGACAGTAGGCTACTACGGGTAGGGTCACTCGGCTGCCCGCTGATCGGCCCCTACACACCAGCAGGACCCCGGGTTTTGAACCTGGGGTCCTGCTGTGTGTGCCATCTGGACGATGGGCGGGTCCCTTTGCCAGGGAACTTCAGGCTACACCGGTGGTGGTGCCGGCGGCGTCTCCTGGCGCTCGGGAACCTGGACGTTGCGTGACACCTTCTGCCCCTCCTGCGGCCAGGTGCCGTCCGGGTGCTGGCCCAGCCAGTCACGCACCTGCTCCTCGCCTACCTGCAACCAACGGTGGTAGGACTCCGCGTCCACGGTGATCTGGATGGTGCGAGGCTCCACGGAAGCCCGCCAGGCGGCACCGGCGTGGAACGCGTCCACCCACATCTGGTCCAGCCACCGCTTCAGGTTGTCACGCAGTGCCTGCTCCTGCGGGAACGGACCATCCCGGCCGGGAATTACCACCGCGTACGTGTGCACCACCTGTACCAGATTCTCCAGATACATGCCGTTGGGTTCCCGGCCGATAGGAAGGCTCATAACCCACCACCCATGGCGTCGATGATGCCCCGCCACACCTCGTCCATGTTGACCGGGTCCTGGGCGATGGCGGCAAGCTGCTCCTCGAACTTGGGCGGAGCGGCGAAGTAGAAGGTGGCGTAGGTGTGGTCGAACTCGTCATCACGGTTGAAGATGTGCAACGGGTGGCGGGGAAGGACGAACGTGGCGATACAGCCGGTGCAACCGCACTCCGGGCCCTCCTGGGTGTTCTCGTCGTAGTGTTCCCGGTTGCC
>Ga0070713_100000238_pt1 | contig 36357 bp, 30 predicted proteins | sample LARL82metaG_FD_65465 | JGI IMG/M metagenome (GOLD analysis project Ga0070713, IMG submission 65465) | Corn, switchgrass and miscanthus rhizosphere microbial communities from Kellogg Biological Station, Michigan, USA - LAR L8-2 metaG | ecosystem: Host-associated > Plants > Roots > Rhizosphere ... | reverse complement strand
GCGCGCGAGAGCTCGTCCTCGAGTTTCGCCCCCTCGGCATCGGCACAATGCGTGCCCAGCGGCCGCGTCGCGGCGATCTTGGCCAGGTGCACGCACAGATCGGCGGTGCCGCCAACGCCAACGCCGACGATCGTCGGCGGACAGGTCTTGCCGCCGGCATCGAGCACGCAGTCGATCACGAAGGTCTTGACCGCGTCGACACCTTCGGCCGGCACCGCCATCTTGAGCCAGGAATTGTTCTCCGAGCCGCTGCCCTTGGGGATCATTTCGATTTTCAGTCCGTCCACCTGGTCGCCGTGGTCGATGTGGATCACCGGCACGCCGATGCCGCAGGAGGTGTGCTCGTTCTTGCGCGTCAACGGATGCACGATCGAAGAGCGCAGCGGATGCTCGCGGGTCGCGCGCTCGCAGCCTTTGCGAATCGCGGCTTTCAGCGCCGCGCCGTCGCCGTCGCCGAATTGGACGCCGCGCCCGATCGTCACGTTGTAGATCGGAATGCCGGTGTCCTGGCACAGCAGGTTGTCGGTCGCTTCGGCGACGGCGATGTTGCGAATCATCGTGCCCAGCACATTTTGCGCCGTGGTCGCGGTCTCGCGCGCGGCCAGTGCGTCGAAGCCTTGCTTGATGTCGGGCGGCAGGATCTTCAACGCCCGGATGTAGAGTTCCTTGGCGACGTTCTCGACGAGGCCCGGATCGATGCGAAGCATGCTCTCAGTATAGGTTAAGCGCGAATGCCAGCGCACAGAACAGCGCCACGCCCGCGGCGACGGCGACCCAGCTCCGCTGCGCCTGGCGGCGCCAGCCGACGAATTCCACCAGCAGCAGGCGCAAGCCTCCAGCGAGATGCGCTGCAAGCAGGAAGACGAGCGCCACTTCGGACGCCTTGACCAGCGGCCGTTCGGTCCAGCGCAGGAAACCGTCGAGCGCCGCCTCGCCGGCGAGCGCCCGTCCCAGCACCCAGAAATGCAGCGGCAGGAACAGCGACAGCAGAAGCCCCGAGATGCGGTGGACCAGGAACGCCCAGTACGACGGGTGGTCGCGGTTGCGCCAACCCACTCTCACAGCGCGACGGCCGCGACGGCGCGGATTCCGATAACGAACAGCGCGACGCCGATGGCCAGCCAGCAGAGGTCGGCGCCGCGTCCGCGCCAGTGCAGCCACTCCGCACCGATCGTGCGCAATCCGATCGGCGCGTGGATCGCCACCGCTGCGACGAACACCGCGTAAAAAGCACCCCACGCCGGATTGCCGCGCGTGCGGCCAAGAATGTCGGCGGCGGTCAAGCCGCCGTTCACCGCGATAATCATCGTCGCCAGATGGACCAGCACGCACAGCGCGAGCACCGCCGCGCTCGCCCGCTGCGCCAGCCACAGACGCGTTTCGCCGCGCGCGCTCACAGCTCGCCCTTGAGCGCGGCGCGCGCCGTCATTCGCTTGAGCCCGGCGATAGCCGCGGTCGGCGAAAGCTGCTTCGGACAGCGCTCGGTGCACGCGGCCTGCGTATGGCAGGCGTGACAACCGGCGTCGCCGGCGACCGCGGCCAGCCGCGCGACGCGCCCGCCGTCGCGTACGTCGTTCTGCAGTGTCCAGGCCCGGTTGAGCGCCGCCGGACCCAGGTACGCGGGATTCCACGCGACTACGTCGCAAGACGCGTAGCAGACGCCGCAGCCGATGCACTCGATCGCCGCATCGACTTCGCGACGCGCCGGCGACTCGGGCGCGACGCGCGCGAAATCGTCGCGGCGAGACGCGGTCGGCGTGAACTGTCCGCCGGCCTTCGCCCATTTGTCGAAAAACTCGCGCATATCGACGACCAGGTCGCGCACGATGGTCAAGTTGGCAAGCGGCGCGATTTGCAAGCGCTTGCCGCTGGCAACCTTGGCGACATGCGTGCGGCAGGTCCAGCGGGGACGCCCGTTGACCGTCATCGCGCACGAACCGCACATGCCGACGCGACAGGCGAATCGGTAGGCGAGCGTCGGGTCGAGCTTGCGCTGGATCCAGGTGACGACGTCGAGGATCGTCTGCGCCTCCTGGCGCGGCACCACATAAGTCTGGAATCGCCCGCTGCCGTCGCTGCCGCCTCGCCAGACGTCGACCTCGAGCAGCTCAGGTTCTCGCATCGCCATGGTAGAGGCGCACTGTGTGGCGCGCATCGGAGAAAAAGAGCCAGCGCTCGGCGAGAAGTCCGACGATCGCCAGCACGGCGACCGAGGCCGCTGCGGCCCAGTGTCGCGGCCCCGTGGCGAGCCAGATCAGCGGGATGCCGAAACCGAGCGCCAACGCCGCGCCGCGCAGGGCTTGTGCGTGCTGCCGCGCAATGCGAAAGACGAATTCGTCGGTCAGAAATGTCCGTTGCGTGTGGCCGGCGTCGAACAACCGCGCTTGCGCAACGCTGACACCCGGCGGCCGAACGCCCTGCGGCACACCGATCGCCTGCTCGAGCGTCAGCGCCGATTTGCCGCCCCGATCGGCGGCGCCGTGATGCCAGTAGCCGAGCTTGACCAAAAGCGCCGCTACACCGAGGCCCGCCGCGAGCCATGCCCAGCTGACCGGCTCGCCGCCGTAGCCGACGGCGACCGCGATTGCGATCAGCGCGCCCGACCAGTGGCCGAGCAGCAGATACGCCGCCGGCGTCCATCCGGTCCGCCACTGCCGGATCGGCTTGAGGCTCGCGTAGATCATCGCCGTGCAAAAGAGCACGCTCCAGGAGAGCAGGCAAACGACGATCGAGAGCAGAGCACGCGCCATGCCGGCGGTATCCAAAGCCACCGCGGCCAGATAGGCGAAGGTCAGCGGAAAAAGCAGCGCCGCAAGCACCGCCTCCCGTGACAGCCATGACGTCCGGAAGCGCGCGAACGCGCGCCACGCATTCGAGGGCTTGGCCAAGTGCAGCACCGATGAGGCGAGACCAGCGGCGATCAGCAGCAGCGCGAGCGGCATGCCGCGAATCAACGCCGCCGGCGACAAAAGCGGCACCGGACAGAGATCGGCGAGCGCAAGCAGTGCGAGAAGGCCCAGGCCCGCGCCGGAGGCGACGGTGAAAAAGACGATCGACAGCGCAGGTTTCATCGCGTCGTGGCGCCCGGACGCCTCATCGCCGGATCACGGGGCTCGCGAGGCTCGCGAGCCCGCGCTCGAGGAGCGCCCGCGCGTCGTCGACTCCAGGCAAGGGTTTCGGCTCACGCGGCGGCAGATAGCGATTGACCGGGGCGTAGCCCAGCTCGGGCAGGAGGCCGAAGCCGCCACGATCCGCGCTGACGCGAGAGACTTCGGAGTGCGGATCGTCGAAGTCGCCGAACATCCGAGCGTGCGTCGGACAGGCGAGCACGCATGCCGGCTGGCGGTCCTCCGGCGGCAACAGCACGTCGTAAATCCGATCGACGCACAGCGTGCACTTTTTCATCGTGCCGGTCGCCTGGTCTAGCTCGCGGGCGCCGTAGGGGCAGGCCCATGCGCACAGATTGCAGCCCATGCATTTGTCCTGGTCGACCAGGACGATGCCGTCGGCGCGCTTGTATGAAGCCCCGGTCGGGCAGACGCTGACGCAGTCGGCGTCTTCGCAATGCAGGCACGACATGGGGAAGTTGATCGTCTTGCTCGCAGGATAATCGCCGACCTCGTAGTGGCGCACGCGGTTGAGCCATACGCCGGACGGGTCGGCGCCGAACGGTTCATAGTCGGACAAGGGCCCGCTGACCGACGACGACCCATTCCATTCCTTGCACGCGGTGGCGCAGGCATGGCATCCCACGCAGGTATCAAGATCGATCAGCAAGCCGAGTTTCACCTGATGGCTCCGTTAGGACCGCTTCGTAGTCCAGCGCAATATCGTCGGACGCACCCCGTCGTCACCGGGCAGACGCTTGGCCGGAGCCACCGTCGGCCACAAACCGGTTTCACCCGGCGCGCACTTGCGGACGCTGACCCTGAGATCGAACCATGCGGCCTGGCCGGTGACCGGATCCGAGTTGGTCAGGCGGCGCTCGTCGCTCGCATGTTTCGGCAACAGCTCCGAAATCAGGTGGTTGAGCAGGAAGCCTGCCGTCGCTTCGGGTGCCCCCGGCTCGAGGCCTGCGACTCCGGGCTGGCGGCCGATTGCATTCCACGTCCAGACAGTGTTCGCCTCGACCCCTTCCATCGTTTTCAGCTGGCAACGGATTCGGGCGTGGCGCGAAGCCACCCATACCCAGTCATAGTCCGCCAGGCCGAGCTTCCGCGCGCTGCCGCGATTCATGTACAGATAGTTCTGTGCGACGATCTGCCGCAGCCACACGTTTTGCGAATCCCATGAGTGATACATCATCATCGGCCGCTGCGTGATCGCGTGGAATGGATACGCTTCGCGCGCCTTGCCTTGGGTTTCCAGCGGCTCGTACCAGAACGGCAGCGGATCGAAGTAGGTGGCCAACCGCTCGCGGTCGGTCGGAGACGATGGTTGCGGACCGTCGTAGAGACCCTGGCCGGCGAGGCGAAACTTCTGCAGCGGCTCCGAATACATCTGCAGAATCACCTGCACCGGCGGCGTTCCGAACAGCGCGTGCTTTTCGGCGAATTCGAGGTAATCCTTGTTCGCGAACCGGTAGTAGCGCATGTTCTCCGGCCACGGATAAGTGAAGAACGACTGGTGCTCGATGTACTTTTCCCATTGCTTCGGGTTCGGTGCGCCGCGCAGATGCGACTCGCCGTCCTTGCCGCGCCAGCCCGCGAGGAAGCCGATTCCGGGAAGTTTCTCGTAGTTGACGATGAAGTCGCGGTAGTCGGCGAACTTGCGCGAGCCGTCCTCGCGCGTGAACGCCGGAAACTTGAGCCGCGACGCGAGCTCGACCAGCACGTCCTGCCACGGCCTGACGTCGCGATCGGGTTTGAGAATCGGATGACGGATCGAATCGCCGGCCGCATCGGGCTCCGAGATTGGCCGGTCGAGCAGCGAGATCGCGTCGTAGCGTTCCAGATAGGTCGTGTCCGGCAGAACGAGGTCGGCGAAATTGACGGTCTCGGACTGGAACGCGTCGACGACGACGATGAACGGTATCGCGTATTCGCCGTGCGCCGCAGTGCGCGCCAGCATCTCCCGCACGTCCCCGGTGTTCATCGACGAATTCCATGCCATGTTCGCCATGAACAGCAGCAGCGTGTCGATCGGGTAGGGATCGTGGTTGGCGGCGTTGGTGATCACCATGTGCATCATGCCGTGGGCGGCGAGCGGCGATTCCCACGAGTACGCCCGATCGATGCGCAGCGGCTTGCCGTCCTTGTCGATGACCAGATCCTCGGGCCGCGTCGGATTGCCGTTGGGCATCCGCTTCAGCGGCGTGTCGGGCGCGAAGATCACCGTCGGATCGTTTTCCGGCAGCGTCCGCATGGGAATGCGCCGCGGATACGGCGCGCGGGCGCGGAAGTTGCCCGGTCCTTCGAGGGCGCCCAGCAGCATCTGCAGCAGGTGCAGCGCGCGGCAGGTCTGAAAACCGTTCGAGTGCGCCGAGATGCCGCGCATCGCGTGCATCGCAACCGGCCGGCCGATGACCTTGTCGTGCGTGCGCCCGTGCATGTCGGTCCATCGTATCGGCAGCTCGACGGCCTCGTTGAACGCGACGTGCGCGATCTCGTGGGCGATGCGGGTGATCGTCGCGGCGGCGACCCCGCACTCTGCCGCAACGCTCTCCGGCGCGTAGCGCTCGTCCAGATAGCGCTCGCTGATCAGCGAGAAGACCGTCTTGGCGCGGCGCCCGTCGGGCAGCTCGACGCTGGCGAGCAGCGCTGGCGCGATGTCGGGAAGATGGCCGTTGCTCAACACCTGCGCGACATGGTCCCAGACCAGCGGATTGTCCTTTTCGTCGCGGGCGAACAGGCCGTCCCCCGGCATGCCCGGCGTTTGCACGACCAGCCACGGCGCGTTCGTGTAGCGAATCAGGAACTCCCAGTCGATCGCGCCGCGCTTGAGCAGCACATGGATCAGCGCGAGCGCGAGCAGCCCGTCGGTTCCCGGCCGGATCGGCAGCCATTCGTCGGCGATCGCCGAGTAACCGGTGCGCACCGGGTTGATCGACACGAATTTGGCGCCGCGTTTTTTCAGCTTGTCGAGCCCGATCTTCAGCGGGTTCGACGAATGGTCTTCGGCCACGCCCCAGAGCAGGAAGTACTTGGCATGGTCCCAGTCTGGTGCGCCGAACTCCCAGAACGAATAGCCGATCGTGTACAGGCCGGCGACCGCCATGTTGACCGAGCAGAACCCGCCGTGCGCCGCCCAGTTCGGGGTGCCGAATTGCTGCGCCCACATCCCGGACAAGGCCTGCATCTGGTCGCGCCCGGTGAAAAAGGCGAGCTTGGTCGGATCGCTCGCGCGAATGTCTCTGAGGCGCGCGGTCAGGATGTCGAGCGCCTCGTCCCATTCGATCTCGACGAAGTCGCCCGCGCCGCGCCTGGCGCCGGGCCGGCGCATCAGCGGCTTGGTGAGCTTCGCCGCCGAATACTGCTTCATGATGCCGGCCGAACCCTTAGCGCAGAGCACGCCCTTGTTGACCGGATGATTCGGATTGCCCTGGATGAAACGGACGCGATCGTTCTCCACGGTCACCTTGATGCCGCATCGGCACGCGCACATGTAACAGGTGCTGAAATGCGTCTGCTGGCGGGAACGGTCGTCGAATGCGATCTGGCGGGTCATGAACGGTGACGGTGTCGGCAACGCGGCGCAGCAGCGCCGCTGGCGCCCCGAGCGAAGTATGACTGAAGATTTTGCACGGTGTCAGAAAAACGAGACCAGTGCACGCATGAAGCCGAGCGCGGCAACGGCAGCGAGCACGGTCAGCACCTTGCGCCGGAACTGCCCTTCGGCAGAGCGCGCAAAAAAGTGGCGGCCGATCGCGATCCCGATCAGCATCGGCACGAGAAGCCACGCCGCCCACAGGGTCGTGTCCCTGGTGACGAGACCCTGCAGCCCGGCCCAGGTAAGTCCGTACCACGCGCTAAGGAAGAAAAGAATGATCAGGGTTGCGCGAAAGCGCGCGGCAGGCAGCGAGGTCGTGAACAGTATCGTCGCGGCGAACATGCCCCCGATCGACGACAGTCCGGAAAGGAATCCCGAACCCATCCCAGTGCCGAGGCGCAAGGCGATCGTGTCGCGCCACTGCGGATGCCAACCGCGCAGCATCATCAGCGCGGCGGCAAATATCACGACCGAGACGGCGGCGCGAAGCGGCGCCTCAGGCAGGACGGCAAGGCACCAAACGCCCAGCGGGACCGCGACGGCGTAGCCCGCGAGCAACGGCCCGATCCAGTGCCAGGCCACATGGCGCCAGACCGAGCGCAGCAGCGACAGGCTGGCCAGGATTTCCAGCATCATCGCCGCCGGGACGATCTGCTGCGGCGAAAGCACCAGAGACGTGCCGGCGACGATGAACGCCGACAGGCCGAAGCCGGCGAAGCCGCGCACGATGCCGGCGAACAGCGCGACCCCCGCGCCCCAGGCGACGTAGCCGAGCGGGGCGGGAAGCGGCGGCGAGATCAACCCGGCGCCTTAAGCCGCGCCGGCCGCGGCCGGATCGTTTCGGTCAGCGCCGCACGGCGGCATCGTTCAGCGCGCCGCCGTCGACTTGTACTTGTCCAGATGTCGCACCGGCATTGCCAGCGCATCGCGCCGGAACGGATCGCCCAGCTCGCGAGTCACCATCATTTCCAGGATCGTCGTCTTGCCTTCTCTCTGCGCATCGGCCGCGGTACGCAGCGCCGGACCGACGTCGGACAGCTTGTCGACGCGGATACCCTCGGCGCCCATCGCCTTCGCGACGACCGCCCACGACGGCTGGCGGTCGAGATTCACCCCGATAAAGCGGTTGGCATAGAAGTCGACGTGGTTCTTCTTTTCAGCGCCCCACTGGCCGTTATTGAAAACGACCGCGGTGACCGGAATGCCTTCGCGCACGCAGGTCTGGATCTCGCCGAAGCTCATTCCCCACGCGCCGTCGCCGACATAGGCGATCGCCGACCGCCCGGGCGCGGCGACCTTGGCACCGATGATCGTCGGAAACGCATAGCCGCAATTGCCGAAGCTCATCGCGGCAAACATGCTGCGCGGCGACTTGAAGCGCAGATACGAATTCGATACCGAGCAGATGTTGCCGATGTCGGTCGAAACCATCGCGTCGTCGGGCATCGCTTTTTCGAGCTCGCGCAGCATCTGCCGTGGATGCATGGCCGACGAGCCTTTCGCCACCTCGAGCGACCAGCGATCCTTCTCGTGCGACCACTGCTCGAGCTCGGATTCCCAGGCCGAGCGCTCGACTGCGATTTCCCCGCGCCGCTGCTCGCGGTTGCCGTGGCAAGCGAGCGCGCGCCCCGAAAGGCGGGTGATCAGCGCTCGCGCCGCGGCCTTCGCATCGCCACAGATGCCCACCGAGATCGGTTTGACCAGGCCCAGCATCCGGGGATCGGCGTCGATCTGGATGATCTTCGCCGCGGCCGGCCAGTAATCGAGACCGTGCTGCGGCAGCGTACCGAACGGGCCCAGTCGTGTCCCCAGCGCCAGCACGACGTCGGCTCTGGCGAGCAGCTTCATCGCCGCCTTCGAGCCCTGGTAGCCGAGCGGCCCGCACCACAGGGGATGATCGGCGGGAAACGAATCGTTATGCAGATAGCTGTTCGCCACCGGCGCCTGCAGCAGCTCGGCCAGCGCGATCGCTTCGGCCTGCGCATCGGCCATCACGACTCCGCCACCGCAGACGAGCACCGGAAATTTCGCCTCGGCGAGCAGCGCCGCCGCATCGTCGAGGCTCTGCTCGCCGCCGGCTCCACGCTCGATCGACAGCGGACGCGGAATCTCGCATTCGATATCGCCGTAGAAATAGTCGCGCGGAATGTTGAGCTGAGTCGGTCCCAGCTCGAGCAGCGCGCGATCGAACGCGCGCGAGGTGAGCTCCGCCATGCGCGCCCGGTTGTTCACATGCGCCTGGTATTTGGTGATCTTGGAGAAAATCGGCAGTTGCTCGGTTTCCTGAAAGCCGCCAAGCCCGAGCGTCATCGAGCCGGTCTCCGGCGTGACGACGACGACCGGCGAATGCGCCCAGTACGCACCCGCGACCGCGGTCACGAAATTGGTGATGCCGGGGCCGTTCTGCGCGATGCAGACGCCGTGCCGCCCGGACACGCGCGAGTAGCCGTCGGCCATGTGGCCGGCGCCCTGCTCGTGCGCTACCGAGATGAACCGGATGCCCGCGAGCGGAAACAGATCGAGCGCATCCATATAGGCCGAGCCGACGATGCCGAATACATCGGTCACGCCGTGCGCCACCAGCGTTTCGACGAAAGCCTCGGACGGCGTCATTTTCTGCCGGCCTCGCACCGCTGTTCGCGCCGGCAGCGCGCCGGCATCGGTCATTGAGTTCATCGCGGTTTCCCTGTCTTTGCGCGCATTTACGCCAGCGCGGCGGCCGATTCGGTGTAGTCGTAGCCAAGCGCCTCGGCGACCGGGCGGCAGGTCACCTTGCCGAACGCGACGTTCAGGCCGTTGGCGAGGTGCGGATCGTCCGCGAGCGCGGCGCGATAGCCTTTGTCCGCCAGCGCCAGGACAAACGGCAAGGTCGCGTTGTTCAGCGCGAACGTCGACGTCCGCGGGACGCCGCCGGGCATGTTCGCGACGCAATAGTGAATCACGCCGTCGACGACATAGGTCGGATCGGCATGCGTCGTCGGGCGCGAAGTCTCGAAGCAGCCGCCCTGGTCGATTGCCACGTCGACGATCACCGAGCCTTTTTTCATCCGCTTGACCAGCTCGGCCGACACCAGCTTCGGCGCCGAGGCGCCGGGAATCAGCACGCCGCCGACGACCAGATCGCCGCTGATGACGTGGCGCTCGATCGCATCGTGCGTCGAGAACACCGTGTTCAGCGGGCGGCCGAACTGGCGCCACAGCGCGCGCAGAACATCGGTGTTGCGGTCGAGAACCCAGACTTCCGCGCCCATGCCCAGCGCGATGTGACAGGCATGCGAGCCGACGACGCCGCCGCCGAGAATCACGACTTTGGCCGGATCGACGCCGGGGACGCCGCCGAGCAGCACGCCGAGGCCGCCGTGCGCCTTTTCCAGGAAATAGGCGCCAGCCTGGATCGACATTCGCCCGGCGACCTCCGACATCGGTGCGAGCAGAGGGAGCCCGCCGTTCTTCGAAGTCACCGTCTCGTAGGCGATGCAAACGGCGCCGCTCGCGATCAGGCCGGCAGCCTGCTCGGGATCGGGCGCGAGATGAAGATAGGTGAACAGCAACTGGCCACGCCTGAGCATCTTGCACTCGGCGGCCTGAGGCTCCTTGACCTTGACGATCATGTCGGCGCGGGCGAACACTTCCGCCGCGGTTGCGGCGATCGTGGCGCCGGCACGACGATAGGCGTCGTCGTCCATGCCGATGCCCTGCCCGGCGTGCGTCTCGACAATCACGTCGTGGCCGTGCGTGCGCGCCTCGCGCACGCTCTCCGGCGTCAGGCCGACGCGGTGCTCGAGGACCTTGATTTCCTTGGGAACGCCGATGTGCATCGTGGGAGCTGCCTTGCTCGAGCGCCGTACACAACTGCGCGACGACTGCACGTTGCGCCGCCGCTGCATTACCCCAGCCCGCAAGCTGGCGTAGAATCCTAACACAGCCGCAACGGCCCGACGGCGACCAGCCGTGGCGTCGGGCTCGCCGGCGATGAGGAGAAACGCATGGGGCAAGCCGAAACCAATCTGCGCGACAAATCGCCGCTCACCCAGGTCTCGCTGGACGAGTACTGGATGCCGTTCACGCCGAACCGCGAATTCAAGTCCGACCCCAAGATCGTCGTTCGCGCCGAAGGGATGTATTACTGGAGCGACCGCGGACACAAGATCATCGACGCCAGCTCGGGCCTGTTCTGCTGCGCGGCGGGGCATGGCCGCAAAGAGATCGCCGACGCGGTGGGGAACCAGTTACGCGAGCTCGATTTCATCGCGCCGTTCCTGCGCGGACACCCGAAGTCGTTCGAGCTCGCAGCGCGCGTGGCGGAGCTGACGCCGGGCGACCTGAACCGCATTTTCTTCGTCAATTCGGGCTCGGAAGCGGTCGACACCGCGATGAAAGTCGCGCTTGCCTACCATCAGGCGCGCGGCCAGGGCGGCCGCAACATGTTCGTCTCGCGAGAACGCGCGTACCACGGGGTCAATTTTGGCGGCGTTTCGCTCGCCGGCATGGTCAACAACCGGCGCCGCTTCGGTCCGACCGTGCCCGGAGTCGTGCACATGCGCCACACGCACCTGAAGGAGAACGCGTTCGTCCGCGGCGAAGGCGCGCACGGCGCCGACCTGGCCGACGATCTGGTGCGATTCGTCAATCTCTATGGTCCCGAGAACATCGCCGCCTGCTTCGTCGAGCCGATTGCCGGCTCGACCGGCGTGCTGGTGCCGCCGAAGGGCTACTTGAAACGCCTGCGCGAGATCTGCGACGCGCACGGCATCCTGCTGGTGTTCGACGAAGTGATCTGCGGCTTCGGCCGCACCGGCAAGGCGTTCGCCGCGCAAAGCTTCGGCGTGACCCCCGACCTGATGACGATGGCCAAAGGAATCACCAACGGCGCGCAGCCGATGGGCGCCGTGGCGGTGAGCGAGCGCGTGCACGACACGATCATGGGTGCCGCCGCCGAAGGGGCGATCGAATTCTTCCACGGGTATACGTACTCGGCGCATCCGGGACCGTGCGCGGCAGGCCTGGCGACGCTCGACATCTACCGGAAGGAAAATCTGTTCGAGCGCGGCGCGGAGCTGTCGCCCTATTTCCTGGATGGCATCTGGTCGCTGAAGGACCTAGGCGTAGTCGCCGACCTGCGCGGCTATGGCATGCTGGCGGCGATCGACGTCCATCCGGACGGCGCACCGGGCAAGCGCGGCCATGTTCTACAGAAGAAGCTCTTCGACAACGGCGTGCATCTGAAGACGACCGGCGATTGCGCGATCATCGCGCCGCCGCTGATCGCCGAGAAGAAGGATGTCGACATCATCGTCGATTGTTTGCGCAAGACGCTGGCGACGATCTGACCGGCGCTCGTTTCACCATCGAAGGGGACGGAGGACACATGAAGCACTGGCTGGCTGGATTCCTGTTTGCAGTGGCGGCGGCCGTAGCGCTGCCGGTAATGGCGCAGAAAACCGTTACCTTTGCCTATCAGGACATGATGAATCCCTGGCGCTGGGTGCAGCAGAGCCAGGAAATCGAAAAGGCGACCGGCTTCAAGATCAACTGGCGCCAGTTCGGCGGCGGCGGCGACGTCATCCGGGCGATGGCTTCGGGCGATGTCCAGCTGGGCGAAGTGGGCTCGACCGGGATCGCGACCGCGATCAGCCAGGGGATGGACGTCGAGCTCTTCTGGATTCTCGAGGACATCGCGGCCGCCGAGGCACTGGTCGCGCGCAACGGCAGCGGAGTCAATACCGTCGCCGACCTGAAGGGCAAGAAGATCGGCACCCCGTTCGTGTCGACCTCGCACTTCCAGCTCTTGTACGCGATGCAGAAGGCGGGACTGAAGGCCACCGACGCGCAGGTGCTCAACATGCGTCCGCCGGAGATCGCTGCGGCGTGGGAGCGCGGCGACATCGATGCCACATTCATCTGGGACCCGGTGCTGACCAACGTCAAGAAGAACGGCAAGGTGCTGACGACCTCGGGCGACATATGCAAGCAGGGCGCATGCACGTTCGACGGCCTGATCGTCACGCGCAAGTTCGCCAAGGAAAACCCGGAGTTCATGGTGGCGCTGGTCAAGGCCGTCGCCAAAGCCGACGCCGACTACCGAGCCAACGCCAAGGCCTGGACCGGCGATCAGGCCAAGGTCGCGGCGGTCGCCAAATGGTCGGGCGGCAAGCCCGAGGACGTCGCGGCATCGATGGCCCTGTACGGATTTCCGAGCGCGAAGGAGCAGGCGTCGCCCACCTGGCTGGGCGGCGGCGCGAACGGTGCTGCTGCCAAGGCGCTGACGCAGCAGGCCAACTTCCTGAAGGAACAAGGCAGGCTGCAGACGGTCGCACCCGACTACAGCAAGAACGTGACCGTCGAGTGGGTGACCAAGGCGATGTAAGGCATCCGCAATAAGTCCTCCATCGAAACGGCGGCGCCCGATGCGCCGCCGTTTTCCTGCCAGAATCCCTGCACTGCGCCGCATCGGAAGCTAGATTTTGCTTGCGATCCGACCGAGGTAATGCCACCTTCGAACGGAAATCCCTTTGCCCACGCTCGATATCCGCCAGCTAGGCGTCCGTTACGCGACCAAGAACGGCACCGTCGACGCGTTGTCCGGCGTCGACCTCTCGATGCGCGACGGGGAATTCCTGGTCGCCATCGGCGCGTCCGGTTGCGGCAAGACGACGCTGCTGTCGTGCATCGCCGGATTTCTGCCGCCGACGGAAGGGACGATAAAGCTCGGCGGCAAGCCGGTGACGGCACCCGGCGCCGACCGCGGCGTCGTGTTCCAGAAGCATGCACTGATGCCCTGGCTCGATGTCGCCGAAAACGTCGAATTTGGGCTGCGCATGCGCGGTCTCGGCACCGCCGAACGACGGAAAATCGCGCTCGAAAAGCTCGCGCTGGTCGGCCTCGAGGGGCTGGCCGAGCGCCCGATCTACGAGCTGTCCGGCGGAATGCAGCAGCGCGTCGGCATCGCCCGGGCGCTCGCCAGCGATCCCCAGCTGATGCTGATGGATGAGCCGCTGGGCGCGCTCGATGCTTTCACTCGCGAGGCGATCCAGGAATTGATCCTGGACGTCTGGCACCGGACCGGCAAGATGTGCTTTTTCATCACGCACAGCGTCGAGGAGGCCTTGTTCCTGGCGACGCACCTGGTAGTGATGACGCCGCGCCCGGGGCGCATCTCGCACGAGTATGAGCTAGATTTCAGCCGCCGCTTTATCGAGACCCGCGACGCCCGCGCGATCAAATCCTCGCCCGACTTCATCCGCATCCGCGAGGAAGTGCTGGCGGTGATCCTGCATCGCGACAACGCGGTTGCCGGCGCCGCTTAGGCCCTGACGATGGCGACGCTTCCGGCATCGGGCGCCGATCGGCCGAAGACCTCGCGCTACGCAACGCCGGGAGAAGGCCGGAGCACCGCGATATCGATCGCGACGATGGTCGCGATCGGCGCGCTGTGGTGGATCGCCAGCCATTACCGCTGGCTGCCGCCGCTGTTCCTGCCGACGCCGGAAACGGTGTTCACCCGCCTGTGGGAGTCGGCGCGGGGGCAGTTGACCGACGCACCGCTGGCGACGCATTTCGGCTGGTCGATGTTTCGCGTCTTCACCGCGTTCCTGCTGGCCTGCGTCACGGCGATACCGATCGGGATTGCAATGGGCGTTTCGCGGATCGCGCGCGGCATTTTCGATCCGCCGATCGAGTTCTATCGTCCGTTGCCGCCGCTCGCCTATCTGCCGCTGATCATCATCTGGTTCGGCATCGACGAGCTGTCCAAGGTGCTGCTGATCTACCTCGCCTGCTTTGCGCCGCTCGCGATGAGCGCCCGCGCCGGGGTGCGCTCGGTCTCGCAGGAGCAGATCCACGCCGCGTATTCAATGGGCGCGTCGCGATGGCAGGTCATCATGCATGTCGTCATCCCGGCGGCGATGCCCGAAATCCTGACGGCGATGCGCATTTCGATCGGGTTCGGCTGGACGACGCTCGTCGCCGCCGAAATGGTCGCGGCGACCTACGGGCTAGGGCAGATGGTGCTCAATGCGTCGAATTTCCTGCGCACGGACATCGTGATCATGGGGATCGTCGTCATCGGCGCCGTCGCCTACCTGTTCGACCTGCTGATGCGCCAAGTAGAGCGGGTCGTCGTTCCCTGGAAGGGAAAGGTGTGAGCAGTAAGCAGGTGCCCCGTCGGGGCCGGAATCCGCGGCTTTTGCTGGGGATGACAAAAGAATAACGGCTGCTACCGGCCAAATGCCGGTCATCGGAAAGGGTTGACAGGCCCTTGCCCCTTTGCCACCCTCGGTAGCTATGCCTGCCCGCCCGCACTTTCAGCGCCTGGTCGAACGCGTCCGCAACCTGCCGGCGCTGCCGACGGCAATCGTCTATCCGTGCGATCGGGACTCGCTGCAGGTCGCGCTTTCCGGCCAGTTCGCCGGATACCTGGCGCCGGTGCTGGTCGGACCCGAAGCGCGAATTGCCGACGCGGCCGCGCATGCCGGACTCGATCTCGCGCGCATCGACCTGATCGATACGCCGGACGACCCGGCCGAAGCAGCGCGCCGTGCCGTCGCGCTGGCGCGAGACGGCACCGTACGCGCGCTGATCAAGGGCAGCCTTTATCCCGACGACCTGATGCGCGCGGTCGCCGCGCCTGACACCGGGCTCCGCGGCGAGCGACGGCTGACGCATGCATTCTTCATGGACGTCGCCGGCTTTGCCCGGCCATTCATCTTGTCCGATGCGGTGCTCAACATCGCGCCGAATCTCGCCGCCAAGCGCGAGATCGTGCAGAACGCCATCGACCTCGCGCATGCGCTGGGCATCGCCAACCCGCAGGTCGCGGTGCTGGCGGCGGTCGAGGGCGTGACCGCAGCGCTGCCTGCGACGGGCGACGCTGCGGCATTGGCGAAAATGTCGACGCAAGGCGTGATTACCGGCGGCGCCGTGGCCGGACCGTTGACCGCGGACAGCGCGCTCTCGTCGGACGCGGCGCGCGTCAATGGCGTCGACGATCCCGTCGCCGGCCACGCCGACGTGCTGATCGTTCCCGGACTCGACGCCGGCTCGCTGGTGGTGCGCACGCTGACGGCGATCTGCGGCGCGCTTGCCGCCGGCATTGTTCTCGGTGCGAAGGTGCCTGTCGTTCTCGGCGGCCGCAACGACACTATGGAAGTACGGATGGCTTCGTGCGTGCTCGCCTCGCTGATCGCCGCTGCGCAGGCGCAACAAGCGTCGGCGCCGGCCGCGCTGGCCAGCGTTCCTGTCGCGGCTTAGGTCCGACCGCGATCGCGCGCTCGTTGCGCGACCCGCGTCGCCGCTGCATGATGGCGGCCGTGCAGCCAAGCTTTGATCTCCGATGCCTCCGCTGGCGCTGAGGCTGTTTCCGTTTCTGGCCTGGCGGCATCGCGTCACCGCGGCGACGCTGCGCGCCGATTTGCTTGCGGGCCTGCTCGGCGCGCTGATCGTTCTCCCGCAGGGCGTCGCGTACGCGACGCTGGCCGGGCTCCCGCCGCAGTACGGCTTGTACGGGGCGATGCTTCCCGCGGTGATCGGCGCACTATGGGGATCGTCGTGGCACCTCGTCTCGGGCCCGACCAACGCGACCTCGCTAATGGTCTCCGCCTCGCTCTCCGCGCTGGCGCTGCCTTTCTCGCCCGAGTACCTCCGCCTCGCGTTGACGCTCGGTCTGATGATCGGCCTGATCAAGCTGGCTCTGGGGTTCGCCCGGCTGGGCGCCCTGGTCAACTTCGTTTCCACCACCGTCGTCATCGGCTTCACCGCCGGCGCAGGACTTCTGATCATCGCGGCGCAGCTGTCGAATTTTTTCGGTTTGCCCTCTGCGCATCCGGCCACTTTCATCCATGCGGTCACTTCGTTCGCGCGGCACGCCAGCGAGATCGACCGATGGACCGCGGCCGTCGGGGTCGTGACTCTGGTTGCGTCGCTGGCGGCCCGACGCGTGCTGCCGCGCGTTCCTTATCTGCTGACCGGAATGGTCGTCGGCAGCGTCTTCGCCTACGCGCTGGCACGCGCAGGCATCGCGCAGGTCTCGACGGTCGGCGCGCTTCCGTCCGCCGTGCCGCCGCCGTCGCTGCCGGCGTTTTCCGGCGAAACCTGGCGCATGCTCGCGCCGATCGCGTTCGCACTGACGGTGATCGGATTGACCGAGGCTGTTGCGAGCGCGCGCGCCGTTGCCGCGCGCTCGGGCCAGCGCATCGACGGCAATCAGGAGTTCATCGGGCAGGGATTGGCCAACATCGCCGGCGCGTTCACCTCCAGCTATCCGACGTCCGGCTCGTTCAACCGCACCGGCGCCAACTTCGAGGCCGGGGCCAAAACGCCGCTGGCGGCGGTGTTTTCCGCCGGCTTCTTGCTCGTGGTGCTGCTGCTGGTCGCGCCGCTGGCCGCGTACCTGCCGATGGCGGTCATGGCGGCGCTTCTGTTCATCATTGCCTGGGGACTGATCGATCTCGCGCGCATTCGCGAAATCGTGCGTATTGGGCGGAGCGAAGCCCTGGTGCTGACGGTTACGTTTTTCGCGACGCTGCTGGTGCAGTTGGAATTCGCGATCCTGGTCGGCGTGCTGTGCTCGCTTTTCGCCTATCTGAACCGCACGACCCATCCGGCGATCCACGCGGTCGCACCCGATCCGGCGTCGCCGCAGCGGCGCTTCATTCCCGTCACCGCGAGCGGCTCGCCCGGGCGCCTGGCCGAATGTCCGCAGCTTGCGCTGCTGCGCGTCGACGGCTCGCTTTTCTTCGGCGCGGTCGATCACGTGCAAGACGAGCTCGAGGCGATACGCCGCGGCGCGTCGGCGCGAGCGCACGTCTTGCTGATCGGCAGCGGGATTAACTTCATCGACGTCGCCGGGGCCGAGCTGCTGGCCCTGGAAGCCGAAGCGCAGCGCGCGGCAGGCGGGGCGCTCTACCTGTGCAACCTGAAGCCCACGGTCGTCGACGTGCTGGAGCGCGCAGGGCTGGTCGACCGCATCGGACGCGATCGAATCTTCGCCACCAAGGAAGAAGCCATTCGCGGCATCTATCCGCGACTGGACTCGGGAATCTGCCGGGCCAGCACCGCGCGCATCTTCCTCGAGTGCCAGACGCACCTGCCCGACGGAACGCCGCGGCAAGCTGGCTGACCGCCGAAACTCCGCCTACTTCGGTCGCACGCAGTCGACGAAGTAGCGAAGCTTACCGAGCTCGCTGGTCTCGACCAGGCCGTGGATGTCGGTGTCGAATCCCGGGAATTGCTGGTTGAAGTTGCGCGCGAACTGCAGGAACTGCACGATCGTGCGATTGAAGCGCTCGCCGGGAATCAGCAGCGGAATGCCCGGCGGGTACGGCGTCAGCAGCACGCTGGTTACGCGTCCTTCGAGCTGGTCGATCTCGACCCGGTCGATCTCGTGGTGCGCCATGCACGAGAATGCGTCGGACGGCTTCATCGCCGGCTGCATGTCAGACAGGTACATTTCGGTCGTCACGCGCGCGACATCGTTGGCCTTGTACATGTCGTGGATCTGCCGGCACAGGTCGCGCAGGCCGACCGCCTCGTACGACGGCTGCTTGGCGCAGAATTCCGGCAGGATCTTCCACAGCGGCTGGTTCTTGTCGTAGTCGTCCTTGAACTGCTGCAGCGCAGTCACCAGCGTGTTCCAGCGGCCCTTGGTGATGCCGATGGTGAACATGATGAAAAACGAGTAAAGGCCCGTCTTCTCGACGATGACGCCGTGCTCGGCCAGATACTTGGTGACGATTGACGCGGGGATGCCGGTCTTGGCGAACTTCCCGGACACGTCGAGTCCCGGGGTGATGATCGTCGCCTTGATCGGATCGAGGATGTTGAAGCCCGGCGCCAGGTCGCCGAAGCCGTGCCACTTCTCGTTGGCCTTGAGCACCCAGTCTTCGCGCTTGCCCATGCCTTCGGCGGTGAGCTTCTCCGGTCCCCAGACCTTGAACCACCAGTCCTTGCCCCATTCATCGTCGACCTTGCGCATCGCGCGCCGGAAGTCGAGCGCCTCGGCGATCGACTCCTCGACCAGCGCGGTTCCACCGGGCGCTTCCATCATCGCCGCCGAGACGTCGCACGAAGCGATGATCGCGTACTGCGGCGAGGTCGACGTGTGCATCAGGTACGCCTCGTTGAAGATGTGGCGGTCGAGCTTGCGCGTCTGCGATTCCTGCACGATGATCTGCGAGGCCTGGGAGATGCCGGCGAGCAGCTTGTGCGTCGAGTGCGTCGCGAACACCATCGCCTTCTTGCTGCGCGGGCGGTCCTTGCCGATCGCGTGCATATCCTTGTAGAAATCGTGGAACGCCGCGTGCGGCAGCCACGCCTCGTCGAAGTGCAGCGTCTCGATCCAGTCGCCCAGCGTTTCCTTCAGCATCTCGACGTTGTACGCAACGCCGTCGTAGGTGCTCTGCGTAATCGTCAGGATACGCGGCTGCTTGTTCTTGGCCGCGCGCGCGAACGGATTGGCTTCTATCTTCTTGCGGATGTTTTCCGGACGGAATTCGTCCAGCGGAATCGGCCCGATGATGCCCAGGTGATTGCGGGTCGGTGTCAGGAACACCGGTATCGCGCCGGTCATTGTGATCGCGTGCAGGATCGAGACATGGCAGTTGCGGTCGACGACGACGATATCGTCCGGCGCCACTGTCGCATGCCACACCATCTTGTTCGACGTCGACGTGCCGTTGGTGACGAAAAAGCAGTGATCGGCGTTGAAAATCCGCGCCGCGTTGCGCTCGGCGGCGGCGACCGGCCCGGAGTGATCGAGCAGCTGCCCCAGCTCGTCCACCGAGTTGCACACGTCGGCACGAAGCATGTTCTCGCCGAAGAACTGGTGGAACATCTGGCCGACCGGGCTTTTGAGGAAGGCGACGCCGCCGGAGTGGCCCGGGCAGTGCCACGAATACGAGCCGTCCTGGGCGTAGTCGACCAGCGCCCGGAAGAACGGCGGCGCGAGCGAGTCGAGATAACTCTTCGCCTCGCGGATTATGTGCCGCGCGACGAACTCCGGCGTGTCCTCGAACGTATGGATGAAACCGTGCAGCTCGCGGAGGATGTCGTTCGGGATGTGTCGTGATGTCCGCGTCTCGCCATAGAGGTAGATCGGTATCTCGGCGTTCTTGAACCGGATTTCCTCGACGAATGCGCGCAAGCTCTTCAGCGCCGATTCGGTTTCCTCGACCGAGCCCGCGCCGAATTCCTCGTCGTCGATCGACAAAATGAACGCCGACGCGCGCGATTGCTGCTGGGCGAACTGCGACAGGTCACCGTAGCTGGTGACGCCGAGGATCTCCATCCCCTCTTTTTCGATCGCGGCGGCAAGCGCGCGTATGCCGAGTCCCGAGGCATTTTCGGAACGAAAGTCTTCGTCGATGATGACGATGGGAAAGCGAAATTTCATCCAGCCACTCCTGCCGTCGGGCTCGTGCTGCGTGCCAAAAAAGAAAGCGGGGTGCCAGGCCGGATGGCCGCACCCCTAAGGGCCGCATTGTGCACTGCGACGCCGCACGATGCGAGCGATTTGGCGGCCGGCGGCAAAAACGGGCTTCGCCGCCGCCGCGCGTCACACGTTGGCGGCGACCAGGACTCCAGCCCAGGCGATCAGCCCGAGCCCCAGCGGCGTCCGCAGCCGCTTTCCCCAGCGCAGGTTCTTCTCGGCGGCCATCGCGGCCGCCAGAACCAGCATCCATCCCAGGCTACCCATGCCGACGACGAACATCACGGCCATCAGCGCCCAGCAGCAGCCGACGCAGAAGATGCCGTGCTCGAACCCGATCCGCAACGCCTCGCGGCGCGGCGCGCGCCCCTGCCAGCGCGCATTGATGAACGTGAACGGCGCGCGGCAGCGCTCCAGACAGCGGTACTTGAGCGCGCTGAACTGGAAGACGCCGGCGCCGGCCAGCACGGCCGCCCCGATTGTCCAGCCACGGCCGGCGAGCCAGCCAACCTGCGCCGCGCCGGCATGCAGCAGGCTGTCAGCTCCATGCGCCAGCAGACCGAAACCCAGCCAGGCGATCGCGTAGCCAGCCACGACCCTTGCCATCAGCGCACCGGCGTCGGGCCTCGCGGCCACGACGCGGCCGAAGATGCCGAGCAGCGGCAAGGTCGTTGGCAGCATCATCGCCGTGATCATCAGCAGCCAGGCGAGTGCGTAGACCAGCGCCGGAACGATGAGCGCGCCTTGCGGGATGCTGCGACAAAGCGCACCGAATGGGCCTTCGTCGACCCAGCCGCCATGCTCGAGATAGCGTCCGTAGGGGCTCAAGCTCCAGGCCGCGAGCGCGAACCAGGCGACGGCCGACAGCGCAGCCACCAGGCCGACGCGCAGCGTCTGCGGCTCAAGAGCGCGGGCCGCAGTCGCCGCGGCCGTTGCCTGGCGGTCGGACACGGTGAGCTAGCGCAGTTCCCCAGCCGGCTTCAGGCGTTGAAGACGAACGTGCTTTGCAGCGCGTTGTGGCCACTCAGGCTGAGGTTGATGCCCAGCTTGTCGACCTTGGAGGTATACCGCGGGCTCTTTCCGACGAACACCGGCGCGCCAGGAACGGTCGAGAAGACCGTGTCCTGAAGCGTCGTCGTGGCACCACTGGCGCTCTTGTACGGCTCGAGCTCGGCATAGCCTGCGTTGCCGACCTTGACCACCCCCTTGCCACCGTGCACATCCCACTGGATCGGCACCTTTTCCACCGACACGACTTCGCCAATCAGCTTGGCGAGATCGGCGACAGGACCGCCCAGCTTGCCGGTGAAGACACCGAGGATCGCTTCTTCCTGCTTGGCCGAAACCTTGTCGTCGAGGTATACGGCGGCGCGCCAGTTGCCCTCGAGGATATTGCCCGGAATATGCGCAATCAGCGCAATCGTATGGCCGGCGACGTCGACGCCATTGATCGTGCCCTTGTCGAAGTGCCAGGAAACGATGGTGTCACAGGTGCCGAAGTCCGGATCCTCGCCGATCCAGCACGGGCACAGCACCCGACAGTTGCAGACCTCGAGCAGTCTTCCTTCCAGATGATAGGCCATGGATTTCCCCTCTTGAAATTCGCCCGGAACACGGCGGCGATTTCTCGCGCCGCAGCCCGTTGATGCTACGCCGACCCCGAGGCCGATTCCAGCCGAATATTCGACAAGGTCCTGCCTATTAGCGGCGGCCGCCGGCCAGCCGCACCGACGCCGGATGGAGGCGCAGCCGAACCATCGCCCAGACGCCGACCGCCGGACCGATCGCCAGCGGCACGAAGGCGTGGCGCCAGCCGACGGCATCGACAAAATACGGAAGCAGATGGATCGTCACCAGGGTCAGCGTAAAGCCGAGTGCCGTTTGCAAGGTGAGCATCGTACCGACCCGCGCCGGATCGGCGAGCTCCGCGATCGAGGCCGAGAACTGCGCCGAGTCGGCGACGATGCTGATCCCCCAGATGAGGCAGACGGTGACCAGCAGCCACGGAGCGCCCCCGTAGAGGAGTCCGACGCCGGCAGCGCAGCTGCCGCTGACGGCCATCGCAATGATGGTCACCGTCGTGCGGCCGACCCGGTCGGCGAAGAGTCCCGCGGCGACGCAGCCCAATGCGCCGGCGCCGATGGTCGCGAACGCCGCCAGCCTGGCGTCGACTTGCGCTGCCGCCGGCGGCAGAGAAAGGGCGAAGCTCGCATTCAGGAACACGCCGATCCACGCCCACATCGCGTAGAGCTCCCACATGTGGCCCAGGTAGCCGAGGTTGGCGAGCCGCAGCGGGACGTCGCGCCACGCCAGCAGCATCGCGCCCGGTTCGAAGCGCGGCGCCGGTTTGCGGTTCGGGCCGAGGCCGGCGAGCGCAATGCCCAGCGCGGCCGCCAGCGCGCTGACCGATGACAGGACCACGGTCGGACGCCAGTCGACGCCGCCGAACGCATTGAACAGGTGCGGCGATGCCGAGCCCAAGGTCAGCGCGCCGACGAGGATGCCGACCATCAGGCCCATGTCGTCGCGCGCCCAGGTGGTCGCGAGCTTCATGCCGACCGGGTAGACGCCGGCCATGCCGACGCCGGTGATCACGCGCAGCAGCGGCGCGACAATCGACGCGGGATCGACCACCAGCAGACCGGCGTTGGCGAGCGCGGCGATCGTCGCGGATGCGGCGAACAGCCGGCGCGGATCCATGCGATCCGGAAGGCCGAGAAACGCGCTGACCAGGCAACCGATCACAAAGCCGACCTGGACGCCGCTGGTCAGCGCGGCCTGCGCGAAATTGGACAGGTGGAACTCGGCGGCGAGCGCCGGGGCGACGGCGGAAGCGGAAAACCACACCGCCATCGCCGCGACTTGGCAGATCGCGATGATGGCGATCGAGGCGCGCTTGGAGGTCGCTAACCCCATCCTAAATCTTCGGTAGCGTAACGCCCTTCTGACCCTGGTATTTGCCGCCGCGATCCTTGTACGAAGTCTCGCAAACCTCGTCGGACTCGAAAAAGATCACTTGCGCGACGCCTTCGTTGGCGTAGATCTTCGCGGGCAGCGGCGTCGTGTTCGAAAACTCGAGCGTAACGTAGCCCTCCCATTCCGGCTCGAGCGGCGTCACATTGACGATGATGCCGCAGCGCGCATAGGTCGATTTTCCCAGGCAAATCGTGAGGACGTTGCGCGGAATGCGGAAATATTCGACGGTGCGGGCGAGCGCGAACGAGTTGGGCGGAATGATGCAGGATGCGCCGTTGAAATCGACGAACGACTTGTCGTCGAAGTTCTTCGGGTCGACGATCGTCGAATTGAGGTTGGTGAACAGCTTGAATTCGTTCGAGCATCGGATGTCGTAACCGTAGCTCGACGTGCCGTACGACACGATCTTGCGGCCCTCCAGCTCGCGCACTTGCCCGGGCTCGAACGGCTCGATCATCTTGTGCTCGGCCGCCATGCGGCGAATCCAGCGGTCGGACTTGATCATGCGTTGCGTGCACCGGGTGGAAACATTCGAATCATAGCATCGGCTTGCCCGCGCGATCAGCGTCGCCCCTCACCCGACAGGCGACGGCGCAATCCGGCACGAAGCGGCTTCTCGTAATAGCGATAGACGAGGAAGGATGCAGCGATCAGGACCACCAGGTAAATGACGAACAGGGTTGCCGGCGCAACCGTCCATTGCCCGGAAAACATGCTGCGCAGGAACCAGGCTACTGGAATCTGGAGGATGTAGATTGCATAGCTGATTTCGCCGAGCAGTACGAACGGCGCCAGTCTGAGGACCGACGACAGGCGTGACCCGTCGATGCTCAGCGCCGCGACGAAGACGGCAAACAGCGGCGCGATCAGGCCATTGGTCGTCGACAGCAGGATCGGATCGGACGCGCGGTTCAGCCGCGTCATCAGTGCGATCGCGACCGCCGCCGACAGGCAAAGTACGGACAGCGGCACGAAGCGATGCCGTGCGCCTAACGCCTGCAGATACTGGCCGTTGCGCTTGACCCATATGCCGGCGCACATCCCGATCAGAAACGCGTTCAGATGGAACAGTGGATGGTAGTGCAGCAGTTCGTGGCTGAGGATCGGGTCGTGCCCGAGAAGGCGGCGGTAGCCCCAGTGATAGACAACCTGGGTCAGCAGCCACACGGTTGCCGTGAACACAAACATCGCACGGCCGCTGCGCGTGCGCGCCATCAAGATCAGCAGCCATGGAAACGCGAGGTAGAAGAACGCTTCGACCGAAAGCGACCATCCGGGAGAGTTGAGGCTCAACGCATACTGCGGTATCCAGGCTTGCAGCAACAGCAGATTGAGCAGCAGCGCCAAGGGATCGAGACGGGTCCCTTCGACGCCGAACCCGAATGGAATCGCCATCAGAGCCACGCCGAGCAGGTAGACCGGATACACACGCGCGGCGCGCGCGGCCCAGTATCGCCTGCGGTCTAGCCCCCCGTCCGGTTTCAGGTAGACCGAGGTCATGATGAACCCGGACAGCACGTAAAAGTAACTGACCATCGTCGGTCCGACGTGGAGGCGGTACTGCCACATCCAGTCGTTTAGGCCGGGCCAGAAGTAGGCCCAGTGGAATACGACGACAGCCATCGCGGCGATGAACCGCGTGAATGTCAGCTGGCTCATGTCGGGCGAGGTCGCGGCGCCCGGTTCCCGCGACGGCTGGTCTTTACCCGGCGAGCTGCCTTCCTGACGGCCTTCGTCGACCGTTACCGGGACTTCGCGCAGCGTTGGAGTCCCGGGCGGCATCCCCGATGCTAGGTGTTCTGCACGACGATGTTGGGGAATTTCGCGGAAAAATCCTCGGCTTTCTGCGCGACGAACACCGCAGTCTTGCGCGCGATGTCCTTGTAGATCGTCGCGATCGCGCCCTCCGGATCGGCGACGACCGTCGGCCGGCCCGAATCGGCCTGCTCGCGAATGTGGATGTCGAGCGGCAACTGGCCGAGAAAAGGCACGTTGTAGTCGTCGCACATCTTCTTCGCGCCGCCTTCGCCGAAAATCGCCTCGGCATGGCCGCAGTTCGAGCAGATGTGCGTCGACATGTTCTCGACGATGCCGACGATGGGCACGCCGACCTTGTCGAACATCTTGAGACCCTTGCGCGCGTCGATCAGCGCGATGTCCTGCGGCGTTGTGACAATCACCGCGCCGGTGACCGGGACCTTCTGCGACAAGGTCAGCTGGATGTCGCCCGTGCCCGGCGGCAAATCGACGATCAGGTAGTCGAGGTCGCGCCAGTTGGTGTCCTTCAGCAGCTGCTCGAGCGCCTGCGTCACCATCGGCCCGCGCCAGACCATCGGCGTATCGGTGTCGATCAGAAAACCAATCGACATCGCCTGGACGCCGTGCGCCTCGAGCGGCTCCAGCGTTTTGCCGTCCTTCGATTCGGGCCTGCCGGCAATGCCCAGCATCATCGGCTGCGACGGTCCGTAGATGTCGGCATCGAGCACGCCGACCGTTGCGCCTTCGGCAGCGAGCGCCAGCGCCAGGTTGACCGCCGTCGTCGACTTGCCCACGCCGCCTTTGCCGCTGGCAACCGCAATGATGTTCTTGACGCCGGGCACCAGCTTGACGCCGCGCTGCACAGCGTGCGAGCCGATGCGATGGCTGATGGTCACAGCGACCTTGCCGACGCCGGGCAGCGCCGAGAGATGACGCTGGATCAGCCGGCGTAATGTCTCGTGCTGACTCTTCGCGGGGTAGCCGAGCACGACGTCGACGGCCACATTGCCGCCGTCGATCTGCACTTTGCGGATCGCCTTGTCGGAAACGAAATCGCGGCCGGTGTTGGGATCGATCAGCGCACGCAGGCTGGCGTGTACGTCTGCCTCGGAAATGGCCATCGGGTGTCGATCGCGTGGAACGCTTAAACGGCGAGTTTAGCGAAAAACACCCACTCTCGGTACTCGGCGCTTCCGCCCATTTGCTAGAATGCGCCAATCCCCTGCCGCATCAAAGGTCTTCGCCGCATGCCGCGCCGCACGCTGTTCGTCACGACCGCGCTGCCATACGCCAATGGCCCGTTTCACATCGGGCACATCATGGAATACATCCAGGCCGACATCTGGGTGCGGTTCCAGCGCATGCAGGGTCACGACGTGCATTTCGTCTGCGCCGACGACGCGCACGGTGCGCCGATCATGCTCGCCGCCGAAGCGGAAGGGCTTACGCCGCAGCAGCTGGTCGCGCGGATCGCGGCGACGCGGCCGAAGATTCTCGGTATCGGCGAGCACGCCGGCAAGGGTTTTCACCTGAGCTTCGATCACTGGCACAGCACCGACTCGCCGGAGAACGTCGAGCTGTCGCAGGACATCTACCGCCGGCTCAAGGCGGGTGGCCTGATTTATTCGAAGGCGGTCGAGCAGTTCTTCGACCCGGTGAAGTCGATGTTCCTGCCGGACCGCTACATCAAGGGCGAGTGCCCGGTGTGTGGCGCCAAGGATCAATACGGCGATTCGTGCGAGGTCTGCGGCTCGGTCTATGCGCCGACCGATCTTAAAAATCCGTACTCGACCTTGACCGGGGCCACACCGGTGTTGAAGTCCTCGGAGCACTTTTTTTTCCGGCTGTCGGATCCGAAATGCGTTTCCTTTCTCCGGCAATGGACGCAAGCCTCCGGCAGGCTGCAGCCCGAGGTGGCGAACAAGGCGCTCGAATGGCTGGCTGAAAAACCCGGAGGTGACGGCAAGGGCCTCGCCGACTGGGACATCTCGCGCGATCCGCCGTACTTCGGCATTCCGATCCCTGATGCGCCGGGAAAGTATTTCTACGTCTGGCTCGACGCGCCGGTCGGCTACCTGGCAAGTCTGAAGGCGGATCTCGCGAGCAAGGGCATCGCGCTGGCCGATTTTCTGCGCGGCAAAGGTGTCGAGCAATATCATTTCATCGGCAAGGACATCGTCTATCACCACACGCTGTTCTGGCCGGCGATGCTCGAGTTCGCCGGGGCGCCGTACAGGGTTCCGGACAACATCTTCGTGCATGGCTTCATCACCTTCACCGGCGAGAAGATGTCCAAGTCGCGGGGCACCGGCATCAGCCCCGAGCTCTATCTCGACCTGGGATTGAATCCGGAGTGGCTGCGCTATTACATCGCCGCTAAGCTCAACGCCAAAGTCGAGGATCTGGATTTCAATCCGGACGACTTCATTGCTCGAGTCAACAGCGACCTGATCGGCAAATACGTCAACATTGCGAGCCGCGCTGCGCGGTTCATCGCGCAGACCGGCAACAAGCTGGCGCCGACGTCCGGATTCGATGCACGGCACGGCGTGGCCCTGCATGCGCTGTCCGACAGGATCGCGGAGCTGTACGCAAACCGCGAATTCGGCAAGGCCCTGCGCGAAGTGATGGATCTTGCCGATCAGACCAACGAGTACTTCGACCGCAACAAGCCGTGGGAAGCCGCCAAGCGGCCCGATGGCGCCGCGCGGGTGCTCGAGATCTGCTCGGAATGCATCGATGACTTCCGGATTCTGACGACCCTGCTCAAGCCGGTGCTGCCGGGTGTCGCCGCCAGCGCGGAACTGTTCCTGCAGATTCCATCGCAGGCGTGGAGCGATATCGGCACCGCGCTGCCGGCAGGACATGCGATCGGCGAGTACAAGCACCTGTTGAACCGCATCGACCCGAAGCAGGTCGATGCGCTGCTCGAAGGCCCGAAGGCGGCGACCGCGGCGCTCCCAGCGGCCGCCGAGTCGGTCGCCGGCCCGGCGCCGGTCGCGCCGCCGATCAGCATCGACGAGTTTTCCCGGATCGATCTTCGCGTCGCGCGCATCGTCAACGCCGAGCAGGTCGACGGCGCCGACAAGCTGCTGAAATTGACGCTCGACGTCGGCGAAGCGCGCCATCGCACGGTGTTCGCCGGGATCAAGAGCGCATACCAGCCGCAGGACCTGGTCGGCCGCCTGACGCCGATGGTCGCCAATCTTGCCCCGCGCAAGATGAAGTTCGGCGTTTCGGAAGGCATGGTGCTCGCGGCATCCGGCGACGGTCCGGGAATCTTTCTGCTCGCGCCGGATTCGGGCGCCGAGCCCGGCATGCGCGTCAAGTAGGCGCGATGGCCAGAGCCGCCCTGCGCCGGACGCGGAACATCGAGGCGTTCCGGCGGTGATGAGCGCGCTGCCGCTGATCGTCGACGCGATTGTCGCCTGGCTGGCGATCGGCCTGCTGGCCCTGGTCCCGACCGGCGGAGGCTTCATCGGCCGTTCGCTGTTTGTCGCCGGCGCGCTGGTCGGCCTCGCGATCTCGGTCATCGCGCTGACCGGGATCGGCGATGTCGCGCAGACGATGGTGCTGCCGCTGGGCCTCCCCGATCTGCCGTTTCACCTGCGCCTCGACGCGCTGTCCGCATTCTTTCTGGTGCTGCTCGGTGGCGCCGCGGCAGGCATCTCGGTGTTCTCGGCGGGCTATTTCCACGCTAGCGAAAACGCCTCGCCGCGTCTGTTATGCCTGCAATATCACGTGTTCCTCGCGGCGATGGCGCTGGTGCTGGTCGCCGACGATGCTTACCTGTTCATGGTGGCGTGGGAGACGATGGCGCTGGCCTCGTTCTTCCTCGTGACGACCGATCACGTCGTTCCCGAGATCCGTCGTGCAGGCTTCCTTTACCTGGTGATCGCGCACATCGGCGCGGTAGCGATCCTGCTCTGCTTCGGCGTACTGCAGGGCGGCAGCGGCGACTACACGTTCGGCTCGATGCGCTCGCTCATCCTGCCTGGCGCGTGGCCGTCGATCGCGTTTCTGCTGGCCCTGGCCGGATTCGGCGCCAAGGCCGGGCTGCTGCCGCTGCACATCTGGCTGCCCGAAGCGCATCCGGCAGCACCCTCGCCGGTATCCGCGCTGCTCTCGGCAGTGATGCTGAAGACCGCAATCTACGGTCTCCTTCGGGTGACTTTCGACCTGCTCAACACCCAGCTGTGGTGGTGGGGTGTCACGGCGCTGGTGCTCGGCTTGCTGACCGCGCTGTTCGGCGTCATCTACGCCACCGTGCAGGTCGACATGAAGCGTCTGCTCGCGTACTCGTCGATCGAGAACATCGGCATCATCGTCGCCGGCATCGGCCTGACGATACTGTTCAAGGCGAACGGCAAGACGCTGCTAGCGTCGATCGCCATGGTGGCGACGCTCTACCACGCGCTCAATCACGCGTTCTTCAAGAGCCTCCTGTTTCTCGCCACCGGTTCGGTGCTGCACTCCACGCGCGAGCGCAGCCTCGGCAAGCTCGGGGGGCTGATTCATCGCATGCCCTGGGTCGCATGGTCGGCGCTGATCGGCGCGCTGGCGATCGCCGGGCTGCCGCCGCTCAACGGCTTTGTTTCCGAGTGGCTGCTGTTGCAGGCTTTCCTGTTCACGCCGACGCTGCCGCAATCTTTCATCAACATGCTGGTGCCGCTCGCGGCAGCGGCGCTCGTGCTGGTCGCCGCACTCGGCGCGTACGTGATGGTCAAGTTCTACGGCGTCGTCTTTCTCGGACGTCCGCGGGAACCTCACCTGGCGTACGCGCACGACGCCGGAGATTTCGAGCGCGTCGCCCTGGCGTGGTTCGCGACCGGCTGCGTCGTGCTCGGATTGTTTCCCGGGACCGTCATCGGGCTCCTCGACAACGTCAACATGACGCTGATCGGCGCAACGGTCGGCCACGCCGGCGACCGATGGTGGCTCCTCGCGCCGATCAGCCCAGACCGCTCGAGCTATAGCCCACTGATCGTGCTGCTGGTGATCGCCGCTGTTGTCGCGCTGACGATTCAGGTTGTTCATCGCTGGTACCACGGGCGCGTCCGCAGCGGCCCGGCGTGGGATTGCGGCTTTCCGATGCAGACGCCGCGCATGCAGGACACGGCGGAAGGCTTCGGGCAGCCGATCCGGCAGGTATTCGAAATGTTCTTCCGCGTCGAGCGAGTGCTGCCGACGCCATTCGACGCCGCACCGCAGTATCGCGTCACCGTGGGCGACCACTTATGGCAATGGCTGTATCTGCCGGTCATCCGCGGAGTCGAGTGGCTGGCCAAGGTCGCGGGACTGATCCAGCAGGGCCGGATATCGATCTATCTGATCTACAGTTTCGTCACCCTCCTCGCGCTGCTGATGTTCGTCCGATGAGCGCTACCGGCTTCCTGTCGCAACTGCTGCAGCTCGCGATCGCGCTGCTGCTGGCGCCGATCCTCGTCGGATGGGTCAATCAGTGCCGGGCCTGGCTTTCCAATCGGAGCGCACCGCCGCTGCTGCAGCCGTACCGGATGATCAGAAAGCTGTTCAACAAGGACGCGGTCGTCGCGGAGAACGCGTCGTGGCTGTTCCGCATGACCCCTTACATCGTCTTTGCCGCGATGGCGCTGGCTGCAGCGATCGTGCCCTCCCTGGCGACCGATCTCCCCTTCGCGCAAGCCGCCGACGCCATCGCGCTGGTCGGCCTGTTCGCGCTGGCGCGCGTATTCGCGGCCCTCGCCGCGATGGATATCGGCACCGCGTTCGGCTCGATGGGCGCGCGCCGCGAAATGTTCGTCGGCTTTCTCGCCGAGCCTGCGCTGCTGATGGTGCTGTTCACCGCATCGCTGATCTCCGGCTCGACGTCGTTGCCGACGATCGTCGACACGCTCGCCCATCGCGAATTCGCGATCTACCCAAGCCTCGCTTTCGCCGGCGTCGCGTTCACGATGGTCTCGCTGGCCGAGAACGCGCGGATCCCGATCGACAATCCGGCTACCCACCTCGAGCTGACGATGATCCACGAGGCGATGCTGCTCGAGTATTCGGCGCGGCATCTGGCGCTGCTGGAATGGGCCTCCGCCCTCAAGCTGTTCAATTATTCGTGCATCGGCCTCGCGCTGTTCGTGCCGTTCGGCATCGCCGAAGGCAGCGCCGACTGGCTGGCCATTCTCGGCGCGACGCCGCTGCTGATCGTCAAGCTCGCCGGCGGCGGCTTCGCGCTGGCGCTAATCGAAACCTTGTCGGCAAAGCTTAGGATCTTTCGGGCCCCCGAGTTTCTGGGCACGGCTTTCCTGCTCGCGGTGCTCGGGATGCTGGTCAACCTGATGCTCGGTAGCTGAGGACGCACCGATGCCGATGAACATCCCGCTCTGGGCGCAGCTGATCAACCTGCTGGCCGCGGTGCTGCTGCTGCTCGCGTTCGCGATGCTGGCGCAGCGGCGGGTACTGACGCTGATCAACCTGTTCGCAGCGCAAGGGTTCGCGCTCGCATGCTCGACGGCGATCGTCGCCTTCGCGACGCACCAGCCGCACCTTTACTGGTCGGTTGGCCTGACCTTGGTGCTCAAGGTGCTGGTGCTGCCGTGGCTGCTGCACCGGCTGATCGTGCGGCTCGACGTTAAATGGGACGTCGAAGGCCTGATCAACATCCCGACCACGATGCTGCTCGGGATCGTGCTGGTGGTCTTCGCGTTCAATCTGGCGCTGCCCATTTCGCAACTCGCCAACACAGTGACCCGGGCGACGCTGGGGATCGCGATGGCCAGCGTCATGCTCGCCTTTCTGATGATGATCACCCGCCGCAAGGCGATCCCGCAGGTGATCGGCTTTCTTGCAATGGAGAATGGGCTGTTCTTTGCGGCGACCAGTGCGACTTACGGGATGCCGATGGTAGTCGAGCTCGGCATCGGGCTGGACGTGCTGGTGGCGATGCTGATACTCGGCGTGTTCTTCTTCCAGATCCGCGAGCAGTTCGACAGCCTCGACCTGCAGCACCTTGAAAAGCTCAAGGAATGATCGAGATTCTCGTCATCCTGGGCGCGCCGATCGCCGGTGCGGCGCTGCTGGCCTCGATCGGCGAGCGCCAGCATGCTGCGGAGATCAATGTCGGCATCTCCCTGATCACCTTCATCGCCGCGGTTGCGCTGGCGGTACGCGTCGTCGCCGAAGGACCGCTGTTACTGGCCGGCAAGATCTTTTTTGTCGATCCCTTCAACGTATTCCTGATCGCGCTGACTGCCTTCGTGGGCCTGACTACCTCGATCTTTTCGCGCCCCTACATGCGCATCGAACAGGATCTCAGGCACCTGACGCCGGGACGCCTGCGGCTCTACCACAGCATGTTCCAGGTGTTCAATTTCACGATGCTGCTGGCGCTGTCGGCAAACAACATGGGCTTGTTATGGGTGGCGATGGAAGCGGCGACCCTGACGACAGTGCTGCTGATTTCCCTCTACCGGACGCCCGCGAGCCTCGAAGCGGCATGGAAATACTTCATTCTTTGCGGGGTCGGCATCGCGCAGGCGCTGTTCGGAACGATCCTGCTTTACTTCGCTGCGGAGAAGGTGCTCGGCGCCGGCGGCGGCGCCCTGCTCTGGACCGAGCTCGACAGCGTCAAGGGCGACCTCGAGCCCACGGTGCTGTCGCTGGCCTTTGTCTTTCTGCTGGTCGGCTACGGCACCAAGGTTGGACTGGTGCCGCTGCACAACTGGCTCCCGGATGCGCATGCCGAGGGTCCGACGCCCGTCTCGGCGGTGCTGTCCGGCCTGCTGCTCAATGTGGCGCTGTACGCGGTGGTGCGCTGCAAGGTGCTGGTCGAAGGCTCGGCGCAGACCTCGTTCGCGCGCACTTTGATGATGGGCTTCGGGCTGCTGTCGGTGGTTACGGCCTCGCTTTTGCTGCTGCGGCAGAAGGACATCAAGCGCCTTTTCGCCTACTCCTCGATCGAGCACATGGGCATCATCACCTTCGCCTTTGGCATGGGCGGCCCGATCGCGAGCTTCGCAGGCCTGTTGCACATGACCGTCCATTCGCTTACCAAGTCGGCGATTTTCTTCGCCGTCGGGCACGCGACGCAAAAGGCGGGCACGCAATTGATGGACGGCATTCGCGGGCTAGTCACCATCAGCCCGCTGATCGGATGGGGACTGGCGCTGGGCGCGCTGGCGATCCTCGGCATGCCGCCGTTCGGCGTCTTCGCCAGCGAATTCCTGATCCTGACGACGGCGATACGCGAGCAACCGTGGGCGACGCCGCTGCTGCTCGGTGCGCTGGGCATCTCGTTCGCCGCGATTTTTTCCCGCGTGCAGCCGATGGTGTTCGGCGAAACGACGGTCCAGCGGCTGCCGCACCGCCCCGCGATGATCCCCGTTTTTGTTCACCTTGCGATAGTGCTCATGCTGGGTCTCTGGATCCCGCCGTTTCTCGCCGACTGGTATCGGCAGGCGGCGCGGCTGATCGGGTGAGCGGATGAACGTCTCGCCGCTCGGACTCTCGGCCTCGGCGCTGCCGTGCCCGATACCGGCGCAGCGCTGCCGGGTCAATTCGGGCCAGCTGCTCTCCGCCTGCCGCCTCGCGTGGGAGCGCGGGGGAGCGCTGGTGGCCTTGTGGGCAAGCGATGAGCGCGATCGCGCCCGCGGCTTTTCCGTTCGTGTATTGCTGCGCGACGGCGATGGGCTCACCTTGCTCGAGCACACGCTGCCGGACGAAGGGGCGCGCTATCCGGACCTCTCGCCGATCTTTCCAGCCGCGAATCGCATGCAGCGCGCGGCATTCGACCTGGTCGGCGCACAGTGCGATGCCGACGACCAGCGACCGTGGACGTGGCAGGCAGCGTGGCCGATCGACCGGTTTCCGTTGCAGCGTGATTTCGAGGTTTCACCGACGTGGGAACCGGGCCAGGAGGATTACCCGTTCGTGCGGGTCGCCGGCGACGGCGTGCACGAAATCGCCGTCGGGCCGGTTCACGCGGGAACGATCGAGCCCGGGCATTTTCGCTTCCAGGTCGTCGGAGAAAAAGTGCTGCGTCTCGAGGAACGCCTCGGCTACGCGCACAAGGGCATCGAAAAACGCTTCGAATCGTTGTCGCTGCGGGACGGCTACCGGCTCGCCGGCCGCGTTTCGGGCGACAGCACTGTCGCGTACGCCTGGGCCTACGCCCAGGCGGTCGAATCGATTGCGGCCGATGACCCACCGCCCCGCGCGGGTTGGCTGCGCGCCTTGTGCCTGGAGCGCGAGCGCATCGGGAACCACCTGGGCGACCTGGGTTACCTCGGCAACGACGGCGGATTCGCCTTCGGCCATTCGCAGTTCTCGCGGCTGAGGGAGGACGTGCTGCGCCTCAACGAGCACGCGTTCGGCCACCGCCTGCTGATGGATGTGGTCGTGCCCGGCGGTGTCGCGCGCGATCTTCGCGCCGACGATTCGGCGCTGATGCGCCAGCAGGTCGCCTCGCTCGAGCGCGAGCTTGCCGTTCTGCGCGACATCTACGACGAGCATGCCGGCCTGCAGGACCGGTTTCGCGGCTGCGGTGAAGTCACGCGCGAGCTCGCAATGAAGCTCGGTCTGACCGGATTCGCCGCCCGCGCCAGCGGGGTTCCCGATGATCTGCGCTGCGATTTCGCACGGACTCCGTACGATACGCTCGGCGTCCGTCGGGCGACGCGCGCCGACGGCGACGTTGCCGCGCGCGTCGCCGTGCGCTTCGACGAAACGGTCGAATCGCTGCGACTGGTCGACGCGATACTGGCCGCGCTGCCCGACGGCGACATCGCGGCGACACTGCCCGAAGCGCCATCTTCGCGACTGGCGATCGGCTGTGCCGAGGGCTGGCGCGGCCCGGTCTTCATCGCACTGGAAAGCGGTTCCGACGGCACGATCCGGCGCTGCCATCCGCACGACCCTTCCTGGCAGAACTGGCCGGTGATCGAGCACGCGGTGATCGGCAACATCGTTCCCGACTTTCCGCTGATCAACAAGTCGTTCAACCTTTCCTACAGCGGGCACGATCTATAGTCATGCTGCACATCCTCCACCAGATCGCACGTACCGGAATCAAGAGCGAGACTGCGCCGACGCCGGCCGAGGAGATGGTCGTCGTAGCGCGGCTGCAAAAGACGATCCTGCGCACGCTTGGCCGCGCGCTGACGATCCGGCATGTCGACGCCGGCTCGTGCAACGGGTGCGAGCTGGAGATCCAGGCGTTGACCAATCCGTACTACAACCTCGAGGGCATCGGCATACGCTTTGTCGCGAGTCCTCGCCATGCGGACATGCTTCTGGTGACCGGCCCGGTGTCGAAGCACATGGCGATCGCGCTCAAGCGCACCTACGACGCGACACCCGAGCCCAAGCTGGTCGTCGCCGTCGGCGATTGCGGCTGCACCGGCGGGATCTTCGGCCAGAGCTATGCGAGTCTGGGCGGCGTGGCCAGCGTGATTCCGGTCGATGTCGCGATCCCCGGCTGCCCGCCCTCGCCGCGGGCGCTGCTGCAGGGCATCCTGGCGGCGATCAGCGCGCACGCGCCGCCGGTCGCTGCGCAGGCCGACCGCCCGGCCGTCGAACCGACCCTCCGGTCGCCGGACGCGCCCGACACCCCTTGAATTCGGCCGGGGGACCGCCATTTACCGGTCGTGCGCGGCTCAAACCTTTTTCCGAGTGGCCGCGAAAACGAATGGAGAGGAACAAATGACCAGTTTGATTCGCTATTTCGATCCGCTGGATCGAGTGTTCGATCGCGCGTTCGGGGCAGTGCTTGCTAACGGCGATGCGAACGCGACCAGCCGCAGCATTGCGCTGGACGTCGTCGAGACCCCGGAAGCCTACATCGTCAAGGCCGAGCTGCCCGGAATACCCAAGGACAAGATCGAAGTGAACGTCGAAGACCGCAACGTCACGATCGGCGCATCGTTCAGCCAGGAAATCGACGCCAACGGCAAGACGCTTTGGCAAGAGCGCAATTTCGGCAAGCTCTCGCGCGCGATCCGTCTGCCCGAGCCGGTCGACGCCAACGGCACCCAGGCAACGCACGTCGACGGCGTGCTGCAACTGACGCTGCCGAAGGTAGCCAAGACCAACAGCAAGCAGATCACGATCCAGTAACCAGGGCGTGAATAAAATAAAAAGCGCGGCCCGACTTCGAGTCGGCGCCGCGCTTTTCTTTGGGGCAGACGCGGGTGCCGGCGCTAGCGCGTGGCCTGGATGTCCCGCGCGTTGAGCTCCTGCACCGGACGCGCATTCATCGGATAGGACTTGGCGAAGCGGGCGATTTCGTCGGCCGAGATCTGCATCGGCGTCTTCAACACGAACCACTTGACATCCTCGCTGCACGGCGGGGTCGTCAGCGAGCCGGCGAACGCGTAATAGCCCTTGTCGCGAGGGATAAGCTCGAGCGCGTTGATTTTCACCGCGTCGACGACGTTCTCCTTGTCCTTCGTCTGCGGCAGGTTCGCCCACAGCGTCTTGATCAGCGCGCTCTCCTTGCCTTCGTCGAGCAGCACCGCGAGCAC
>Ga0070713_100000236_pt1 | contig 36563 bp, 34 predicted proteins | sample LARL82metaG_FD_65465 | JGI IMG/M metagenome (GOLD analysis project Ga0070713, IMG submission 65465) | Corn, switchgrass and miscanthus rhizosphere microbial communities from Kellogg Biological Station, Michigan, USA - LAR L8-2 metaG | ecosystem: Host-associated > Plants > Roots > Rhizosphere ... | reverse complement strand
AGAGCTGACGGTGGGAATCGAACCCACAACCGCCGGTTTACAAAACCGGAGCTCTGCCGATTGAGCTACGTCAGCAACGGCCGTTTTTGCGCGAGACTCGTACAATAGTCGGCACGGAAATGAGTGTCAAGCCGCGTCTTAGAGGGCGCGAGAGCACTCTGGGCACACCATTTAGCCCGCCTACCTGGCGTGCCTCGCACTATCCGCTCGCTGCAATTCCTAGCGACCCAGCCGCCACTTCGTTCCCTGCGGAGTATCCTCGATCTGCACGCCTCGGCCCGCCAACTCCTGCCGAATCGAATCCGCCGTCGCGAAATCCCGCTGCGACCGCGCCGTCCGACGAGCTGCCAGTCGCTCTTCGACCCAAGTCTGCAAAGACGCGTCAGTCTGGTCCGGCCCCGGGACAATCTCCAACACGCCGTTTATACGCCCGAAGGCATTGCGCGCGTTTTCCAGCGCTGTCACGTCGCTGCCGCCCTGGTCGAGCTCGCCGTTCGCTCGAGTGATGAAATTCGACAACGCCGCCAGCGCTTCGGGGGCATTCAAGTCGTCGTAGAGCGCTGCCTCAGCGGTCTTCACCAATTCATCCGTCGCTTCGGCCAGCCCCGCTGTACCCCCTTTCGCCTGCCGTAGCCGATCGGCGAACCTCTTCACGCGACCCACCGCTGCAATGGCGTCCTCGAGGGCTTCCTCGGAGAGGTTCAGCTCCTTCCTATAATGAGTGCCGTACACGAATCGTCGAATGGCCGCGGCCGGTATCTGTGACTCGCGCATATCCTTAACCGTGGTCACGTTGCCGAGACGCTTCGCCATCTTCGCGCCCTCCGTCAGCAAGAAGGCACCATGGCACCAGAACCGGGCGAATTGCAGCCCGGTCGCGGCCTCGGATTGGGCGATCTCGTCTTCGTGATGGGGGAAGATGAGATCGATGCCCCCACAGTGAATGTCGAGCGTCTCGCCAAGCAGGTCGAGCGCCATCGCCGAGCACTCGAGATGCCAGCCTGGTCTACCGCGGCCCCAGGGCGAATCCCAAGCAGCGTGCACGCGCTCGTCTTCGGGCTTGGCTGCTTTCCAGAGCGCGAAGTCCTGCGCGTTCTCCTTCGAGTAGTCGTCCTGGGCGACACGCGCGCCAGCTTTCACCTCGCGCTTGTCGAGACGAGACAGCTTCCCGTATGAGGGAAACCGATCGATCGCGAAGTAGACAGATCCGTCCTCGGCTTGATAGGCCACACCATTGTCGACGAGGCGCGTGACGAGGCTCACCATCTGTTGCACGTAATCGGTGGCCTTCGGATACGCCTCCGCCGGCTCGATGCGCAGATAATCGCGATCTTTGAAGAAGATCTCCGTCACCGGCTCGGTTACTTCGCGAATCGTCTTGCCCTGTTCCGCCGCGCGCCGAATGATCTTGTCGTCGACATCGGTCAGGTTCATTACCTGATGCACGCGCCAGCCGCGCAGTCTCAGCGTGCGTCGGAGCAGATCGACGAAAAGGAACGTGCGGAAATTTCCGAGATGCGCCGGGTTGTAGACCGTCGGACCGCAGCTGTATATCCGCACGGTCTCGCCGTCCGTGGGCGCAAACGGCTCGACTCGGCGCGTGAGTGTGTTGTAAAGCCGGAATTCCTGCATTCGGCGAATGCTACCCCCGGCTGGAATGATGGTCAACGAGACATCCGACTCCTTGCCTCCGCGACGCGCGCCACAGGAGTTGAAGCTCCAGCTTCGCCACCTCTCACGCGCCCTCGTTCGAGCACGATCACCCGGTCTGCAACCGAAGCAATCGCGCGCTGAGCTCTGGCTGCGAGAATCATCGCACCGCCTGTGCTTCGAACATGCCGGGCAGTGGCAAGCACGGCAAACGCACCGTTTACGTCACCAAGGACGGTATCCGCGTTGTCCACGATCGCGATGTCCCACTTTTCACGGCCATCGAGGAGACGGCCCAGTTGCACCGGGTCGGCCAGGTATACGATGCGTGCGGCCTCATCCGGCCTCGTCGGTCTGCGCTCGATGACACCGCTGTCGCAGGCGAGAAGCCCGGCAAGGCATCGCAGAAGCGTCGTCTTGCCCGCTCCCGTATCGCCGACGATGGCAACGGTCTCTCCGTGCGCGATGTCGAGTTGGACATCGACGAGTGCGCGCGCCCGCGCAGTGCAGCCGCCAAGACCCACTTCGAATGTTTTGTTCAGCGCGCGCACGCTGATGAGATGCGCCGAGTTCACGCGGGCTCCTGGGCGACGAGGCGAGAATGGTAGCGAAGATCGACAACGATTCCGCCACCATTCCGCTTGGAGTCGCATCAAATCGCCGCGAATGACGGAGCCTGCTTCAGCGCACGCCCGCGCCTAACGCCGTGGAGCCTGCCGTGACCGCGAAGCGCTTGCGATGAAACACATCGATAGCATCCACGATCGGAGCCGGATCGAAGCGTACTGGATCTGTCGCCGGAAGGTCGGTCTCGCGCTCGACACGCTCGATTGCGGCACGCGCTTCGGCATCGGTGAGGTCGTACGTGTTCAAGGCCACCGCGATGACGGGCGCCGCCCGAAGAGGTGCGGCCGCGCGCTCCTGCATGTCGATGAATTCCGCCAGCGGCGGGATCTTCACCCAGGGATGATTGTTGATCGCCGTGCGCGAGGGTTGGGCGCACATCACCATGGCGTGCGGCAAAGAGCCATGCAGGAGGCCGTACGTGACGCCCGAGTAACTCGGATGAATGATCGAGCCCTGGCCTTCGACGAGCACGATGTCCGCGTCCTTGGCCGCCTGAAGCGTTAACCGTTCGGCGGCGCCAGCGATGAAATCGCCAATGACGGCATCAACCGAAATGCCCCAGCCTTCCACCAGAATCCCCGTCTGTCCCGTCGCCGCAAATGAGACGCGCATACGCCGCTCGCGCATTGCGTCTCGCAGTTGAAGCTGCGTCGTCATCTTGCCGATGTTGCAATCGGTGCCGACGGTGAGAATCACGGTCGCACGACCGTCGAGCTCGCGCACGCGGCCGCGGGCGATATCCAAATCAGCCGGCGGTTTGCGCAAGTCGTGGATCGTTATGCCGCGGCTCTTGGCGCGTGCCGCGAACTCCGGGTCGTCGCTGAGGATCGTGTGCAGTCCGCTCCAGATCTCCAGATGATTGTCGATGGCCTCGAGAATGAGCGCACGCCAGGATGCCGGAAGTTGGCCGCCTGGCGGTGCGATGCCGATGAGGAGGGCGTTCGGCTTTCGGGTGAGGCCTTCCGTCAGCGACGCGACGACGGGAATGTCGCCGCCAAAACCGAGGACCTTCTGCGCCGTATCACCGGCGCGACCGGAATCGATGATGGCAACCACCTGCTCCGGGGTGTAGCGAATACAGGCATTCGCCGTTTTCGACCGGAGGGGGCTGAATGCCCCCTCGGCGAGGATGAGAAAACGCGAATTCATTTGCGACCGTTCGGGCGGTTGCTCGTGGTGTGTTCAGCGATGGATATGACGTCGATTGGAGGGCCGCTCGGAACGAGCACGCCTCCGCCCGGTGCTGGCAGACGAAGCACGAGCGGACGCTCGCGCGTTGTACGCCGGAAGCCTTGCCCCTCGTAGATCCGGGTAATGAGAATTCGCCTGACGATGACCATGATCATCGCGAGCGTCGGCAAGGCGACGATGAGGCCGATGCCGCCGAGCAGCTGACCCATGATCAGGACAGACATGATCGTCAGCACAGGAGGGAGATCCACCTTTTTCGACATCGCATACGGCGAAACGATGTTTCCTTCGATGAGGTGGATCACTACTCCCAGGCCGAGAACGAGGAGTGCGCGAACGCCGCCGTTCGGGCTGTTTAACACGAACAGCGCGGGCAGCGTCGTGGACAGCAGCGTTCCGAAGAAGGGAATGATGGAAACGAGCCCGGTGAAGATGCCAAACGTCAGGAAGTACGGCACACCGAGCGCGAACAGCAGAATCGCGGTGAGGGCAGCGAGAAACGCCATCACGAGTAATTGCCCCACCATATACGAACGCAGTGTATCGCCCAGGTCGGAGAGCACGTCGCGCACGAGGTCGCGATGGATCGGCGGGAAGAGCGCGATGAGCCACTCGCGATAGAGCGCTGGATGCAGCGACAGATAGATCGCGATGACGGCAATCGAGAACAGACTGATGGCGCCTTCGACGATGCTGAGGACGCGCGTCGGAATACTGGCGAAGTTCGACGACAGGTCGTCGTAGATCGCAAACAGGATCTTGTGCTGCCCCGGCTGCCAATAGCCGCGCAGGGCGGGCACGCGATCGATAGTCCGCTCGATGCTGCCTTCCCAGCCGGTGATGTAGTTAGGCAGGACTTTGATCAGGCCCTGCGTCTGCTCGATCACCGGGGGAACCAGAATCCAGAAGATCGCGGCCACGCCGATAAGGCTGAGCAGCAACGAGGTCGCGAATGCGAGGCGATCCGGGAAACGCAGCCGACGCTCGAACCAGCCTGCGACCGCCCGAAGGTAGAGCGAGAGCAGGAGTCCGATGAAAAGCAGGATGAGTACGTGCGCAACCCTGCCGAACAGCCACAAACCCAGGACAGTGAGGACCGTCGCCGTAAGGATGGGCGCGAAGCGAAACCGCCCTTTGCCGTTGTCGGTCAACTGCTTTTCTTCTCGCTCTCGCTGTCCTCGTCGATCTCGGCGTGCACCGTTTCTTCGTCGTGCTTGGCGTTGCCGGTCCCGATCTGTCGTGGCGACTGCGCCGGCGTAGGCGGCAGCATGCCCATTTTCTGCTTCAACTCGATGAGTCGCATGTCGACATTCGTCGACGCCGCGCCGCGTTCGAGCTGCTTGAACTGATTGGCGAGGGTATCGCCGGAGAACTCCTCATCGATCTCGACGGACGCTTTGAGCTGCCGCTCGTTCTGTTCGATACGCTCCTCCATGCGAGCGAACGCCTCGAATGCCGACTTCTCGGACAGCGACGACATCGTCTCGGCGATCCGCTTCTGCGCCTGCGCGCGACGTTGGCGCGCCACGAGGAGATTCTTCTTTCGCTTCGCCTCTTCGATCTTGTCGTTGAGGTCGCGCAGGGAGTTCTTGAGCTTCTCCGTCTCGAGTCGGTGCGATTCCCACGTCTGCTCGAGCTGTTGCGCGTGCGTCATGTGCTCGCTCTGCCTGACGAGTGCCTGCTTGGCCAGGTCTTCGCGATTCTCCTGCAACGCCAGCATCGCGCGTTTTTCCCAGTCCTGTGCCTGACGATACTCACCGTCCGCCTGATCGCGGAGCCGCTTCTCGTCCGCAATGGCCGTCGCGACCTGCTGCTTCGCCTTGGCGAGCTGCGACCGCATGTCGACGAGTATCTGACTCAGCATCTTCTCGGGATCTTCGGCCCGAGAGATCAGATCATTGATGTTCGACCGCAGCAGCGTGGACAGTCTATCGAAGAGTCCCATGTGGTTTGGCCTCAGTGTGCCTGCCGAAAGGAGCCGAGCTCGCGCAGGTGCGAGGCGAGAGCGACATTGATGCTCTCATACGCAGCCTGGAACTCCTCGTAGTCGAGGTGCGCCAGCTCCAGCGCCTCCGTGATGACGATCGAGTCCTCCTCGATGCCATACGACCCATGGACCAGGTCCGTCGCGTTCAGCTCGAGCAGACGCCGAGAGAGGGTAGCTAGCTCGTTCTCATCCTTCGGAAGGGACATGACTTTCACGCGCATCAGCACCACCGGCGGCGTGTAGTTGACCACGAGCGCGAAATCGAGCTCGCCGCCGGGCTTCACGATCCATAGTCCTGGCTCCGCCTCGCGGTAGTTCGCGCCTTCCGCAGCGCTGATACGATCGAGGAAGCCTTCGATGTCTTCCTTGGTGACCATCGCTTGACCTGGTTGAGGTACGTGAGGGCCCTACGAGTAGGTGGGGCCGGACGGTTTCTGCTGCGGGGCGCGGGACGCGGGATGCGGGGCGCGACGTCAGCGCAAAATAGTGTCAGCGCACGGGTTCGGACAGTCGCGGGTGCGTCGCTCCCCGCGCCCCACGTCATGCGTCCCGTGTCTTTATTTGCACCAACCGTTCGCGCGCCAATCGACGGCCAGTGGGCGTCGCAGCGAGTCCACCGCCAGCGGTCTCGCGATACCGAACGTCCATCTCCCGGCCAATTTCTCCCATCGTGTCTATCACCTCATCCGCGGGAATGGCGAAGGTGATGCCGGCGAGCGCCATCTCGATTGCCGCGAGCGCGATCGCGGCTCCAGTCGCGTTGCGGAACACACAGGGAAGTTCGACAAGGCCACCAAGCGGATCGCAAACGAGACCGAGCGTTCCCTGCTGGGCCAACGCCACGGCGTTCACGACCTGGGTCGGCGTGCCGCCGAGCATCTCCGTGGCTGCTCCCGCTGCCATTGCCGCCGCCGCTCCGGTCTCGGCCTGACAGCCACCCTCGGCGCCGGACAATGACGCTCGCTCGGCCACGACTGCCCCGATGAGCCCCGCCGTCGCCAATGCATCGACGAGCTGGTCATCCGTTAGCCCGCGCGCTTCGGCGAGTCCTGTGAGGACGGCGGGAAGAACGCCAGCTCCGCCAGCAGTGGGCGCTGCGACGATGACACCCATCGCAGCATTCACTTCCTGGACCGCCAGTGCACGCGCCAGGATGTCGCGGAACGGTGTTTCCGCGAGTGGGCCAACTGCATCCTTGTGGAGCTTGGCGGCGTCGCCGCCAACCAGACCGCTCGCGGAGCGGAGGTCGCCGGTGAGTCCCTGTTTGATTGCGCCGCGCATGACTTCGAGCGCCCGCCTCAATGCGCCGCGGATTTCACCGATGGCGCGGCCCTGATCACGCGACTCGGCGTCGAGCGCGACTTGCGCCAGCGTCTTGTTCTGCCCGTCGGCGTCGCGGACCGCTTCCTGGAGTGATCGATACATGGAGCTATTTGATGACCGTGATTCGAACGGACCGCGCAGTCACGCGGAAACCTTTTCCAGACGAAAGGCCCATTTCACCCATGGCAGCTTCCGAATCTCGTCTCGGACGTTCTCGTCGGGAACGTCGTCGATCTCGATTACCATGAACGCATCACCGCCACGCTCTTTTCTCGTCAGTCTCAGCGTCGCGATGTTCAGGTGGTGCTCGGCCAGAATGCCGGCAATGCGCGCGACCGAGCCCGGAATATCTTCGGCCACGAGGACGATCGTCTGATAGTTCCCGGTGACCTCGACCGGATAGCCGTCGATCTCCGTCACGAGCACACGTCCAGCCCCTAACGACGAACCGACCATCACCGACTTCCGATCGCCGCGTTCGATCGTGATCCGCGCGGTGTTCGGGTGAACGACCCCGTCTTCACCGAGCTTCGTTTTCTCGAATTGATAGTCGAGACCCTCGCGCTCGGCGATCTCCAGCGCCGTGCGCAAACGCTCATCGTCGGGTCGAAAGCCCATCAGGCCACCGACGATGGCTTTGTCCGTGCCGTGCCCTTCCCCCGTTCGCGCGAACGAGCCGTGGAGCTCGATACGTGCGCGTTCGGGAGTCCCGCCAACCAGACATCGCGCGAGCAACCCGAGCCGACACGCTCCAGCCGTATGCGAGCTGGATGGGCCGACCATGACGGGACCGATTATATCGAGTAAGCTGACCATGGAAATTCGTTGCCATCCTGAAAAACGAAGGATTTCGTGGTGTCCTCATGCCGAGAGGAGCAGGAGCGCGCGCGGTCAGCGCGCGCGACTCCATACGAGACCAGGATCTGGGCGCGAAGCGCCCAGATCCCTAGTCGCTCCGCTCTTCGGGATGACACCCTGCCGCCTTCGCTCGAGGAGCGGCTTCAAGTAATGCCCCGTGTAGCTCGCGGGAACGGCAGCCACTTCTTCGGGACTTCCCGCGGCGACGACCGTGCCGCCGCGCGTGCCACCCTCCGGCCCCAGATCGATGATCCAGTCGGCGGTCTTGATGACGTCGAGATTGTGTTCGATGACGAGGACCGTGTTGCCGCGATCTACGAGCCGATGCAGTACGTCGAGCAGAAGTCGGACGTCCTCGAAGTGCAGTCCTGTCGTTGGCTCGTCGAGGATATAGAGCGTGCGGCCGGTATCGCGCTTCGACAGCTCGGTCGCGAGTTTCACGCGTTGCGCTTCCCCACCTGACAGCGTCGTCGCACTCTGACCAAGATGGATGTAGCCGAGACCGACGTCGTTCACCGTTTCGAGCTTCTGTCGAATTCGGGGCTGGTTCTCGAAGAAGTGGAGCGCGTCCTCGACGGTCAGCTCCAACACATCAGCGATACTCTTGCCGCGGAATCGAACCTCCAATGTCTCCCGATTGTAGCGTTTGCCCTTGCACACCTCGCACGGCACGTACACGTCGGGGAGGAAGTGCATCTCGATCTTCACGAGTCCATCGCCCTGGCACGCCTCGCAGCGACCGCCCTTCACGTTGAACGAGAACCGGCCGGGTCCGTAGCCACGTATCTTCGCTTCTGGTAGTTCGGCGAACAGCTCACGAATGGGCGTGAACAGCCCGGTGTACGTCGCGGGATTCGAGCGCGGCGTCCGACCGATCGGACTCTGATCGATGTCGATGACCTTGTCGATGTGCTCGAGCCCATTGATGTGGCGATGCGCGCCGGGAATCACGCGTGCTCGATAGAAGTGCCGCGCGAGCGCGCGGTGCAAAATGTCTTCGATGAGGGTGGACTTGCCCGAACCCGAAACCCCGGTTACCGCGACGAATACGCCTAACGGGATGGAGACGTCGAGGTTGCGCAGGTTGTGCTCCTTCGCTCCCTCTATCCGGATCGTGCGCCGCTGGTCGATGGGACGGTACCCACTCGGCGAGCGGATCTGCATCTCGCCACTGAGATACTTGCCGGTGATCGAGTTGGAGTTGCGAATGAGGTCGGGAATCGTGCCGGCGGCGATGACCTCGCCGCCGTGCTTGCCAGCACCCGGACCGAGATCGATGATGTGATCCGCGGCGCGCATCGTCTCCTCGTCGTGTTCGACGACGATGACGGTATTCCCGAGATTGCGCAGTTGCTCGAGGGTGGCGATCAGCCGCGCGTTGTCGCGCTGGTGCAGGCCAATAGAGGGCTCGTCGAGGATGTAGAGTACGCCGACCAGTCGTGATCCGATCTGAGTCGCGAGGCGGATGCGCTGCGCCTCGCCGCCCGAGAGCGACTCGGCGGCTCTGCCTAACGTCAGATAGTCGAGTCCGACGTCCACGAGGAAGCGCAACCTCTCCTTGACTTCCTTGAGAATCGGGCCGGCGATCTCAGCGTCGAGTCCAGGCCGCCCCTCGCCGCGGACCGGTACATTCTGGAAGAACTCGAGAGCCTCCGTCACCGGTAACTCGGTCAGCTCCCCGATGTTCCGGTCGGCGACTGTTACCGCGAGCGCTTCCTTCTTCAGGCGGCGACCACCACATGCGGGACAGGCGACCGCCACCATGTAGGCCTCGAGCTCCGCGCGTACGGTATCTGAGTCGGTCTCCGCGTAGCGGCGCTCGATGTTGCTGAGAACTCCTTCCCACGGGAAGTCGCCCTTTTGCTTCCCGTTGTCACCATAAAGAATGCAATCGCGGACATTCTTCGGCAGCGCGCCCCATGGCGAGTTGAGATCGAATTTGTAAGCCCGCGCCAAGGCGGGCAGCACCATCTTCCGCAGATAGCCCTGCGGCTCGCCCCACGGGATGATCACGCCCTCGAGCAGGGAGATGCGCGAGTCGCCGAGGATGAGCTCCTCGCTCACGCGCCGCTTGGTGCCCAGGCCACCACACTCGGGACACGCGCCAAATGGCGAGTTGAAGGAGAAGTGTCTCGGCTCCAGCTCCGGCAGCGAGATGCCGCAGTTCGGACAGCCATATCGTTCGGAGAAGAGCTCGACATGCTCATCGTCGGTGCGGCTGACCTGGACGAGGCCATCCGCGAGCTTGAGCGCGGTCTCCAGTGAGTCGGCGAGACGACCGCGATCATCGGCACGCACGACCAACCGATCGACCACCACCTCGATCGTGTGATTCTGCCGACGATTCAGCTTTGGCGGATTGGAGACTTCGATCAGCTCACCATCGACGTACGCGCGAATGAATCCCTGCTTGCGTACGGTCTCGAAGAGCTCCCGAAACTCGCCCTTCCGACCCTGCACGAGCGGAGCGCGGACTTCGATGCGAGCTCCCTGGCGCCAGGACAGCACGATGTCCGCGATCTGACCGGCGCTCTGCCGCTGAACAGGGCGTCCGCAGTTCGGACAGTGCGGCGTGCCGACGCGCGCGTAGAGCAGTCGGAGATAGTCGTAGATCTCGGTGACTGTACCGACGGTCGAGCGAGGGTTATGACCGGCACTCTTCTGCTCGATGGAGATGGCCGGCGACAGCCCCTCGATGGAATCGACATCGGGCTTCTCCATGAGCCCCAGGAACTGTCGAGCATAGGCGGACAGCGACTCCACATACCGTCGCTGTCCTTCCGCGTAGATCGTGTCGAACGCAAGCGATGATTTTCCGGAGCCTGAAAGCCCCGTGATCACCGTGAAGCGATCTCGGGGAATTACGACGTCGATGTTGCGCAGGTTGTGTTCTCGCGCGCCGCGAACGATGAGTGCGTCTTCTGCCATAGCCAAGGAAAGCTGCGCCGCGAACCGAGGCGAGACAAGACTCGGGTCGGTGGACGGTGGTCGGTGAACGGTGGTCGGTAAGTAGATTCCTATCGATCACCAAATCACCGCTCACCGACCACCGACCACCGACGTGCACACTGACGCTATAGTCGTTCTGACCACCGTCGCTTCCGAGGATGAGGCCGTAAGACTCGTGCGCACGTTGCTCGAGCGGCGGCTCATTGCCTGCGGGACGCTCTTTCCCGCGGCGCGATCGCTCTATCGATGGCAAAGCAAGATCGCGGACGAGCGTGAGGTCGTGGTTTTGTTGAAGACGCGATCGGCGCGGCTCGATTCGCTCCAGAGCGCGTTCGGCGAGCTTCATCCTTATAAGGTGCCGGAGTTGCTGGCCCTCCCTGTATCTGCTGGCTTGGGCAAGTACCTCGAATGGATCAACGGCGAAACATCTCTGGCATTGACGTAGCATGACAAAGTCGTCGAAGGATGCCGTGAATGGGGAGCCGCAGCGCGCGCCACGCGTGACAAATGATGCCGCGGACGTGAAGCCGGCAGCGGGTCGCGAGCGCGTGACGCAGTCGCCCCGAGCACCACTCGCGGACTCGCCAGCCCGCGAGGCTGATCGAACGCACGAGTTCAACAGCCTCGCGCAGGATGATCTACTTGAACTCGCTGGCCAGCTCGCCGATCGTGGCGACCTGCAGGAGGCAGCCACCGCGTACCGTACTTACCTAACCCGACACCCCGAGGAAGTACCTGCCCGGCGCGGGCTCGCGAGTGTGCTGGAGCAGAAGGGGGATCTCGCCGGCGCACTCGGCGAGCTGGGTCGGGCGATCGACGCCCAACCGGATGACATATCGCTGCTCTGCGGCCGCGCGGCAGTGCAAATGGCGATGCAGCGGTACGACAAGGCTGAGGCAGATCTCCGCCGCGCCTCGAAGCTCGACGCGGATAGCGCCGAAGTACTGTTCAATTTCGGAATGCTTTTCTGCAAGAAGGCGCGGTGGCGCGAAGCCATCGAGCCGCTGCAGCGCGCTGCGGAGCTCGACCCCTCCAACCCGCAGGGGCACTATTACCTCGGCGAAGCGTACAATCAGACGGATCAGCTGAAGCTGGCGCTGGCGTCGTACGAGGCGACGGTGAAGCTGCAGCCGGCGAATTACCGTGCCCTGAAAGGCGTCGGGATCGTCCTCGACAAGCTAGGGCGGCCAGCTGAAGCCACGGCCGCGTACCAGAGAGCCCGAGACGCCCAACGACGGTGATTCGCGTACGCATCGATGATCTCGCGTTCTACGACGGAGAGGCAATCGTCCGCCCGGTGAACGAAGATCTCGGTGCGACGACGCCGCTCCTGCGGCGACTCGAGCACGCTGCGGGAGCTCACTTGCAGGATCAGATTCGTCTTCAGGAGCCGCTGCCGGTCGGCGCCGCCGTCGTGACATCCGCGGGCGAGTTGCGGACCGAGCTGCTCGTTCATGCGGTCGTCATGAGCCGGACCGAACGCGTCACGTCCGACAGCGTGAGGCGCGCGCTCACGAGCGCCTTGCAGCGCGTCGCCTCGTGGCAAATTAGCAAGGTCGCAATTCCTCCGTTCGGCCTCGGCGCCGGCAACCTCGACGTCGATGAAAGCGCCCACGTCATGCTCGCCGTTATTGCCCAGCATCTCGGGGCGGCGCGTTACCCAGAGGACATCACCCTCGTCGCCGAAACACCGGACGAGGAGCGCGCTCTCACGGCAGCGCTGCAGCGGAGCGGACTATGAAGAATCAGAGTCGTCTCGACAATCCGCGTGTCGTGCTCGCCGGTCTCATTCTCCTCCTCTGGCTGGGCGGGCTCGGCTTCCTCGTTAGGCGAGAATATTTCCGGCCGAGCACCGAGCAACTCGCGGAAGCGGCACTGCGTGTGTCACCTGGCGCGGTGTACTACGCGGTGATGCAGGGCAGCCGTCAGATCGGCTTCGCGTCGTCGTCGATCGACACCGCGTCGTCCACGATCTCCGTCGATGACTACCTCGTCGCCGATCTGCCTGTGGGCGGACGAGTCCATCGTGCCTCGGCGCGCACCCATGTCGTGCTCACGCGCGCGCTGCATACGAAGGCATTTGCCGTCACCTTCGAGGGCGACGCCGCGCCAATCGTTGCCCGTGGACGCATTGTCGGCGATTCACTCCTCATCCTGATGCTGGCGACTGGCAGCGACGCGCCCGTCGACACGCAGAACATCAGGCTGTCGGGTCCGATTCTCTTGCCAACGCTGTTGCCGCTCGCAATGGCGCTCGGCGAGGAGCCGGCGGTCGGCAGGACGCTGACGATGCCGGTGTTCGATCCGGTCGGCCTGACACCGCGACAGGTATCGCTGAGCGTCGTGGCGGAATCGACCTTCGTGGTGAATGACAGTTCGAGCCTCGACAAATCGACGGGGCGCTGGCACGGCGTACAGCCGGATACGCTACATGCATTCCGAATCGTGACGGACACGGGAGCCGGCGCAGCTGGGTTTTCGGGATGGATCGACGAACAGGGGCGCGTCGTTCAGACCTCGCAGCTCGGATTCGACCTGCGTCGACTGCCGTACGAGGTAGCGTTCGAGAACTGGCGGTTGTCCGGTGCGAAGGTCGGCGATGCAACGGGCGTCACCGAGGATCGGGACATCCTCGAGACGACGGCAATCGGCGCGAATCGCCGGCTGGACCCCAATATCGGCTCGCTCGCAGTCACGTTGCGAAATGCAGACTTGCGAGGGTTCGATCTTACCAGCCCGCGGCAGCACCTTCACGGCGACACCCTCACCGTGGTGCGCGAGGCCGCTTCCGCACTGAGCGCCGCGTACGTGCTTCCCGACGGCGGACGGCGAATGATGCCCGAGCAGACGATGGCCGAGCCACTCGTGCAGAGTAATCATCCGGAGATCGTGCGACTCGCGCGTCAACTGGCACGCGGACAGCACGATCCGCGGGTCGTCGCAGAACGGATCAATCAGTGGGTTTACGACTCGCTCACCAAGCGCATCACCTTTGGCATTCCGAGCGCGCTTCAGGTGCTGCGTGCACGTTCCGGTGACTGCAACGAGCACGCGCAACTTTTCGTGGCCATTGCGCGGGCGGCGGGCATTCCCGCCCGAGTGGACGCCGGCCTCGCATACATCGGTGGCAAGTTCTACTACCACGCCTGGCCAGAAGTTTTTCTGGGCGATTGGGTGTCGGTCGATCCGACCTTTGGCGAGTTTCCCGCCGACGCCGCGCATCTGCGCTTCACGATCGGAGGGTTGGGACGTCAGGCGGAGATGATTCGTCTGATGGGAAGACTGAAAATCGACGTTCTGAGGAACTAGGGCCCAGCCCCACTGACCATGATTCGTCTCTCGGCGCTCTCGAAACGGTACGGCAGTTTCACCGCCGTCGATCAGATCGATCTCACGGTTCCGCGCGGACAGCTGTTCGGCTTTCTGGGGCCTAACGGCGCCGGCAAAACGACGACGTTGCGGATGATCGCCGGCATTCTTCGTCCCACCGGCGGTCGCGTCGAGATCGCGGGCATCGATATCGTCGCTGATCCGCGCGCTGCCAAGTCGACGCTCGGCTTCATCCCCGACCGACCCTTCATTTACGAGAAGCTGACTGGAGCGGAATTCCTCCGCTTTGTGGCTGGACTCTACGACCAGAGCGGGCCCGCAGTCGAGCATCGCGCGCGCGAGCTGCTGGCGTTGTTCGATCTCGAGGAATGGCGCGACGAGCTGGTCGAGAGCTACAGCCACGGGATGCGTCAGAAGTTGATCATCTCGAGCGCATTCGTGCACCGCCCCGAGGTCATCGTCGTCGATGAGCCGATGGTTGGTCTCGATCCGAAAGCGGCCAAGATCCTCAAGGATCTCTTCCGGGAGTACACACGCCGCGGGCACACGATCATGATGTCGACGCACACGCTGGAGGTCGCGCAGTCGTTGTGCGACCGCATCGGCATCATTCAGGGTGGAAAGATCCGCGCGTGCGGTACGATGGATGAGCTACGCCGCGACGCCGAGGCTGGCACGACGGGACTCGAGCATATTTTCCTCAAGCTGACGGGCGAGAACGCTGCCCGCGAGTTGGTGGACGTGCTCGATGCTTGATTTCGTCAGCACGAACGAGCCCCGCCGACCCGATCCATCGCTCTTTCACCTGCTGCGTCCGAAAGTTCTCACGGCGCGAGCGAGAGCGATGGCCGGCGAGCGCGGGCGCACGGCACGATGGCTGGTGCTCGCGGTCTTCGGATTGCTGTTCTGGGCCTTCATTTTCGGCGTCGTTTTCAGACTGCTCAGGTACTTCCGCGGAGTGCAGGAGATTGGTCCACTCCTCGCCGGCAAGCTGCTCGGCCTCATTCTCGTTGGATTCTTCTCCATCCTGCTGCTCTCCAACGTCATCACGGCGCTGTCGAGCTTCTTTCTCGCCCGCGACCTCGATCTGTTGGTCGCTGGCCCCGTCGACTGGCTGAAGCTGTACGGTGCGAAGCTCCTCGAGACACTCGTGCACTCGAGCTGGATGGTCCTGCTCATGGCCATTCCGCTGTTCGCCGCGTATGGCGTGGTGTACGAGGGCGGCTGGTTCTTTCCACTCGTCGCCACCGCGCTGCTGCTGCCCTTCCTCTTGGTGCCCGCGGCAATTGGCTCGGCGATCACCCTGCTGCTGGTGAACATTTTCCCGGCGCGGCGGACGCGCGACATACTCAGCGTCATCGCCATCCTCACCGCGAGTGGCGTGGTTCTGCTGTTCAGGCTCGTGAGGCCCGAGCGATTCGCCAAGCCCGAAGGCTTCCGCTCGCTCGTGGACTTCATCACGCTACTGCGGACACCGACATCGCCATTCTTGCCAAGCGAGTGGGTACAGCGCGCAACGATGTCCTGGCTGACGTACAAGACCGACCTGCTGCCCTGGTACTTGCTATGGTCCACGGCGGCGGCCGCGGTGGTGCTCGGAGCGCTGCTGCACTGGCGACTCTATCCGCAGGGGTTTAGCAAGGCTCAGGAGAGTGCTGAACGCTGGGCGCGGAGCGGCCGCCTCTCGCAGCTCGCGAATCGGCTCCTCGCGCCGTTAGGCGTCCTGCGCCGCGAGCTCGTGCTCAAGGAGGTGCGTGTCTTCTTCCGGGACACGACTCAATGGTCGCAGCTCCTGCTGCTCGCCGTGCTCGTGGTGGTGTACGTGTTCAATATCAAGTTTCTGCCCCTCAAGGGCGATGGCATGACATTCTTCCTGCGAAATGTCGTGCCCTTCCTGAATCTCGTACTCGCGGGCTTCGTGCTCGCGTCGATTGCCGCCCGATTCATCTTTCCGGGCGTGAGCCTCGAGGGACGCACACTGTGGCTGCTGCGTTCGAGCCCCATGTCCGTACGCGATCTGCTCTGGTCCAAATTCTGGGTGGGGACTTTGCCGCTCCTGGTGCTCGCGTTGGTCATCGTCGGGGTGACCAACTATCTGCTCCAGGTGAGCGCCTTCATGTTTGTGGTGTCCGTGCTCACTATTGCGGCAATGACGCTGGCACTGGCAGGACTCGCGCTCGGCTTCGGTACTCTCTTTCCCCAGTTCGAGACGGAGAACGCCGCGCAGATCCCGACGTCGTTTGGCGGGCTGCTCTTCATGATGGCGTCGGTCGCTGTTATCGGGGGCGTGGTGATCCTCGAGGCACGACCAGTGTACGGCTACCTGCACGCACGCGCCTTTGGGTCCCCAAGCGACGTGACCGAGATGGCTCTGGGATTCGGCCTCGCCGCGGCGCTCTGTCTCTGCTCGACGCTGGTGCCTATCAAAGTCGCCTTACGCCGGTTGCAGGCAATCGAACGCTAGACTTGATTGGCCCGACTCGCGTCGGCAAGTACCAGCAGCGCGCCGAGCGCGCGACTCCAAACGAGACTTGGCGGCGCGCCGACTCGCGATAAGGAATCTGGCCACAGGCGCGAAGCCCTGTGACCGGATTCGTTGTCCCGGGGTCGACTTGACAGGCACGCAGTTCCCACCTCGTGCTGTCCCCACCCACCCATTCGGAGGAAGTTGCATGAAGCGTCTCAGCATCGCCGCGGCTGCCGCGGCCCTGATGCTCGCTGTGGCTCCGCAGCTGCATGCGCAGGCCGCCCAGCAAGGTCATAAGGACACAACGAAGGCTGCGGCGAAGACCGCGAAGCCCGCTGCGTCCAAGTCGACCGCAAAGGCTTCGACCAAGACCGCGAGCGCCAAGTCTCACAAGGCCAAGAAGTCCATGAAGGCCAAGGCTGACACGACCGCGAAGAAGAGCGAGGAGTAAGCAGCTCTCAGTCTGGAAATGCCGGAAGCCCCGAACGTCTCACGTTCGGGGCTTCTGTTCCCGCGGAGCCTAACGCGAGACTCTACGCGGCGAGCCGGTGTCCGCAGGCGGCGCAGAATCGCGCCCCGACTTCATCGACGTGTCGTCCGCACTGCTCACAGCGGCCCGGCAAATACCGGCCGCAATTGGAACAGAAGACGGCGTCAGTCTCGGGGCGCGGGCCGCACTGGTCGCAACTCGGATGGGCCTGGCGATAGGCGCGAATCGCCGCTTCGACCTCATCGTCGTCGCCAGTCGACGCCCCCCGAACTCCGGTGCCGACTCCTTCCGACGCGCGCATGCGTGCCAGCGCCTGACGCGTATACTGCTCCTTGAGTAGAGCGTAATCAGTCTCGGACAACTTTCCGGTTGCCTTATCGAACTCTATCTCCCGCAACGCGGCGACAGCGACATCGTCGGTCCAGGCGCTCCCGTCGACTGCCCGCGGCATGATCCGACGCGCCGACGGCGGGTCGAAGAAAAGGGGATGCAGCACGAACGCCAGCGCACCGATCGCGAGAAGAGTACCGACAACGAGAGCGGCAATCGCGGCGCTCATCGATCATCCCGCACGGCAGCCTGGAGCCGCGCAAGCTCGTCGTCCGTCGCGTCAGTTGGCCCTGTCGCTCGCGTGCCGGTGACTGTCTTCGCCCTCGCAGGCCGTCCCCAATTCCGGAGGAGAACCGAAACGACCAGAGCACCGCCGCCCAACGCGACGAACGGCGCCGCCCAGCCTAACAAGTTGAAGCCTGTGGCCCGCGGTGCCATGAGCACTCGCTCACCATAGACGCCGACGAACGCATCGATGATCTCCTGCGCCGTGTAGCCACCTGACACCAGCGCCATCACATCACGATGCATCGACGGCGACACTTGACAGCTGAAGTCCGTCGTGCGGCAGGTGTAGACGTCCAGCGTGCAGCCGCACTGGCAACGAATTCGATGTTCGACGGCGTCTCGCTCGGCCGCACTCACGACGACGCGCGATCCCGGCTTCGGCGGCAGTCGCACCGGTCGCGATGCCGACTGATCCATCGCGAACAGATTTGACGAGTCGACGGCGGCCGGTGCCTGCGCGGCCTGTGCTCGCGCGGCGCGCACGGCGACGGCGGTCGACACTGTCACTCCGGCGCCGGTGGTGAGCCGAGCAAAAAACTCCCGTCGATTCATCAGCAACCTGTCAGCTCAGACGGTCGCGCCGACCGCTGGCGCCTCGGCTTGCCCCGGCGCCAGCACGGATACATAGCCGGCCTGCGTCGCGCGACGCCGCTCTGCCTGCGGCCACATTACGATCAAGCCACCAATCGCCATAAGGGCGCCGCCAAGCCAGACCCACACCACGAGCGGATTGAAGGTGACCCGCAACTCGGCAACGTCGCCCCGCACGCCCGCCAACACGACGTACGTGTCGAGCTTCGCCGTCGAACGGATTCCAACTTCCGTCGACGGTTCGAACGTCGGTCGATCCGCGCTGTCGAAGTACTGCCGCTTCTCCGACGTGATGAAGCCGGTGCGCTTCCCGTCGCGGAACGTCTCGAGCGCGACCGAGGTCACCATGCGGTTTGCGCGCTTGTCCGTGGATGCACCCTGACTCACGAAGCGCCAATGATGGCCGTACGGATCATTCGTCTCGAACTCCTGGCCCGTGCGCAGCGTAACGTCGTGCTCGGTCTTGAACGCAAGACCCGCAAAGGCCGCAAAGAGCATCACGATGCCCGCGTGCACGATGTAGCCGCCATATCGCCGCCGGTTGCGCGCTACCAACCGGACGAAGCCAACGGGAATACTCTCACCGTGAATCGCGCGGCGCGCGCTCACGCCTTTGTAGAACTCCTGCAGGATCGTGGCGGCCACGAATCCGGCGAGCGCGTACGTCACGAGCGCGTAGCCGCCCGCCATGCCTAACGCGAAGAGCAACACGCCGAGCGCGAGGCCGCTTGTCGCGGGCACAGCGAACTGCCGCTTGAGATTCGCGGTCGATGCCTTGCGCCACGCGATCAGCGGCCCGATGCCCGTCAGCGCAAGCAGCAGCAGGCCAAGGGGACGGTTCACCGCGTTGAAGAAGGGCGGCCCGACGGTGATCTTCTCCGCTCTCACCCACTCGGAGAGAATCGGAAACAGCGTTCCCCACAGGACGGCGAACGCGATGCCGACCAGCACCAGATTGTTGTAGAGGAAGGCGGCCTCGCGGCTCACCATGCTCTCCAGCTCTGCCTTGGCTTCGAGGTTCTTCAGTCGAGTGGCGACCAGGTAGATCGTCGTCCCCGTCGAGATGAAGAAAAACGCGGCGAACCACGATCCGACTGGCGACTGCGCGAAGGAGTGAACGCTTTCGATCACGCCGCTGCGCGTGATGAAGGTGCCGAAGATCGACAGTAAGAACGTCACCACGACCAGCACGACGTTCCATTTTCGAAGCATGCCCCGCTTTTCCTGAATCATGATGGAATGCAGGAAAGCGGTCCCCGTGAGCCAGGGCAGGAACGACGCGTTCTCCACGGGATCCCAGGCCCAGTAGCCGCCCCAGCCCAGCTCGACATACGCCCACCACATGCCCAGCACGATCCCGATCGTCAGAAAGAACCAGGACAGCAGCGACCATCGCCTAACGACCCCGAGCCATTCGGCGTCCAGTCGCCGCGTGATCAACGCGGCGATCGCGAAGGCGAACGGAATCGCTGTCGCCACGTAACCGAGGTAAAGATTGGGCGGATGGATTGCCATCCCGGGATTCTGGAGCTGCGGATTCATCCCGCGACCGTCCATCGGGGTCCAGTCGAGCCGTGTGAACGGGTTCGCCTTGAAGCACGTCGTGGCGAGGAAGAAGACGAGGATGGCGCCGAGGGTGGCCGCCGCGTATGGGAGGAGCACTCGGTTGCGATCGCGATTCGCGTAGATGGCGATCGCCGAGTAGAAGGAGAGAATCAGCGCCCAGAACAACATCGAGCCTGCCTGCCCGCTCCAGAACGCCGTGAAGACGTACACGTTAGGCATATTGGCGCTAATGTGCCCGGCGACATACTCGAGTGAGAAGTCGCGGGTCAACAGCGCCGTCCAGAGTCCGATCGAGGCGGTGAGCACCATCGCGAAGGTCGCGTAAATGGCGCGACGGCCACTCGCGATCAGATCATCCCGTCGGAGGGCGCCCCCCGCAAACGAAACGGTGCATGCCCAGGCCGCCATCAGCAGCCCCACCCAGAGTGCTAATTCGCCGACGAGAATCAAGCGCGAGTACTCCCCGCCGCACCGGCTTTGTATCCTGGCGTCTCGCGGTACTTTGCCGGCGCGCTCTCGTAGCGCGAGGCGCACTTCGCGAGCAGCGTCGTGGCGCGAAACGTTCCATCGCGGCCCATCCGACCTTCCACGACGACGTCCACGCTGTCGGTGAAGGTGTCGGGTGCAATGCCGCGGTAGACCACCGGCAAAGTCCTGGCGCCGTCGGTCACCCGGAAATCGTACTCGCGGCCGCCGGGGTCACGCTGAATCGAGCCGGGCACCACCCTCGCGCCGACTTTGACGCCAACGTCACGGAAGCTCGAGTCCGCGGCGAGCTTCGCCGACAGCTCAGTCGGCGTGAGATAGTAGACGCCCGTCTGCTTGATGGAGCTCGCCATCAGATAACCCACTGGACCGAGTACCAGCAGGCTGCCAATGAGGAACTTGTTTCGCGCTTTCATCTGCTATTACCGTTAGGCAAGTTCGCGCTTTTCGGCGCGCCGTTCTCCCGCAAGACGCCGCACGCGCGCCATGATCGATTCCAGATCAGCCTCGGCGCGCGCGACCTCGTCCGGACTCCACACTCCGATGTTGCGGTTCATCTGCCGTACTCGCTCCAACATCTCCTCGATGAGCCGTCGCAGTTCCGGATTCGAGCGGCGATCGTGCACGGCGTCGGTCGTCGTCGACGGTTGGTGCCCCGGGCCTGACGGCTTGCTCATGCGTCGGAATCGGTTGGAGTGGCGAACTGCGCAGTGCCGAGTCCGTTGATACTTCCACTTCGCCCAATATAAGGCAAGCGCGGGCTCGATTGGCGCCCTCAGGCCCTCAATTCGGCGTTCGAAGCGAATGCTGCAGCACGACGGTGGCGGCGCCAGCCCCGAGCGCATCCCAGCTGAGATCGCGAAGACTGGGCGTGCCGCCGCTGTGCGCGTCCCACACTTCCTTGCCGACACTGACCGCCGCGGTGATACCACTTGCTGTGGCGATCGACGTACCGTGACTCGAGCCAGTCGCTCGCATCGCGCTGTAGGCCACGCTCTGTACGAAGGCGCCCATAAAGAAATGCTTCACTTTATCCACGCCGAACCAACTGTCCCCGCCCGGATGATCGCCGGGACCATGGAGCTGCAACATCAATAGCAAGGCCACCCTCATGCGACGCTCCGCGTGCTTGTGCCAGAACCGATTCCGAGCTCCGCCAGTCGCGTACCGATCCGTTCGAGTGCCCGCGACAGGAGATCACCGTGATTGCCCTGGTGAATCCAGCTGCTGGCGCCCGATGGATGAGGCAGCGGTATGGCCGTAAGCTTCAGATCCCCAACCGAGACCGAGTGGTCCCGGCCGATCAACTCATCCAACGCACGCTTTGGGAGAAAGCGCTCGATCGCGAGGCGACCCACGGGAATCAAGAGCTTCGGCGTCAACAGCCGCAGCTCATCGTCCAACCAGCCAGAGCAGTTCTCGCGCTCGACCGGAGAAGGTACGCGATCGCCGCGACCGCTCGGGCTCGGGCCCGGATAGCAACGTGTGATTGCGGCGATATAGATCCGCTCGCGCAGCGTTTGCTCGTCGAGACCGATCCGCTCGAACCATCGAAAGAGGGTCTGTCCGGCTCTGCCGGCGAACGCACGGCCGCCGCCAGCTTCCACCCTGCCGGGTGCCTGGCCAACGAGCATCACTCGCGTCCGCCGCGCCAGAGACACGATTGGACGCACGTCGCCACCGTGTCCGCAGCGTCGGCAGGCTGCCAGGGAACGACAGTGAGTATCCAGCGCACGATCGAGGGTGTGTCGCTTCGGCATACCTAACGAGATTGAATCTTGTACGGTGCGTGGTAATAGTGAGCCCGCTCATCGAAACGATAGGGCCCGCGGTGAACGCCGCGATCAGTAACGATCGCCGAAATGAGCGCCGCCGGCGTCACGTCGAATGCGGGATTGTAGACCTCGACGTCTACCGGAGCCGTCGGCACGCCGGCAATACACCGCACTTCCTCCGGCGTTCTCTGCTCGATGACGATATCATCGCCTGTCGAAGTCGACGGATCGAGAGTCGATGTTGGCGCGGCCACCACGAACGGAACGCCGTGATGACGTGCCGCAATGGCGAGGCCGTACGTGCCGATCTTGTTGGCGACATCGCCGTTCGCGGCGATGCGGTCCGCTCCGACGATGCAGAGGTCGACGCCGCGCTCCCGCATGAGCGACGCCGCCATTCCGTCGGCGAGCACCGTGACCGGAATGCCGGCACGACGAAGCTCCCATGCTGTCAGGCGACTCCCCTGAAGTAAGGGGCGTGACTCGTCGACAAACACATCGACACGCCAGCCCCGCTCCCGACCCACATAGATCGGTGCGAGGGCGGTGCCGATTCCACCGGTCGCGAGCGCTCCGGCGTTGCAATGTGTCAGCACGCGCATTCCGTCGCGCAGCAGGGACACGCCATGCTCGCCGATGCGACGGCACATCTCGCGGTCTTCATCGAGGATGGCGTTCGCTTCGACGCGCATGGCCGCGAGCACCGCGGCGGCGTCACCCATCGTACGATCGCCGCACCGCAGCACGCGCTCGACAGCCCAGGAAAGATTGACGGCGGTTGGCCGCGTGGCACAGATCGTTGCCGCATTGCGGCGGGCCAGCGCGAGCAGTGCGTCACGCGTCAGGCGGCCGTTAGGCAGCAGCGCTACCAGACCCATTGCCCCGGCGATGCCGATCGCCGGGGCGCCGCGGACGGCGAGCGTTCGGATCGCGGCGCACAGCTCCTCGAGCGTCCGCAGATCGCGCTCCACGAGCTCGCCCGGCAAACGGCGCTGGTCGATGATGCGCACCCCAGCACCGTCGTCAGTCCAACGCACCGATTGAATGATGTCCACGCCCGAAAGCTACCGAGCCGTATCAGGCTGCGCGCTGTTCGTCCTCGTCCTCGCGTCGCGGCCGACGGCGGCGCTCCGGGAAATGGCGATCGAGAAACGCGATCAGCGCCCGCTCCTCAGGTGAGTGCGCCTGCCCGCGGTTTGCCGCGTGGCGTCGAGCGGCCGGCAGGGCGATCGCGTCACCTTCGTCCAGATATCGCGCTATGACAATGGGGTGCACGTACGACTTGCGACAGATCGTGGGTGTATTGCCCAGCTCCGAGGAAACGAGACGCATGGCCAGCGCGACATTGCGCTTTGCCTCGCGCTCGTTGCGAGCCGTGCCAAGCTCGGCGAGCACCGTCGCAGCGCGCAGTGTGCCGCCCCACGTGCGGAAGTCCTTTGCGCTGAAGCGAGGGCCGAGTCGGTCGTGCACGTAGTTGTTCACGTCGCGCGCGGTGAGGTCGCACCAGCTGCCGTCCGGATTGCGGTAGCGGAAGAGGCGAGTACCCGGCGCCTTGAGCTGTCGCGCGACGAGCTTCGCCAACTCGGGACTCACGACAACCTGTCGCTGCTTTTTGTTGCTCTTTCCGAGATACGACAGCACAACGCACTCTCGCTTTATGGTGATATGCTTCTTGCGCAGCGTCGTTATCCCATAGGTGCCGTTCTCTCGAGCGTAACGCTCGCCGCCGACGCGACAGAAGCTCTCACTGATGACGCGCAGGACGGTTGCCGCAACGGTCTGCTTGGTGAGCTCGCGCCCCGCGGCGTCCTCGCGAAGCACAGCGCGCATTTTCGGCAGCGATTTCGCGAGCTCGCGCATCCGGTAGTACTTGCGGAGCTCCCGACGCTCTACAGCACGCGCGTGATAGCGGTACTGCTTGCGATCTCGCGCGTCGTAGCCCCAGGCCTGGATACGATTGCGCGGACTTGCCGCAATCCGCACGTCGCGCCACGCTGGTGGAATCCGGAGGGCATCGATGCGGGCGAGCACCCGCCGATCGCGGATGAGCCGCGCCTGCTCGTCCACATAGCGAAAGCCCGATCGCTTCGTGCCCTGGCGTTGCAGCCACTGAGTCGCCATACGACCTCGACGTGGGCAAGAAAAAGACCCAACCGGGTTAGATTCTTCCCACTCGTCCTTCCCTCCTCCCTGGAATCCGCCCGCCCCGACATGCCTTACCAGCATCTCCTGCTTTCCGTTCAGGATCGGATCGCGACGTTGACGGTCAACCGTCCGGATAAGCTGAACGCGCTGAATTCGGCGCTCATCGGTGAGCTCGGATCGGCCATCGATGATCTGCAGAGGCGCGAGGATGTTGCCGGGATCATACTGACCGGCGCTGGCCGCGCATTCGTCGCTGGGGCGGACATCTCGGAGCTGGCGGCCGTGAGCGCTCTCGAGGGAAAGCGGCTCGCGCGACGGGGCCAGGAGATCTTTCGTCGATTCGAGATTTCGCCCAAGCCGACCATTGCCGCGGTGAACGGCTTCGCGCTGGGCGGCGGCTGCGAGCTCGCCATGTCCTGTCAGATGCGGATTGCGTCGGACGGGGCAAAGTTCGGTCAGCCCGAAGTGAAGCTTGGGCTCATTCCGGGCTACGGCGGGACGCAGCGGCTGCCACGGCTCGTCGGACGCGGCCGCGCGTTGCAGCTGCTCCTCACCGGTGAGATGATCGATGCGCAGGAAGCCTATCGCATCGGACTGGTCAACCGCGTCGTCACGGCCGATCAGCTGATGCCGTCCGCGACCGCGCTCATTCAGCAAATGCTCACCAACGCGCCGCTCGCGGTGGCGGCATGTATCGACATGGTGGACCGCGGCCTGGAAATGCCTCTCGACGACTCGCTCTCGCTGGAAGCGACGCAATTCGGTGTGCTGATAGCCACGACTGATACGGCTGAAGGGACGCGCGCCTTCCTCGAGAAGCGCGCGCCGCGATTTCGCGGCGCGTGAGCGCGGCGGCAATGGCTGTCGTCGCGGCGGCACGACTCGACACGCTCTCGGTACGTGACTTTCGCAACCTCGAACGTCTCGAGCTGGAGCTACCCGCCACGGGCATGCTCCTCGTCGGCGAAAACGGCCAGGGGAAGACCAATTTCCTCGAGGCGATCTATTACCTGCAGGTCCTCCGCTCGATGCGTGGAGCACGCGATCAGGACCTCGTGCGCTTCGGTGCGCCCGGATTTCATCTCGGCGCGCGGATCGCGAGCGACCGGGCGAGTGAGATCGGTGTCGGATTCGAGCGGTCAGGCAAACGGAAGCGCGTACGCCTCGATGGCGTGGTGCGCGAGCGACTGAGCGACGCCGTCGGAGCGCTGCCAGTCGCCATGTTCTCGCCGGCGGATGTCGAGCTCGTGGCGGGCGGGCCGGCGACGCGTCGGCGCTTTCTCGACATCATGCTCGCCGTCACGTCACTCGGGTACCTGCGCGCGCTGCAGCAGTATCGCGCTGCACTCGTCAGGCGCAACGCGGCTCTGCGTGACGCGGGGCGTCAGAGCGCCGCGCGGGCCGAAGAGCGGGTCGCCGTGTGGGAAGCCCCGCTCGCCGAACACGGCGCCGCGCTGTGGTCCGAGCGCGAAGTCTGGGTGAACTCGGTCGCCGAGCAATTCACCGCGCGCGCTCGTGACATCGGCGGCGACGAGCTGACGCTGCGATACTCGAGTTGGGCGCGCAACACGAGCGCGGCAGGCGACCGCGAGCGCGATCTCGCGCGCGCGCTCGAGCATCAGCGCGCGACCGACATCCGATTCGGTCTCACGCGCGCCGGGCCGCACCGTGATGATTTACTCATCACGATCCGCGGTGCGGATGGCGCGGCGCGCGAGCTGCGGGTATTTGGCTCCGCGGGCCAACAGCGCACGGCCGCGATCGCGTTGCGTCTGCTCGAGGCGGCGCGGTTGCACGAACGGCGTGGTGGGCCGCCGATCGTCCTGCTCGATGATCCCTTCGCCGAGCTCGACGTGCCGCGCACCCAGCGCATCGTCAGGCTTCTATCAAAGACGGGACTGGGCCAGACCATTCTCGCCGTGCCGCGCGAAAGCGACGTGCCGGGCGGGATGCCGCATCTGCAGCGTTTTCGAATCAATGCCGGAGTGCTCGCCAGTGGCTGACGGCAAAAAGAAGCGGCCCGAACCGGTAGGAAACGTCGTTGCGAGCTTTCTCGCGAAGCGTGGACTCCGCGACCGCGTCGAGCAAGCCGGCGTCATCCCGGAGTGGGCGCAGCTCGTGGGCGATCAGATCGCCGCCGTCACGGAGCCCAAGTCGGTATCGGCGAATGGGACATTGTTCGTGGCCGTAACGACGAACGCCTGGATGAACGAGTTGTCGTTGCTCGAGCCGGAGCTCTTGCGGTCGCTGAACACCAAAACAGGCAGAGCTTCGATCAAGCGAATTCGGTGGCTTCTTCGGGGGTAGCCGAGCGCGTTCCGAGCGCTCCGGAAGGCACGCGGTAAATCGTTGTCAGAAAGGCGGTTGCATATATCGGAATAAGTTGCGATCGGGCGGTCGGCAGGTTAGCTTTTTCAGGTTCGACCAATACTGGTTTTCGGATTTTCTTCGGATGTGATCGAGGCGGTAATTCATGGCAACGAAAGGAACGGAGCAGGGGCAGGCTGACGGGCGCTACGATGCTGGGCAGATCCAGGTCCTCAAGGGACTGGAAGCAGTGCGAAAGCGACCCGGTATGTACATCGGCTCGACCTCGGAGCGTGGCCTACACCACCTCGTCTATGAGGTAGTCGACAACTCGATCGATGAAGCGCTCGTGGGATTTGCTGACCGTATTGCGGTCACGATCCACGAAGACAACTCCATCACCGTTGAAGACAATGGTCGCGGTATTCCCGTCGACATCCATCCGACGGAGAAGATGCCAGGGGTCGAGCTCGCGATGACTGTTCTGCACGCGGGCGGCAAGTTCGATAAGAACACGTACAAAGTCTCCGGCGGTCTGCACGGCGTCGGGGTGTCGGTCGTCAACGCGCTGTCAGTGAAGCTCAAGGTATGGATCAAGCGCGACGGGAAAGAGCATTACATGGACTTCGAGCGCGGCACCACGAAGACAAAGCTCAAAGTCCTCCGTGACGTGCCGAAGAAGGAGACCGGTACCACCGTCTTCTTCAAGCCTGACGATCAGATCTTCACGGATCTTGTTTACCGCTTCGACACGCTGGCCATGCGGTTGCGCGAGCTCTCGTTCCTCAACAAGGGCGTCGTGATCACGCTCAAGGACGAGCGCGCCGGTCAGGAGAAGGACGAGACCTTCCATGCGAAGGGCGGTCTCAAGGAGTTCGTTCAGCACCTGAATGACAAGCGCAAGCCGCTCCATGCCGAAGTGATCTACGTCGAGACGACGAAGGATGACATCGGCATCGAGCTCGCCCTGCAGTACAACGATGGTTACAACGACACCGTGTTCTCGTTCGTGAACAACATCAACACGCACGAGGGCGGCACGCATCTCACGGGTTTCAAGTCGGCGCTGACTCGTGTCATCAACCAGTACGCGCAGAAGGGCGGCTTCCTCAAGAAGGCGGACTTCACCCTCTCTGGGGACGACGTGCGCGAAGGCCTAACGGCTGTGCTGTCGGTGAAGGTGCGCGAGCCGCAGTTCGAGGGTCAGACGAAGACCAAGCTCGGCAACTCGGAAGCCGAATCGGCGGTGAAGACGGTCGTAAACGAGTTCCTCGGCTCGTACCTCGACGAGCATCCGCGGTCGGCGAACATCATCGTCGAAAAAGCGGTATCGGCAGCGCGCGCCCGCGAGGCGGCGCGGAAAGCGCGCGACCTCACGAGAAAGAAGTCGGCACTCGATATCGGCAATCTGCCGGGCAAGCTCGCGGACTGTAGCTGGTCGGATCCGGCGCTCTGTGAGCTTTACCTTGTCGAGGGCGACTCGGCCGGCGGCTCGGCGAAGCAGGGACGCAAGCGTGAATTTCAGGCGATTCTGCCGCTGCGCGGCAAGATCATCAACGTCGAAAAAGCTCGCATCGACAAGGTGCTGTCGAACGAGGAAATCAGGACCATCATCACGGCGATAGGCACGGGGATCAAGGACGAGTTCGACATCGGCAAGGCGCGCTATCACAAGATCATCATCATGACCGACGCCGACGTCGACGGGGCGCACATTCGAACCCTGCTCCTGACATTCTTCTATCGGCAGATGCAGGAGCTGATCGACGCCGGCTACGTCTACATCGCGCAGCCACCGCTTTTCCGCGTGGCGAAGGGGAAGGAAGCTTACTACGCCTACGACATGAAGGAGCGCGACGAGATCATCAAGCGGTTCGGCGGCGGTACCAACGGCGACGGCAAGGGCGGTATCAACATCCAGCGCTACAAGGGACTGGGCGAGATGAACAAGGATCAACTGTTCGATACGACCATGGATCCGGAGCGTCGAACACTGCTGAAGGTAGCCATGGAAGATGCAGTCCTCGCCGACAACATTTTTCAGACGCTGATGGGCGATGACGTCGAGCCGCGGCGCGACTTCATCGAGAAGAACGCACAGTTCGTTTCGAATCTCGATATCTGATCGCCGGACGAGCGATGTGAGACGGGCCTGGGGAACTCCTCCCCAGGCCCGTTTTCATTACCGGCGGCGGTGGCATGTCGGGTAAGATCGTACTTCTCGCGAATGGGGCATCGGAAGGCTCTCGAGCGGCGTGAGTGCCAGGGTCCGACACCGCTCCTCACGTCGTCAGTCGTAGATGCAGTAGAATCTCATCCCGCGCGGCGGTCGCGAGAGTAAGACCTGAGTCGCGTTGGTCCACGCTTCACGCCGTTCGGCGGGATTCGTCAGGCTCGTCAGCGCCGCTTGGTAATGAGCGAGGGCGTGCTCGCGAGCCGAGGGAAGCTGCGACATGAACCGAGTACTGTCGACATATCCGCTGCCGTCGGCACCCAGAGCCATGGTCACGATGTCGCGGTAGGCGGTGGCAACCTGCAGGTGGATCATCGGATCGTTCCAGCCGCGACGCAGAGCCGCCTCGCCGTGGTCTATCACCTGAGCGAACATATCCGACCCATCCTGACAGTTGGCGTGGGTCGTCCAGCCCTGGGCGAGAAGAGTAAGAAAGGCCTCGCGGCCGGTCGCGCCTAACGAATCGGCACTGTAGGCGGCCCAGAGCCACGGACGGCTGTACACCAGTCTTCCGCCGAGCGGATCCTGGTCGTACGTCACACCCGCAGCGGTGAGGCGGCGGTAGAAGTCTGCATCCTTCGAGGTGCTATCGAGCGCCAATGTCCCAGCCGCCGCGGCCATGAGATAATCCGCCGCCAGCAACGCCGCGGCGCGGCGTGGCGCATCGACCGAATCGAGACCGTGCACCCCGAGTGCGATACGGAGAAGGCCCGAGTCGACTGCCGGTGTACGAAATGGATCGTCAGGTCCAAGGCCGCGTAACCGCTCGAGGACAAATCGTAGGTCGCTGCCGAGTACCGAGACGCGGGCTCGCGCGATAGCAGAGTCCACGGAGTCCAACGTACGGACGCGGGCGAGTCCAGCGAGCGAATCGGTCTCCGCGTCTTCCGAGTAATTCTTTCGCGAGAGCCCGCTGTTGTGCGCGTAGGTCACGAGGACGGTGCTGACCGAAGAACCGTCGACCTTCTCCGCAATGACAAGTACCGAGTGTCCCATCCGCCAGCTCTGGGGACGGCTCCAGAGACCCGTACCGAATCCGGAGATATCAGCAGCGTCGGCTGCGGCGCCTAGCGACGCCGTGAGCACGCGTGCCAATGAATCCTGCAGACCGCTTCCAACCTTCTCCGACGTCTCGAGCCAGATCGAGCCGAGCAGACATACCCGTTCGGCAAGCCGCGCCGTGTCCGTGGGGAGCGCTTCACCAGTCGGCGCTTCGGGAATGTAGAAGACTGCGGAACGCTGAAAGGTATGACCGCCGATCAGAGCTGACCCGCGAGCGCTCCGACAGGCGCGTCCAGATTCGCTCGCCGCCTCAGGTTCGGTCGACTCTACGGTGTCAGCGGGATGAGCTCGCAGCCAAGCACCCAACGTGATGGAGGAATCGACACCTTTGGCCACCACATCGAGTGGCCCGCCCTCGGCCGACGTACGTTTCGGCTCACATCCGATGGCGATGGCGACGCTCGCGACGGCGAGCAGGAAATGAGTGTTTCTGGACATCCGACGCTCGGTTCGCGGAGTCGTTATTGAGATGGGCCACATTGTTGACGATCCAGCGTGAATTCAGGAACCCGTCACCGCGCGGACAGCCCTCGTAAGGCTATTGCGCGCGCGTCCCGATCTCTCCACGTAACCGAATGTCGTTCGACGATGCGCCGACAAGGACAGTGGTCGTTCCATTGAGCGACGTCCAGTGCATGTGCTCATCGAGAATGCGAAGGTCCTTTCCACTCAGCACGAATGAGACATCGCGCTCCTCCCCAGGAGCGAGGTGCACGCGTCCAAATGCCTTCAGTGCCATGACGGGTTGCGACAGCGGCGACACGACGGGCCGATCATAAAGCTGCGGGACCTCGTCGCCGGGACGAGTACCGGCGTTTCGCACATGAAATGTGATCTGCGCGCGACCGTGCGGCCCGATGGTGCCGGGCTCGATGCGCAGACCGCTGTACTCGAAGCTCGTGTAGCTCAGGCCATATCCAAACGGGAATAATGGCTCGCCCGTGAGGTCGACGTAGTCGTCACCGCGGCCGGTCGGCTTGTGGTTGTAGCGTAATGGAAGCTGTCCCTCTGAAATCGGAAAGGTGATGGGCAGGCGCCCCGAGGGATTCACGTCGCCAAGCAAAATGTCGGCAATCGCGCTTCCGGCCTCGACACCGGGGTACCAGGCCATGAGCACCGCGCCGACCTTGTCGATCCAGCGCGACATCGTGATCGCACTGCCGCCGACGAGTACCACGACCACTGGCTTCCCCGTCCCCGCGACCTCGAGGATCAGATCTTCCTGCTTTCCGGGAAGCGCGAGCGATGAGCGATCACGAAACTCACCCTCCTCGATGCCCGCGACGATGACGGCGACATCGCTGCGCCGTGCGAGCGCTACGGCCGAATCGATGCGCTGCTGCGCGACGCGCGGCGACATTGTGTCCCAGACCAGTCGCACGCGAGCGTTGCCCGCGCTCTCGAAGAACTCGAGCCGGAAATTGTGCGTCGCGCCTGGCGAGAGCTCGATAGGAACCAGTGTGGTCCGAGACGACTGCTTGCGCCAATTGTCGATGAGGAGCTTGCCGTCGATGTAGAGGCGATAACCGTCACTCCCCTCGACGCCCAGGCGATGCACACCAGCTGCCGGGGCGCGCATTTGTCCGCTCCACCGCACGGAATACCAGCCCGTCTGCAGTCGTCGCGAGGGCGGGTTGAATGTCCAGTGGAAGTCGATGTTCTCGTCGGAGCGCGTGACTCGCGGTGCGCCTGACATGGTGATGTTATCGAAGTACTCACCACGCAGTGAATCGAGGTATTCCGCCGGCACCACCTCGTGGTCGGCGGTCAGGCGCCCGGGACCGGCGCTATAGTGGACGCGGTCGCCAAGCCGCGCTCGTAATGCATCCACAATTGACACACCACGCACGCTGTCGAGTGTATAGCCGCCGAAACGCGCCTCCGCCGCGTCGCTGCCGATGATCGCGACGCTGCTGACGCTGCCCGCCAGCGGCAGCAGCGTCGCGCGATTCTGGAGGAGGACGATCGATTCGCGCGCCGCATCGCGCGCCACTGCACGAGCTTCGGCGTTGTCCTCGAGCGAGGCCGCGCTGTCGGGATCGACATATGGGTGATCGAACAGGCCGAGCTCGAACTTCGCGCGGAGCACGCGCGCCACAGCACTGTCGATTGCCTTCGATGCGATGGAGCCATTCCGAAACGCGGCGAGGTACGCCAGATGTTGGCGATATTCCGACTCGAAGACGACGTCGAGGCCGGCCTCCATGGCATCTTTGGCGGCCGCTGAAGTATTTGGCTCCGTATGGTGCAACACGACGGCGCCGCCGACGGCCGACTCGTCGGAGATTACGAATCCTTTGAATTTCCAATCTGTCCGCAGGATACCGTGCAATAGATCACGATTCTGCGATGCGGGCCGTCCATCCACGGAATTGTACGCAGTCATTACTGATCTGGCGCCAGCATCGATGATCGCCGCACGAAAGGGCGGAAAGTAGAGCTCCTCCAGCGAGCGTGTGCTGACGTCGATTGGGTAGCTGTCGCGACCTCCCTCACCGACGTTTGCGACGAAGTGCTTGGGTGTGGTGATCACTCCCTGGTGCTCGAGACCGCCGACAAACGCACGCGCCATCACCGACGCGAGAAGGGGATCTTCACCGTAAGTCTCCTCTACTCTTCCCCACCGCACGTCAGTTGCGAGGTTCACGACTGGCGACAGCACCTGTCGGATGCCACGCGTCCGTGCCTCGCGCCCCATCGCTGTCGCGGCGCGGCGCACCAGTTCAGAGTCGAACGTTGCAGCGAGGGCGATGGCGGCTGGATAGACCGTCGCGCCACGACGCATGACGCCGTGCACCGCTTCCTCGAATGGGATGATCGGGATTCCCAGCCGGGTGGAGTCCACGAAGTAATGTTGAAGCGCATTCTGAAGCTGGGCGTCGCTCCGCGCGTTCAGCGCGCTCCGGTTCTGCAGCCCAAAGATGCCGTGCGAGTAATCGGCGGTGGAGTCTTCACGACCGCCGGGAATCATGAACAGCTGCCAGAACTTGTCCTCGACAGTCATGCGGCCGAGCAGGTCGTGGACGCGCCGCTCGACCGGCAGTGCGGGATTCCTGTACGGGAGCTGCGCGACTGCACGTTGGGCAAAGAGCATGACGATGCCTAACGTGATGCGCCCTGTTCGCTTCACGGTCACTGTTGGCCCCACTCCCAGTTTCCGAGGACGATAACAGCTGCTCCAAGCCGGAGCACCGGATCAATCCGCGCTGACCGTCCGCTTCGACGCCCAGTTCCGCAGATCGTCGAGACGCTCCTGCATGGTGCGCGAAAGCGGCCGCGTCGCCGCGAGCTCGGCCAGCAGCAACTCCGTTGAGAGGGCCGTCTTGACGGAGAATGCCGTGTAGAGCCCGGACACGATTGCCTGCTCCATCTCGGCGCCGCTGAAGCCTTCGGATGCCCCCGCCAATCGCTCCAGATCGAAGAGCGATGCGTCCTGTTTGCGCTTGCGAAGGTGAATCGTGAAGATCGCGCGTCGTGCGCCCGCCCCCGGCAGATCGACGAAGAACACTTCGTCGAAGCGGCCCTTCCGGATGAACTCCGGCGGTAGCTTCGCGACGTCGTTCGAGGTCGCGACGACGAAGACGTCCCCGCGGCGATCCTGAAGCCAGGAGAGAAAGGCGCCGAATACCCGCCGCGATACACCACCATCCTCATCGTTCGATCCACCGGCGAAGGCTTTCTCCAGCTCGTCGATCCAGAGCACGATCGGCGCGAGACGTTCGGCAGTTTGCATCGCGCGCTTGAAGTTCTTCTCGCTGTCACCGACGTACTTGTCGTACAGATTCGCCGGATCGAGCTTGAGCAGCGGGACGCCCCACTCGTGCGCGACGGCCCGGGCGCAAAGACTCTTTCCGCAGCCCGGCACGCCCAGGAGCAGCACTCCCTTCGGAAAGGAGAGTCCGAACTCCGCGGCGCGCAGCGGATCGGCGACGATATTGCGCCGTTTCGCCAGCCATGCTTTGAGACCGCCAAGTCCCGCGACGTCAGCCATACCCTGTTCGGCGGGCCAGTATTCGAGCAGCCCGTCCTGCTGCACGATCTTCCGCTTCGCCTCGAGTGCAAGCTCCACGTCGTCGGCACGTAGACAGCCGTCGTCGATGATGAGCTGATTGATGACTTTCTCAGCCTCGACCAGCGTAAGTCCGGTGAGATTCTGAATGAGGCGGACACGTTCCTCGGCTGAGAGCTCGACTTTCACCTTCATTCGCGTCGATTGCTCGCGAACGATGCGGTCGAGGAGCAATCGATAATCCTCGAATCGCAGTGGCGGCAGCTGGAGGATCGTGGCGTGAGGTCGAAGCGAGTCGGGGAGACGAACGTTCTCATGGCCGGAGACGACGAGCGCGCCGCGCCGCTGGGCAAACTGCGTGGCCACGTCGCGAACGTGACGCTCGACTACGGGATCACCGAACCACGCCGCCAACCCGGCGAAATGGAAAATGCCCGTGCCCTCCCGCTCGACGATGCGCAGGGCATCCGCCGGCTCTTTCACGGGCTGGGCTGTCTTCTCATCGACGTACGGGTCGGTGGCATTCATGCCGCGGCGGAGGCCGCGACTCCGTGTCCAGGAGTAATAGTGCAGCTGGAGCTTGGAGGCGATCTGCTTGAAGAGCTCCTCGACACGCTCCTCCTCGAGCGTATCGAGGATGACCAATCCATAACGAGAACGGACGAGGAGCTCGAGATTTTCGAGGAGTTCGGGCGCTGCCAGGGACATGTGAGGGAGATACGGAGAAAGCGCACTCCTGGGATCCTTGACAGACGCCAGTAGGCGGGCGTCGTCACCTCTCGGCAGCGTGAATTGCCTAGGCGGACTCCGGAGCCGATCGCCGCCCTTTCCGGACCTGACGTCGGCTACGAAGCGCCATCTTGTGTGCGAACGCCTGATTCGCGCTTCTAACGCCGCGGGGGTAGCTTCTGCCCAATGGGCCGCGCCGCAACCCTTATCATCGGCTCGCGCCGTGACTTGCGCGATTGGGTCGGTTGGCTCCTGCGAATTCTCGTCGCGGTGTTATTCGTCCTCTTCAGCCTGGGGAAATTCAATTCGGATCCACATGGCCAGTGGTTCCGCATATTTGCTCGCATCGGACTGGGCCAGTGGTTTCGTGTTGCGACCGGTGTGATCGAGCTCGTGGGCGGATTGCTGTTCCTGCTGCCAGGTACGGCCCGCGTCGCCTCCCTACTATTGGCGGCCACGATGTTGGGTGCCGCAATCGCTCAACTAACAGTGCTCGGCCATCCCATCTGGGCGATCATTCCGCTTGCACTGCTGGCGTTGGTGGTCATCGTCGGATTTCGCGACCCGAGCCTCGACGACACGATAGCAACTTTGCAACGACGGCGCGCGAGCCGCGACGAGGCTCAACGCGTCACTCTGAAGCACGAGCGATAATCAGGGCGAACGCGTTCAGAGTCAGAGATTGACCATGCGCATGCCGCCCTCGGGATATCGAAGGCCGGCGGCGACGCCGCGCGGAGCGATGGCGTCGATGCGTGCGAGATCCTCGGCGTCGAGCTGCACGTCCATTGCGCCGACGTTCTCCTCGAGATACTTCACGCGCTTGGTGCCTGGAATAGGCGCGATGTCTCGACCTTGCGCGAGGAGCCAGGCCAGCGCGAGCTGCGACGGCGTGCATCCCTTCCTTCGCGCGAGCTGCTCGATGTGGTTCACGAGATCGAGGTTCTTCTGAAAATTCTCGCCCTGAAAGCGCGGCGAGTTGCGCCGGTAGTCGTCCGCGGGAAGGTCGTCGATCGAGCGGAATCGCCCGGTCAGAAAACCGCGACCGAGTGGACTGTAGGGAACGAAACCGATGCCGAGCTCCCGGATCGTAGGCAGAATCTCGTCCTCGGGATCGCGACTCCATAACGAGTACTCCGTCTGCAGAGCCGCGATCGGATGCACGCGGTGCGCGCGACGAATCGTGTCGGGCGCCGCCTCGGAGAGGCCGATAAAGCGCACCTTCCCCTGCTCGACCAACTCGGCCATCGCGCCGACTGTGTCCTCGATCGGCGTCTTGGGATCGACACGATGCTGGTAGTAAAGATCGATGTGATCAACGCCGAGTCTTCGGAGCGACGCGTCGCAGGCGCTGCGCACATACTCCGGGCGTCCGTTCACGCCGAGACTTGCGCCCTCCGGCGTGCGCATGTTGCCGAACTTCGTTGCGATGACGACCTCGTCGCGGCGATCGGCGATGGCGCGGCCGATGAGCTCCTCGTTCTTGAACGGGCCATACATGTCGGCTGTATCGAGGAAGGTCACTCCGAGAGCGAGCGCCTTGTGAATCGTGGCGATCGCCTCGTTGTCGTCACGCCCCGAGTAGAACTCGGACATGCCCATACAGCCGAGTCCGAGCGCGGACACGCCGAGTCCCCGAGAGCCAAGCTGGCGGTGTTGCATAGCGACTCCGAATGTCTGAAGTGTTAGTGTTTACTCATCTCATGCCACGGCAGCAAGCGTCGCATAATCGAGATGACCGTGATCCCCGGGGTTAGATTTCAGCCGTCTCCAAGGTGTAGCCGCCAGCGGTGATGAGTGTTCCTGCGCGCGACATCGGCGCCATCACGAGCCGGTTCGGCAACCGAAGGTCGCCGATCTGGTAAGGCTCGAGCAGTTGCATCCTCCTATCTGACGCGGCTAGAGCGGACGGCGACCGCCGCGTGAGACATCGAGCAGGCCCCGCCCAATCACGACGTGCACCCCGATCAGCGCGAGGACGACGAGGCCCACGGAAATCCAGGTAACTGTCGCTTGAATGCCGTCGATCCCACCCGCGTGGCGCGGCGTTGCCGCGTAGGCGATGAGGGCGAAGATCGCGACGAAGAGCAAAACGGCGCCGAATGCGCCGAGTGCAGCCAGCTTTGCGATTCGTGGAGGCATGGACGGTGGTCGGTGGTCGGTGGCGGGT
>Ga0070713_100000235_pt1 | contig 36581 bp, 30 predicted proteins | sample LARL82metaG_FD_65465 | JGI IMG/M metagenome (GOLD analysis project Ga0070713, IMG submission 65465) | Corn, switchgrass and miscanthus rhizosphere microbial communities from Kellogg Biological Station, Michigan, USA - LAR L8-2 metaG | ecosystem: Host-associated > Plants > Roots > Rhizosphere ... | reverse complement strand
CAGTTCCCGCGATCGGGTATTTACGCGCCGACGGCATGACCTCTGGCCTATGCTGCATGAGCCGGTTGCGTGCACTCTCCGTGAATTGCCCGGGGGGAGTAGCAAGCATGCGGCCAGTTGTACGCAAATGGGGTTATCTGTGTGCCGTGACCATGTCGGTTGCGGTGTGTCCGTTGACGTTGATGGCGCAGTCGGGCCTCCCAACCAAGGCTGCCAGCACGCCGCTCAGTGCGGCTTCGGCGCCGGCCAGCTCCAGTACAGCCGTTCTCCCCGACATCCCGTTTGCCGCCGCCAACGCGGCCGCCCCATCGGCGCCCAGCACTGCAGATGCGTGGGGTGGCGAGCGTACGGGCAACGAAGCAACCTTGTCCGATCGCGTGGTGAGCTACCGGATCGACGCCGAGCTGGATGCCGCGAAGCATGCGGTGACCGGCAAAGAGCGCATGACCTGGCGCAATCGTAGCGATCGCCCGGTCAGTCGCGTTTATTTCCATCTGTACCTCAACGGATTCCAGAACGAGGGCAGCACCTGGTTCACCGAACGCAAAGTGCTGACGGCGCACGGCCGTTCGCGCGGTGCGGCCGCGCTGAAGAAAGGCGAATGGGGTTGGATCGATCTGCAGCAGGTCAAGCAAGGTGATGCGGCACTGAAGTGGACCTTCGTGCAGCCCGATGGCGGTCCGGCCACCGACCAGACCGTGGTGCGCATCGATCTGGCCGAACCGGTTGCGGCCGGCGCCACCTTGACGCTGGATATCGACTTCCTCAGCCAGTTGCCGCGGGTGGTCGAGCGCACCGGCTGGTTCGGCGATTTCAACCTGGTCGGGCAATGGTTCCCCAAGATCGGCGTGCTGGAACTGGCGGGTGAGCGTGGCGCCACCGCGCCGCGCTGGAACGTGCACGAGTTCCATTTCAACAGCGAGTTCTACGCTGACTTCGGCCTGTACGACGTGAGCCTGAGGGTGCCCAGCGATTACACCGTTGGCGCGGTCGGCCAGTTGCAGGAGCAACCGCAGGTGGCAAACGGCAAGACCACGTATCACTTCGTGCAAGGCGACGTGCACGATTTCGCCTGGGTGGCGGCCAAGGGTTACCAGACGCTGGACGGTAGCTGGCAGGGGCTGGGTAGCCCGAAGGTGGCGTTGAAGGTGCTGTATCCGCCCGAGTACGTCGGTAGCGCGCAGCCCCAGCTCAAGGCCAGCGTCGATTCGCTGGACTACTTCTCGAAGACGCTGGGCGCGTACCCGTACCGCACGCTCACCGTGGTGGTACCGCCGTACAACGCCAGCGAGGCGGGCGGCATGGAATATCCGACGTTCTACACCACCGAGGGCTACACCAAGGTCGAGCCGGGCACGCTTGATCAGTTCGGTTCCGACTTTGTCACCATCCACGAGTTCGGCCACGGTTACTTCTACGGCATTCTCGCCTCGAACGAATTCGAGGAGCCGATGCTCGATGAAGGCCTCAACGAATACTGGGACCAGCGCATGCTGCGCGAGCGCGGGCAGAACATCGATCTCACCACACCGATGCTGCGCCGGCTGGGTTTTTCGCCATCGTTCCCCGGCTTTGCGATGGAGCGCATGGCTTCAGGCCTGAAGCAGCCGGCCGATCCGCTCGGCGAGAATGCATGGGATCGTTTTTCCAGCAGCAGCTATGGCACGGTGTATTCGCGCACCGCCACGGCGATGCACGATCTGGAAGAGCGCCTGGGTAAAGAGGTTACGGAGCGTGCCTTCCACGAGTACTACAAACGCTGGCACTTCCGGCATCCATCCGCGGCCGATCTGCGGACCACCCTGATCGATGTCTCCGGCAACGCGAAGGCGGTCAACGAGATCTTCGGCCAGTATGTGTATGGCACCGCGCGCATCGATGACCGTGTCGCAAGCATCGACACAGTCGAAGTGCTGCCACAGATCGGCAGCGTGCTGAAGGATGGCAAGCGCACCGAGTTCAACAGCAGCGAGCTCGACAAGCAGATCGACAAGCAGCGTGAGGATTGGGCCAAGGCTCATCCGAAAGCGAAGCCGGGCAGCGGGCCATTTCCGTGGACCAGCACGGTGACCGTGTCGCGCGACGGCGCTCAGGTGCCGCAGCTGTTGCGTGTGAAATTTGCCGATGGCAGCAGCGAGGACGTGAAGTGGAATGACGACCGGCGCTGGGCCCGCTTCGTCTTCACCAAGCCGGCCAAGGTGATTTCGGCTGCCATCGATCCCGAGCAGAAGGTCTATCTGGATTCGAACAAGCTCAACGACAGCCTGACCACCAAGGCCGACGGCACCGCCTCGCGTCGCTGGAGCGCGGATGTCGCCTCTTTGCTGCAGACTTTCTATGCCTTGGTGGGGTCACTCTGATGATCAGTAAACATGCTTCCCGCCGGGTGGATTTCGGTGCCGCCGCGCGCGCGCCGTTGATGGCGATGCAATGGCGCCTGCTGTTGCTGTGGATACTGTTTTTGCTGCTACCGACGGCGGTGGTCAGCATGCCGCTATGGCGCACACTGAGCGATTTGCTCGATCACTCGGTACACGCGCAGGCGTGGGCTGCACAGTTCAGCCCGTTGATGTTTGGCGACACCATGTCGGCGCTGAGCGACAGCGCCGGCTGGTTCAATGGCGTAGCGTTGTTAGGCCTGCTGTTGACCGTGCTGCTGTCGCCGTTCCTCAACGGTATGGTGATCGGCAGCGGGCGCGCCGGACGCGTGCTGGGCTTCAGTCACCTGCTTCAGTGCGGCATCGTCGAATATGGCCGCATGTTCCGCCTGATGCTGTGGTCGATCCTGCCGTATGCGGTGGCGGCGGCGCTGATCGGTGTCGTGTTCCATGCGGTGGACGGGATCGAAAGCAAGGCGGTGCTGGAATCGAAGGTGGACAACGTATCGCATATCGCCATCGGGGTGGCCGTGCTGCTGTTCGTGCTGGCGCAGGCCATCGTGGAGTCGGGCCGTGCCGCGTTCATCGCGGACAATGGTTTGCGCTCGGCCACGCGTGCCTTCGGCCGTGGCTTCATGCAGCTGCTCCGCCGGCCGTTCAGCACCTTGCTGTGCTACTTGCTGATCAGCCTGGTCGGTTATGCGATCGCGCTGGCGCTCGGCGTGGGCCGCGTGCATACCACGGCGATTGGCGTCGGCGGCCTGGTGCTGGCCGTGTTGCTGGCGCAGCTGGTGGTACTGGTACTCGGCTGGGTTCGAGTGGCCCGGTTGTTTGCGCTGGCCGAGGTGGCGCGTTCGCTGTCGTCATCGCGCCGCGGCAGCGGGTTGCCGCCCGCCTTGTGATGAATGCGGTCCCTGCCGGCGCAGCCGGCAGGGCGACCGTCTGGCCGTACTAGCCGTAGGCTCGGCGGTGCTCGCGGTGCGGCGGGTAGTAGGCGAATACATGGCTGTGGCTGCCGTAGAAATCCATGTCTTCGATGTGCTCGCCGCCGAGGCGCTCGGCCACCCGGTCGGAAGCCTCGTTGCCGATCCGCACCAGGCTGATCACCCGCGGGGCATGCAAGTGCTTCCAGGCGAATTCGAGCACGGCATTGCCCGCTTCGGTGGCATAGCCTTGATGGCGATGTTCCGGTTTCAGCATCCAGCCCAGCTCCAGATCGGGCCAGCCATCGGGGTACATCAGGCCGGCACGGCCGATGAATTCGCCCGTGGATTTCAGTTCCAGCGCCCACATGCCGAACCCGCGCAACTGCCAGTGACCCAGCAGCATCGCCAGTGAGCGCCAGGCATTGGTGCGGTCCAGCGGCTGGCCATCGCCGATCCAGCGCGTGCTGTCCGGGTCGGCGAGCATCGCGGCGTAGTCGTTGAAATGCTGTTCGGTCAGCGCGGTAAGGCGCAGGCGCGCCGTTTCAAGAGTAGGAATATCAAACATTTACGATCAACGGTAGGTGGCACCCAGCAGCTCGGCCAGTGCACGGGTACTGCTGGCGAGACTCTCTTGCCAGGACAAGCCGGCGATTATCTCACCTGTGACCGAATCGACAAAATCCTCGGCCTGACCCGGCGGCAGCAGGTGCCGGTAGTCCACGGTGATCTCGGTGCCGGGCGGCAGCTCGGACAGCGCAAACACGAAGCCCAGGTGCCACAGCCCGTTCGGCGTGAAGCTGTGGTTGATGTAGCACTCGTCCGGCCAGTCGGGCGACAGCGTGTAGCGATCCTCGAACCAGCGCGCGCTGGCGTGGAACTGCGCGCTGAGCTCGGGTGAGGCGATGATGTCGGCGTGCCGAAAGGTCTGCTCGATGCCGTCCGGGGCGGTGATGATGCGTCCCGCTGCCACGGTTTCATCGAGAAACAGGCCGTTACCGGCGCCGTGGATAGTGGAAGCGGCGATGTGGTAACGCGGCAGGATCATGGAGGGACGACGGCTGGATGGGCGCGCGAGTGTAACGCAAGCGGCGCGGCCCGCCATGGATCGCGCCGCCGGCTTCCCGTCCATGGCGGGAGGTCCTGCCTACTCTTCAGCCGTGGCTTCTTCGACGACAGCCTTCTTGCTCTTGTATGCAGCCTTGGCCGGGGCGTCCGTTTTGGCGACGGTGCCCGGCGTGTCGTCACCCAGCAGGATCGCGTCGCGATTGCGCTCGATCGTGGCCTTGCCGATGCCTTTGACGCGGCGCAGGTCATCGGCCTTCTTGAACGGCCCGTGCGCTGTGCGCCAATCCACGATGGCTTGGGCTCTGGACTGGCCGATGCCATCCAGCGACTTGGCGATGGTGGCTGCGTCGGCCTGGTTGATGTTGACCGGTGTGGCGGCCAGCAACAGCCCCGGTGCGGCGAGGGTCAGTGCAAAGGCGAGTGCGGCAAGCTTGTTGAACATGGCCTTTCTCCTTGAGCGCGAATAATGAGGCGGCGAGATACCGCGACTTCACTGTGCGTGGCCGTGGCGAAGCGCGCAGTCGGGTGTGCCGCAATGACGGCGTGCGGCATGCGCGTCGGCGCCTGTGGGGACTTCCTGATGCCGTGTCAGTGCCGATGGACCGCACTGCTACAATGCGAATCTGACCGCCTGATGGAGTTTGACTATGGATACTGCTCGCCTCTCCCGCTTCGTCAGCGGCCTGTGGGACGACGAAATCGTGCCGCAGCTGGTCGAGTACATCCGTATTCCGAACAAGTCGCCGATGTTCGATGCCAAGTGGGTCGAGCATGGCTACATGGACGCCGCGGTCAAGCTGATGGAGACCTGGGCACGTTCCAAGCTGGCCGCGTTGCCGGGTGCGACACTGGAAGTGGTGCGGCTGGAAGGGCGCACGCCACTCATCTATATCGAAGTGCCGGGCCAGGGCGACGATACCGTCATGCTGTACGGCCACTTGGACAAGCAGCCGGAGATGACCGGCTGGGCGGAGGGGCTGGGACCGTGGACGCCGGTGATCAAGGGCGACAAGCTGTACGGCCGCGGCGGCGCCGACGATGGCTATGCGATCTTCGGCTCGCTGGCCGCGCTGCTGGCGCTGCACGAGCAAGGCGTTCCGCATGCGCGTTGCGTGGTGATGATCGAGGCCTGCGAAGAATCCGGCAGCTACGACCTTCCGTACTACGTCGATCATCTGGCCGCGCGCATCGGTAGCCCGTCCTTGGTGGTGTGCCTGGATTCCGGCTGCGGCAACTACGACCAGTTGTGGCTGACCACTTCGCTGCGCGGCATGACCGGCGGCAACCTCACCGTGCAAGTGCTGGAAGAGGGCGTGCATTCGGGTGACGCTTCCGGCGTGGTGCCGTCGAGCTTCCGCATCCTGCGCGAGCTGCTGTCGCGATTGGAAGATCCGGTTACCGGCCAGATCAAGCCGAAGGAGCTGTACGTCGAGATCCCGGCGCAGCGGGTCGAGCAGGCCAAGCTCTCGGCCGGCGTGCTGGGCTCCGATATCTACGACAAATTTCCGTGGGCCGGAGGCACCCAGCCGGTCACCCATGATCTGGCGGAACTCGTGCTCAACCGTACCTGGCGCCCGCAGCTGGCAGTGACCGGGATCGGCGGCATGCCGCCACTGGACAGCGCCGGCAACGTGTTGCGGCCGCAGACCTCGGTGAAGCTGAGCCTGCGCGTACCGCCCACGCTCAACGGCGCCAAGACCGGTGAGTTCCTCAAGCAACTGCTGGAAAAGGATCCGCCGTACGGTGCGAAAGTCACCTTTGCGCTGGAGAAAGACGGCAGCGGCTGGAACGCGCCGCAGCTGTCGCCGTGGCTGGAGCAGGCGGTTGGCGATGCCTCGCAGCACTACTTCGGCGCGCCGGCGACCTACATGGGCGAGGGCGGCAGCATTCCGTTCATGGGCATGCTGGGCGAGAAGTTCCCGAAGGCGCAATTCCTGATCACCGGCGTGCTCGGCCCGCATTCCAACGCGCATGGCCCGAACGAGTTCCTGCACATCCCCACCGGCAAGAAAGTGACCATGGTGGTGGCCGAGGTAGTGGCGCGGCACCACGAACAGAGTGCCAAGGCCTGAGCCCGATGGTCGGCGCATGAGCACGGATACCGCCTATCTGGCCGCGAACTGGGCGCAAATCCGTAGGCGCGTCGATGATGCCTGCCGCGAAGCGGGCCGCGACCCGGGCGAGGTGAACATCCTGCCGGTCAGCAAAACCTTCGGCCCGGAGCTGATCCGGGCCGCGGTCGGGCTGGGCCTGCACCGCTTCGGCGAGAACAAGGTGCAGGAGATCCGCGACAAGGCGCCGCCGCTGGCCGACTGCGGCATAGCTTGGGTGATGATCGGCCACCTGCAGACCAACAAGGTCAAAGACGTGGCGCGGCTGGCCAGCGAAGTGCAATCGCTGGACCGGCTGGAACTGGCCGAGGCGCTGGATCGGCGGCTGCAGCACGAGGGGCGTGCGATCGACGTCCTGGTGCAGGTGAAGACCTCGTCCGAACCCAGCAAATACGGGTTGCCGCCCGAACAGCTAGGCGGTTTCCTGGATACCTTGCGCGGCTACGACACTTTGCGCGTGCGCGGCCTGATGACCTTGGCGATCCAATCCACCGACCCGGCTGAAGTGCGTGGCTGCTTCCGGCTGCTGCGCGAGCTGCGTGATCGAGCTATCGCGCAAGGCCATGACATCCCTCGGCTTTCCATGGGCATGAGCGGCGATTTTCCGCTCGCCATCGCCGAGGGCGCGACCGAAGTGCGCATCGGCACCGCGATCTTCGGCAGCCGGTCCTATCCGGATTCGCATGACTGGCCGGAAACGCCGTCAAAGGCATAAATGACGTTGAATCAATGAGTTGGGCGAAATGTGCGCTCTGTCGCCGTTTTTTGAAACGCCAGAGTTCAGTTAACCTCAATCCAACATCCACACGCCGTCTTCTTGTTAAGTTCACTACTTCGTCACGTCGTCAGCTTCTGCAGGCGGCCGAATGCAGCGACATTAGCAAGGGATTTCCCCCGCATGCCGATCAACCGATTGACCGCCTTTTCCGTGCTCGCTGCAGCCTTGTTCGTGATGGCACCCGTACAGGCAACGACCAGCAAGACGCACGGCAAGTCGGTCCCGGCGAAACACGTGCAGCAGGGGAAGCACACGCAAGGCAAGCTGGTTCATCACAAGCAGACGCAGACCCGACACACAGCGACGCACAAATCCATTCATTCCAAGTCGACGGCATCCGTCGCCAGCGTTGCAGACACCTCCAGCCCCGCCACCACGAATGTCGCAGTGGTCTTTGAGATGAAGCCGGCGCTGCCGGTTTTCGCTTCGTTACAGCCCAGCCCCTTCGCGCTGGATGGCGCCCAGGCCGCCGCCAAAGCCATGCCGTCATGGCTGAACCAGGCGCCGACCTTCAGCCCCGCACCGATGCTGCTGGGCCAGGGCATCGTTTCCGCCCGTCCACAGACCATGCTGCGCAGCAGTGAAGCGGTCGGGAACGGCGATACGGAAGTCGACAACACCGCCGCCACCACCCAGGTTGAAGGTGACGAGCTGGCGACGGCTCTTGACGGTACCGAAAGCGCTACCGATCTGCGCAAGTCGCTGATCGCGATGGCGATGAAATTGCGCGATATCCGTTACGTGCGCGGTGGTCATGACCCCTCCACCGGCTTCGATTGCAGCGGTTTCGTCCGCTATGTGTTTGCCCATGCGATCGGCATGCAGTTGCCGAACAACTCGGCCTCGCAGTTCCTGGCCGGTCTCAAGGTCAAGCGGGCCGACATGAAGCCGGGTGACCTGGTGTTCTTCCGTACCCATGGCAAGCGGAACATTTCGCACGTGGGGATCTACATTTCGAATGGCCGCTTCATTCATTCGCCCAACACCGGCAAGTCGGTGGAAATTTCCAGCCTCGACGAGGGCTACTGGGCCAAGCGCTTTGCCGGTGCCAAGCGGCCGGAAGCGATAGCCATGGTGGCGAACAAGGGTTGAGCAAACCCGCTACTATCCACAACGGAAGCCGCCGCAGGGCGGCTTTTGCGTTTACTGCGCTCACATCGTGCCGCGTTGCGCCGGTCCTGGAGGAACGATTTCCGCCAGGCAGAGTCAGCATCGGGACGTCATCGCTGGTGGCTTCTCGCCGCCGTCGCTACGCTGGCCGTTGACCTTCCGGAAACCATCCGATGCCTTTTGATTTGCCCCCTGTCACGCGCAATCTGCTGATTGCCAATGTGGTCGTATTCCTGCTGCAACTGATGTTGCGCGACCAGACTAGCCTGGCGCTGACGCAGCATTTCGCGTTATGGCCGCTCGGCCCGGATATCTCCGGTGCGACGACAGACGGCAATGTCATCACTGCGGGTTTCCGCGTCTGGCAGGTGGTGACGTACGCCTTCATGCATGGCAGCGTCACGCATATCCTGTTCAACATGTTCGGCCTGTACATGTTCGGCGGGACGATCGAGCGCACCTTCGGCGCGCGTCATTTCCTGATCTATTACTTTGTCTGCGCGATCGTGGCGGCCATTGCCCAGCTGATCGTGGTGCATTGGTTCATCCCGGGTTTTTACCCCACGCTGGGCGCGTCGGGTGCGCTGTTCGGCATACTGCTTGCGTTCGGCATGCTGTATCCGCACGAAAAGATGATGCTGATCTTTCTGCCGGTGCCGATGCCGGCATGGTTGTTCGTGACCGGTTATGCCGTGGTCGAACTGGTGCAAGGCGTTACCGGCACCCAAGCGGGCATCGCCCATTTCGCCCATCTGGGCGGTATGCTCGGCGGCTACGTGCTGATCGAGTACTGGCGCGGACGGCTGCCGTTCAAGCCAAAGCGGCGCCTGATGCGTTGACCGATGCCCATCGTACCCATCCATGAGCGGAAACCATGTCTGAATCCCTGCAACGCCGGCTGACCCCGCGCCACATCACTTTCATGGCGCTGGGCATGGCGATCGGCGCCGGCCTGTTCCTCGGCTCGGCCAGCACGATCAAGCTGGCCGGCCCGTCGGTGCTGTTCGCCTACCTGTTCGGTGGCGCGATGATCTTCATCATCATGCGCGCGCTCGGCGAAATGGCGGTGCAAGATCCGGTGGCCGGCTCGTTCAGCACGTATGCGCACAAGTATCTCGGGCCGTTCGCCGGCTATCTCACCGGCTGGAACTACTGGATCCTGATGATGGGTGTGGGCATCGCGGAGAGCACGGCGGTCGGCATCTACATGAAGCAGTGGTATCCCGATCTGCCTCAGTGGATCTGGACCTTCGGCAGCGTGGCGATGATCGGCGGACTGAACCTGATGGCGGTGAAGGTCTATGGCGAGCTGGAGTTCTGGTTCGCGCTGGTCAAGGTGCTCACGGTGGTACTGATGATTCTCGGCGGCGCCACCATCATCTGGCTGGGCTGGGGCAACGGTGGCCATCCGGTGGGTCTGTCCAATCTGTGGACGCACGGAGGCTGGTTCCCGAACGGGGTGACCGGCATGGTGCTGGCGCTGCCGGTGCTGGTGTTCTCGTTCGGCGGCATCGAGACGATCGGCATGGCGGCGGCCGAGGCGGCGCAGCCGGAGCGCACGATCCCGCGCGCGGTGAACTCGGTGATCTGGCGCATCCTGATTTTCTATGTCGGCGCATTGTTCGTGATCATGGCGATCTATCCGTGGGACGAGCTGGGCACGCAGGGCAGCCCGTTCGTGGTGACCTTCGCCAAGCTCGGCATCCCGCAGGCGGCCGGGCTGATCAATTTCGTGGTGATCACGGCGGCACTGTCGAGCTTCAACTCCACCACCTTCAGCGGCAGCCGCATGCTGTACAGCCTGTCGACCAAGCGGCAGGCGCCCATTGCGTTGCAGCGTTTGAGCAAGCACGGCGTACCGGTGCGCGGCGTGCTGGTGACCATGGCCTGCCTGATGGTGGGCGTGCTGCTGAACTACCTGGTGCCCGAGCGCATCTTCGGCATGATGATGTCGATCCTCGCCTTCAATACCGTGTGGACGTGGGGCATGGTGCTGATCGCGCACTGGCGTTTCCGCCGGCAGCAGACGGGCGCACTGGCGTTCCAGCTGCGCTGGTGGCCGCTGAGCAGCGTGGTGTGCCTGGCGTTTCTCGCGTTCGTGCTGGTGATGCTCGGCTACAGCCCGGATACCCGGGTGGCGCTGTATGTGGGTGTGGCGTGGGTACTGTTGCTGACGCTTGCGTACAAGGTGTTTGGCGTCGACCGCCGCTTGCTGGCGGTACAGAACGTACCCGTCGGCTGATCACTAGGCAGCAGCACAGCAACGGGGTTTGCGACCGGCGGTCGCCGCAGCGCCGCCGGCTCAGCGCAGCGCGAGGAAATCCGGGCTGACCACGAAACGCACCGCGTCCAGACGCAGGCGGGATAGCGGCAACGCAGCCAGCAAGCGGGTGCGTTCGTCGGCCACGGCGGTGATTTCCGTTTCGCTGACCGACGGGTTCACTGCGTGCAATGCAAGCAGGCGTGATAGTTCGGCATCCAGCGTCTCGGTGGCAAGGCTCACCGCTTCGTCGATGCTGGCCTGTCCCCGCGTCGTGGCGAGTGTCTCGGCGCGGGCCAGCATCGGCGGCACCAGCTTGCCGAGGAACTTGCGGTAGCGCACGACTTCGATATTGCGATCGGCAGCCTTGCGCAAGGCGATGTCGCTGGGGATGAAATCGGCACGCTCGGCCAAACGGGTATCGACGGTGACCACGATAGGCAGGGTCGGCAGGAAGCGTTCGGCGTCGAGCCGGCGATCGGCCACGCATTCGAGTACATAGATGGCCTGCAGCAAGGCAGTGCGCGCCGGCAATACATCGTCGACCATGAAAGCCGCATTGCCTTGTTCCCCGGACAGCGCCAGATCCATCGCGCCGGCGACCAGCGGATGATCCAGCCGCAGCAGCGGCAACTCTTCGCGCGCCAGGGCCACGTCGCGGGCGAACGTCACCGATTGCGGGCCCTCCGCGAAGCCGGGCAGGGCGTCGGTGGAAAGGTATTGCGGATCGAGCAGCAGCACCTGGCCGCCGAGCTCCTCGGCGTGGATGCCGAAGGCTTCGAGCAGGCGCTGCACGAACGCGTCGCGGCCCGGATCGACATCCTCGCGGGCGAACGCCTGCTGCAGTTCGTCGGCATGCAGGTCGCGGCTGGCGGCCAGCTCCAGCAGATGATCGCGGCCGCCGCGTATCAGTTCGGCCATCTGTTCGTGACTGGCACGGGTTTCGGCCAGCAGCACGTCCAGTTCCTGGTCGCGGTTGTCGTCGCCGCGCGCATGTTCGTCGGCCAGCCGGGCCAGCGGTTCGCCATAGCGGCGCAACAGCTCGCGGCCGTCGGCCGGACTGACGCGGAACGCGTCGATCCCTTCGTCGTACCAGCGCGCCAGCACGTGCTGTGCGCTGTCGGCGACGACCAGGATATGGATGTTGATGTCGTGTTTCTGGCCGATCCGGTCGAGGCGGCCTATGCGCTGTTCGAGCAGGTCCGGATCCAGTGGCAGATCCCACAGGATCAGCCGGTGCGCGAACTGGAAGTTGCGTCCTTCCGAGCCGATCTCCGAACACAGCAGCAGGCGCGCGCCGTCAGGCTGGGCGAAATACGCGGCATTGCGGTCGCGCTGCACGATGCCGAGGCCTTCGTGGAAGCGGGCCACGGCGACACCGCTGCGTGTGCGCAGTACGTCTTCCAATGCCAGCACCTTGGCGTGGCTGCGGCAGATCAGCAGGAATTTGTCCTGCGGGTGCTGATCGAGCAACGCGATCAAGGTGTCGATGCGCGGGTCGGTGCTGTAGTCGACCTCGATCAGCGGCGATGGCTGCTGGATGTCGGCGTGGAATTCGGCCAGCAGCGACTGGCGAGTGTTCTCCTGCAGCGTTTCGGCATCGAGCAGGTGCCATTCGGGTTGGCGCTTGGGAAAGCCGCCGACGCCGGCGCGGTTGTTGCGGAACATCGCACGACCGGTGCCATGGCGGTCGATCAGCGCGGCGAGCAGGTCGCGCGCGTTCGCCGGTTTGGTCGATTCGGCCAGCTGCGCGATGAGCGACTCGTCGCCGTGGAAGGCTTCGGCGAGGGTAGCGCGCTGGGCGTCGTCGAGCGCGTTGCCGTCGAGCAGCCGATCGGCGATCTTCGACAGTGCCTGATAGGCGTCGGCTTCGGCCAGATAGCCGTCCAGGTCGTAATAACGCTGTGGGTCGAGTAGGCGAAGGCGGGCGAAGTGGCCGCTGCGGCCGAGCTGTTCCGGTGTGGCGGTGAGCAGAATCACGCCGGGGACGGCGGCAGCGAGCCGTTCCACCATCGTGTAGCGCGGGCTGGCGGTCTCGGGCGACCACGCCAGATGGTGCGCCTCGTCGACCACCAGCAGATCCCACGGTGCATCGAGCAATTGCTGCGCGTGTTTCGGCGAATTTTCGAGAAAGCCGAAGTCGGCGATTACCAGCTGCTCGTCCTCGAATGGGTTGCTGTCGTCGCCGGATTGTTCCAGCGCCTCGCAACGCTCCTCGTCATAGATCGCGAAACTGAGATTGAAGCGGCGCAGCAGCTCGACGAACCACTGGTATACCAACGTGTCGGGCAACAGCAGCAGCACACGCGAAGCGCGACCGGTGGCGAGCTGGCGGGCGATGATCATGCCGGCCTCGATGGTCTTGCCCAAGCCGACTTCGTCGGCCAGCAGTACCCGTGGTGGCCGGCGCGCGGAGGCAATGCCGGCCACGCGCAGCTGGTGCGGCACCAGCCCGATCCGCGCGGCGCCGAGGCCCCACATCGGCGAACGGCGTGCTTCCGCACGCCGCTTGAGGCCTTCCAGGCGCAGTTCGAACTGCGCGACGGCATCCGTGCGGCCGCCGATCAGCCGGTCGTCGGCCTGGCTCACGCTCTGCTCGTCGTCGAGCTGGCCTTCTTCCAGCTCACGGCCTTCGCCGCGGTAGATCAGCAGCTCGTCGCGAATTTCCACCCGCTCGACCAGGAACGCGATGCCCTTGCCGGCCACGCGCTGGCCGGCGCGGAACTCGGCGCGCAGCAGCGGCGCGGAGTCGATGGCGTACGGACGCAGCACCCCGGCCTTGGCGAACAGCACCTGCACACCGCGTCCTTCGACGCGCAATACGGTGCCGAGGCCGAGCTCGGGTTCGGCAGAGGAGATCCAGCGTTGACCAGGTACGAACATTATTCAGCCGCGTTGCATCAAGGGCCGACGATTATCCGCCCCACGGCGCGTGGTGGGAACAGCTGGCGACGCAGAGTCAGTGGCGGTGGAGGCAATCGCTGCTATAAGGGTGCCCTAAGTGCTCAGGTTTCGGCCCACTGGCGCAGCAGGTTGTGATAGACGCCGGTCAGCTGCAGCACCGCAGCGGCATCGGCGCCGGATTGGGTCAGGGCCTGGATCGACGTATCCAGTTCGAACAACAGCCGGCGCCGGCTGTCGTCGCGGATCAGGCTTTGCACCCAGAAGAATGCGGCCAGCCGCGCCCCGCGAGTCACCGGCTGCACCCGATGCAGGCTGCTGGAGGGATAGACGATCAAGTCGCCGGCCGGCAGTTTCACCTCGTGCTCGCCGTAGGTGTCGCTGACGATCAATTCGCCGCCGTCGTAGTCGTCCGGTTCGCTGAGGAACAGCGTGCAGGAGATGTCGCTGCGCAGCTGGCCGGCGTCGACGGGGAGTGCCATTACCGCGCCGTCGACATGGAAGCCGTAGTGGCCGCCGCCCTCGTAGCGGTTGAAGCGCGGCGGCAGGGTACGCAGCGGCAACGTTGCCGCGTGATAGAGCGGATGTTTCGCCAGCGCCGACAGCACGGTCTGGCCCAACTGCTGGCGCAGTGGCGACGTATCCGGCAGCTGCTGATTGCGTTTCACCCGGGCGCCTTGTGTACCGACGGTTTCGCGGCCATCGGTCCAGTCGGCGACGTCGAGCGCGGCACGCATCTGGATGACTTGTTCGCGGTCGATGACGTCGGGGATGTGCAGCAGCATGAGGAGAGTTCCAACATGAAAATTCCCCTTCTCCCAAGCGGAGAAGGGCTCGAAAGCAAACGTCAGAAGCGGAAGTTGACGGTGAGCATCGCCGAACGTGGCGTGCCGGGGGTGTAACGGTAGCCGCTCTTGTTGATCGCCGCGACGTAGTCCTTGTCGAACAGGTTGTACAGGTTCAACTGCAGGTCGAGCTGCTTGCTGAGCGGATAGCTGGCCATCGCATCGAACACCCAGTACGCCTCGGTGAAGGCCGGCGTGCCGATCGCGCTGTCGGTGCCGCGCTTCATCTCGCCGGCATAGCGGGCACCGCCGCCGATAGTGAGGTTGAACGGCAGGCGCCAGGTGGTCCAGGCAGTGAACGCGCTTTTCGGCGTATAGGCCAGATCGCTGGAGCCATCGTTGGCCACCGCGCTGCCGTTGATCACCTTGGCATCCATCGTGGTGTAGCCGGCGCTGACCGCCCAGTTGTCGGTGAGCTTGCCGACTGCGCTCAGCTCGATGCCTTGCACGCGCTTTTTGCCGACCTGGTAGTACTGCAGGTCGACCGGATCCTGCACCAGGTCGTTGCTGACGGTGGTGCGGTACAGCGCGCCGGTCAGCAGCAGCTTTTCGTTGAGCAGGTCCCACTTGGTGCCGAACTCGATCGTGCGTGCCTTCTGCGGATCGAGGTTGGGATTGTCGGCACTGTTGGCGGCGGCGCTGAAGGTCAGCGTATTGCCGCCCGGCGGCTCCTGCGATACGGCGAAGTTCGCATAGATGCTGCCGTTGGCGGCCGGCTTGTACAACACACCGAGCTTGTAGTTGGGCAGGTTGCCGGATTTGCTGGCGTCCACGCCGGGCAGCACGCTGCCGGCCGGCAACGCGCCGCAGGCCGGGCCGTTGCGGGCACCGCAGACCACCAGGCTGTTGAAGTCGGTGGTGTAGTGATCCAGCCGTACGCCGGCATTGACCTGCCATTGCTCGTTGAACTTCAGCGTATCGAACAGGTAGGCCGCCATAGTGTTCGTCTTGCCCTGGCTGCCGGCGCCGGTTGGGCCGTAGATCAGGCCGCCGACATCGGAGCTCGGGTCATACAGGTTGGCAGCCGACCACGCGCTTCGCGTACCAAGACCCACCGTGCCCGCCTTCTCCTGGCTCAGCTCGACACCGGCACTGAGGCTGTGCGTGAAGCTGCCGGTGGCTATCGTTGCCGTGATATTGGTCTGATTGGTCAGGATGCGGTTGACCTGCTGCTTGAAGGTCGGATTGCTGCGCGCAATCGTCCAGGTCGACGGATCGGCTGGGTTCGGTGTGAGCAGATTGGCAGAGCTGCCCATGAACGAAGTCAGCAGGTAGTTCTGCCGTGTGCGGCCCCAGCGCGTGGTGTTGTGCAAGGTGATGTTGGGCGAGAAGTCGTGTTCGACGATGGCGGTGAACATGTCCGCCTGCACATCGTCGTGATCGCTGTCGGTGCCGTAGAAGTTCTCGGGATCGACCCTGGCGGCGCTGGTAAGGAACCGGCGGCTCGAGTCCGGGCTGCTGTAGCCGGGCAGGCCGATGGTCGGCACGCCGCCGTCGGGAACATTGCTCTGCTTCACATGCAGGAAGTCGAGGTACACGCGCGTAGGTGTCTGCAGGCCGAAGGCCAGGGAGGGAGCGATGCCCCAGCGGTTGTTCTCGACTTTGTCGCGTCCCGGTACGCCGCTGTCCTGGCCCATCACGTTGAGGCGGAAGGCGGAGTGGCTGCCCAGCGTCTGGTTCCAGTCGGCGGTGGCGCGCTTATGCTGGGCGCTGCCGTAGGCTACCGAGCCCGAAACGCCATCGCCCAGCTGCGGTTGCTTGCTGACCAGGTTCACCGAACCGGTGGGAGCGGTGCGGCCGTTGTCGGTGCCGGCTGGCCCTTTGGTGACCTCGACCTGCTCGATATTGAATATGTCGCGTGAGATCGAGCCGAGGTCACGCACACCATCGACGAAGATGCTGCCCGAGGTGTCGAAGCCGCGCATGTAGATGCCGTCGCCGGTGGTGGTGGCGCCGTTTTCACCGACAAAAAAAGTACCCACGCCCGGGCTGTTGCGCAGCGCTTCGGTCAGCGTGGTGGCGCCTTGCTGCTGGATCAGCTCCTTGGTGATCACGTTGACTGTCTGCGTGGTGTCGAGCAGTGGCTGGGTGAATTTCGGGGAGGAGAGGCGGTCGACGCGATAGTCGTTGCTGGTGGCTTCCACTTTCACGCCAGGCAGGTTCTTCGCATTGGCGACTTGGGCGTCGCTGGACGGTGTGGATGCAGGCGTGTCCATGGCGGCTGCAGGAAGGGCCAATGCCAGACCGGTGAGCAAGGTGGCGGCGCTCGCCAAACCGGATGCCGAAGAGGACTTGCGAGGAGCGATCGGGTGCTTGCGGCTGTTGATGAAGGCCATGGGGATCCTGATGAGTGGCATTTTCGGGCCAGCAGAAAGCACGCACAGCGGGGCGGCTGTGTGGGCGATTGCGTGCCACGGTGGGCGGGGATCTGAGCTTTATGAAACGTGCCGGCGATGTCGCTGCGCGAATCGGCCAGGGCATGCATGTACGATAATTTTAATGAGAATGATTTGCAATACCAAAATATCAGAGAGGCATGCCGGCAGCGCAAAACCGTCGGAGGCGGGTGGCACAGCCCACGAAAAAGGCCCCGCATTCACATGCGGGGCCTTGGTATTCGTGCCGCGATGATCTGCGGCACTTAGAGGCAACGGCTTACCAGATCTTCACTTGCGTGTCGGCCGAACGCACCATCGCATCGCCGGGCTTGCACTGGAACGCGGTGGCGAACGCTTCCATGTTTGTCGGTGCGGCCATGGCGCGGATCGATATCGGTGCATGCGGGTCGGTGTTGAGCCGCAGCTCCATCTGCTTCTCGCGCGTGCTGCCACGCCAGACGCGCGCCCAGTTGAGGAAGAAGCGCTGGTCTTCGGTATAGCCGTCGATCTGCTTGCCGGCTGTGGCCGGATCCGTTTTCAGCGCGGTCTGCAGAGCGTCATAGGCCACGTTGAGGCCGCCCAAGTCGGCGATGTTCTCGCCCAGGGTCAGCTTGCCGTTGACGTGCAGGTCGGGCTTGTCCTTGATCGGCGCGTAGGCATTGAACTGGTCCACCAGCTTGCCGGTGCGGGCATTGAACTGGGTCTTGTCATCCTTGGTCCACCAGTCTTTCTGGTTGCCGTCGCCATCGAACTGGCTCCCTTCGTCGTCGAAGCCATGGCTGGCCTCGTGGCCGATCACGGCGCCGATGCCGCCGTAGTTGATCGCATCGTCGGCCTTGGCATCGAAGAACGGCGGCTGCAGGATCGCGGCCGGGAAGTTGATCGTGTTGTCGGTCGGGTTGTAATACGCATTGACCGTCTGCGGAGTCATGCCCCATTCCTTGCGGTCGGTCGGCTTGCCGATCTTGGCGGTGTCGTACTGGTAGTTGAACTTGCCGGCGGCTTCGACGTTGGCGTAGTAGTTATCCGGCTTGATGTCCAGACCGGACCAGTCGCGCCACTTGTCGGGGTAGCCGATCTTCGGCAGGAACTTGTTCCACTTGTCGACCGCCTTGGCCTTGGTGTCGGCGCTCATCCAGTCGAGGTTCTCGATGCGGGCCTTCAGCGCATTGCGCACGTTGGTGACCAGCTCCTCGGCGCGCTGCTTGGCTTCCGGGGTGAACTCCTTGGCGACATACAACTGGCCTAGGGCCTGGCCCATGCCCTGGTTGACGGCGCCCAGCACGCGCTTCCAGCGTGGTTTCTGTTGCGGTTGTCCAGCCAGCGTGGTGCCGTAGAACGCGAACTTGTTGTCCTGGAAATTCTTGCTGAGATACGGTGAGGCATCGTCGATCGCGTGGAAGCGCAGATAAGCCTGCCACTGGCTGACCGGGGTGCTTGCCAGCATCTTGTCGAACTCGGCGAAGAACTTCGGCTGCGACAGCGAGAAGCCCTTGTCGACGGTCACGCCCTGGGCGGCAAAGAACTTGTCCCAGTGGAAGTGCGGAGTGATCTTGCCGGCGTCCTTGACGCTGACGAAGTGGTACTGGTTCTTCGGATCGCGTTCTTCCACCGGCGTCAGTGAAGCAGCGGCGAGCTGGGTTTCAAATTTCAGCACGTCATCGGCCTGCTTCTTCGCATCGGCCTCGGCGACACCCGTCAGTTCGAGCGACTTGGCGATGTAGGCGACATAGGCATCGCGGATCGCCTTGTAGTCCGGCTTGGTGTAGTAGTCCTTGGTCGGCAGACCCAGACCGGCTTCATTGGCATAGGCGATCTGCATGTCGGCATGCTGGAAGTCGGCGCCGGAGCCGAACTGGAACACCTGGCCGTCGCCTTCGGTGTAGCGCTGGGTGATGAAGTCGGCTACATCGCTGCTGCTCTTCAAGCCGGCGATGGCGTCGAGCTTGGGCTTGAGCGGGTCGAAGCCATTCTTTTCGATGGTCGCCTCGTCCATGCCCGAGTGATAGAGCCAGCCGATCTTCTGCTCGATCGAGCCGGCTTTGGCGCTGTCCGCGTTCTTGCTGGCTTCGTCGACGATGTCGTGCTGAGTCTTCAGGCTCGCTTCGTTGAGCATATTGAAGGCGCCCCAGCTGGTCTGATCGTTCGGGATCGGATTGGCAGCCACCCACTTGGCATTGACGAAGCCGTTGAAGTCCTGGCAGACGTTGATCTTCGGGTCGAGCTCGCTGACGTCGAAGATGCTCTTGCCGATGTCGGCTGCCGCTGTGGTGCTGGCTGCAGCCGGGGCGGTACTGGCAGCGCCGGGACTGCTTGCCGGCGCGTTGGCAGCCGGCTCCTGCTTGCCGCAGGCAGTCAGCGCCAGGCCCAGGCTCACGGCCAGTGCCAACGCCAGGGGCTTCAGATATTGCTTGCTCATGGATATCCCTCTGTGAGTGATGTTGCCCGTCGGGCGGTTACGGTGATGCTGGATGGAGCGCGATGTCGTGTCCCCCCGAATCGCGGCCATACCTGTTCACGCTAGGTCAAACGTCATGGGTCAGACAGTGTCATAGGTCAGGGGTTGCCGTCACTCCCAGTCGGGGCGCGATTCGCCGGCAAATGATGCAGTTGCCCGGCATCCAGCCGCAGTACGGGATAGGCACCGACGTGCTGGGCGATGTACCACGGCGAGCGCTCGAAGAAGAACTGCAGACGGGCGCCGCTGTTGGCGGCGAAGGCGGGGTCGTCGTGCAGTTTGTGCTGGAACTCGGCGTGCAGCGCCGGGTCTTTCGCCAGCATCTCGCGCGCCAGCTGCTCCACCACGCGGGGCTCGCCGTATTCCTTGATCTCGAAGACCGCATTGAGAAAGCCCCAGTGCAGCAGGGAGTCGGGCGCCTGCGGCTCGAGCAGGTTGATCGCCACGTTGGCGGTGCGCTGGTCCAGCGGCACGATCACCGAACCGGCCGGCAGGGTGACTTCACGCGGCGCCGTACGCTGGGTGAAGTCGCGCAGCATCAAGTGGCCTTCGAACGGCTTGCCCGCCCAGCTCGGATCATCGAGTTGGTAGCCCTCCGCGTGGATCGTCACCGGCCGGTCGATGCGCTGGTAGCGGATGCCATGCGCGTCGAGCTTGTCGATGATTGCGGTCCATTGCGCCGGCACCGCGTAGGCGGCCGGCGGGGTGATCGACAGGTCCGGCAACAAGCCGTTCCAGTTGTCGATGGTGTAGCTCTGCGGTCGACTCGGGTCGTACTGGATCCAGTGGCTGCCGGAGATGTCGCTGTGGCTGATCGTGAATGCGTAGCCCTTGAGTTCGTAAGGCGTCGATTGCGGATCCGGCTTGAATGTCAGCGGTACTGACGAGTGCGGATGATGGGCACGGGCGACGGTGTCGGCATCGGCCCTGGCGGTAGTGGCCAGCAGCGCCACCGGGTGCTGGTTGATTTGCTCCAGCATCAATTCGACCAGGTCATAGGTGGCATGCACGCGGTTCGCGTATGGCTTCAGCATGTGCGTTTCGATAAGCAGCGCGGGGCGGTTCTGCAACGCCGCGTAGCCGGTGGAGAAACGCGTGCCGGAGCCGAAATTCGCTATCCCTTTGCGCGGATCGCGGCCGTCCTTGAACTCCAGATAGATCGAGGCGAGGTGGCCGCGCTTCTCATACGCGGGTATCGCGTGGTTGACGATCGCGTCGTGCTGCCACTCGTTCACGGCCGGATTGAGCTTGTGCGGATCCTCGGTATACCAGGTCAGGTCGTATTGATAGTCGGCACCGTCGGTGGTGTGCACGTCGATCAGGAAATCCGGCAGCCAGCGCTGCCACAGCTTCAGCCACGCGCGCATCTCAGGCGCATCGGCCTTGACGTAGTCGCGGTTGAGGTTGAGGTATTGCGACTGGCCGCGGAAGCCCATGCTGTCCGGGCCGTTCTGGTTGATGCGGTGGTACGGCGACGAGTTCTCGTGGCCGTCCACGCTGAACACTGGGATATACACCAGCACCAGATGATCGAGCAGGTGCGGGTACTTGCCGGTGACCGCGATATCGCGCAACAGCATCAGCCCAGCATCCTTGCCCTCGATCTCGCCCGGATGGATGCCGGCCTGCAACAGCACCACCGGCTTGCCGGCCTTGCGTGCGGCGGCGGGATCGAACGTGCCGTCACCGCTAGCGATCACCATCGTCATCGGCCGGCCTTGCGGCGTGGTGCCGAACGTAGCCACGCGGATCACGTTCGGCGCCGCCAGCTGCAGGCGTTCCAGATAGGCCAGCGTATCGGCATAGCTGGGTGTCGTACGGAATTGCGCAGCCTCCGCCGGCGTGGTCCAGTCGATGGCGTTCGAATCGGCGGCATGCGTGGTCATGGCGGCAACTCCAAGCAAAGCGGACAACAGGACGTGACGCAGACTCATGCCTGATCTTCCGCGGCGTCATGATGCAACGCTGCGGGCGAAGCGGGCAGCGTATCGGGCGCTACCGCACCTCCGGAAATGATGAAGGCCATGGCCTGATCCATCGTCCAATCGGTGGGCGTCAGTTCGCCCAGCGGCAGCACGACGAGATAACCGCCGGTGGGATTCGGTGTAGTCGGAACGAACACGGCGGCCATCTCGCGGCCGGTGCCGTCCTCGACCATCACTCGGGTGACGAAGCCCACCACTTTCATGCCGCGGCGCGGGAATTCCACCAGCACCACGCGCTGTACGCCGGACGGCTTGTTCTGCAATACCGCCATCAACTTCTTGGTGCCGCCGTAGATCGTCTGCACCACCGGGATGCGCGCGAGCAGGCCGTCGAACGCGTTGATGAAACGCTGGCCGATCACCCGGTTAGCCAGCCAGCCGAGCAGGTACAGCGCCAGCAGCGTAATCAGCAGCGCGATGATGAAGGTCAGCCATTGCGTGTTGAGCGTATCGGCCGCACGCGGCGCCACCAGCGCCAGCGCGCCCAGCAGTGCGTTGACCAGTGGTGCGCCGATGCCGGCCAGCATGCCCAGCACGAACTTGAACACCAGCCAGGTCACCCACAACGGAATGAAGGTGAGCAGGCCGGTGAGCAGGTAGCGTTTGAGGCGCAGGGGGCGCATGGCGGATTCAGCTGGAGAGGAGGAGAGTCATTCATTCTAGAGGACGGCGCTAAGGTAGCGGCATAGCTGCCTGCCGGCACAGTTGGCGACGATGACGGGGCAGGTGGGATCATCAATCGCAGCTGCTGCGGCAGGTCGCTGTGATTTTTTTCGCGGCCGTGCGAATCATGTGGTGAATCGCAGGGAACATCGACGTCCATGACTGCCAGACAACATCAGCAACGCTTCGAATCGCTGTTGCGCGAACATCGCAGGATAGTCTTCAAGGTGGCCTGTCTGTACAGCCGCAGCGCCGCCGATCGCGAAGACCTGGTGCAGGAGATAAGCGCCCAGTTGTGGCGCTCGTTTGGCGGCTACGACCAGGCCCGGGCGAAGTTCTCCACCTGGATGTACCGCATTGCGTTGAACGTGGCGATTTCGCAGGCGCGGCGTGAACACTGGTCGGAGGCCAGCCGCTTCGAGGCGCTGGAGGCGCACCACCTAGAAACCATCAGCGGGGGCGAGCCGATTGCCGAACAGGACGAGCGGCTGCAGGCGCTGTACGCGTTCATCGGCCAGCTCGATCCGCTCAACCGCGCGCTGATCCTGCTGTACCTGGAAGACCGCGGCTACGCCGATATAGCCGAGATCCTCGGCATCAGCGAAACCAATGTAGCGACCAAGATCAGCCGCATCAAACAGAAACTGCGCGGGCAGATGACCGCCGCGGAGACTACCGGAGCATGAGCATGGAATTGGACGAGATGAAAATCGCCTGGCAGGCGCTGGATCGCCGGCTGGAACAGCAGCACACATTGAACCTGCAACTATTTCGCGATGGCCGCCTGGACAAGCTGCGGCGTGGATTACGGCCGCTGGCATGGGGACAGGCGATCCAGATGGCGATCGGCGTACTCGGCTTGCTGGCGCTGGCGCCGATCTGGATCGCTCACTGGCGCGATCCCGCCGTGCTGATTGCCGGTGTGGTGATGCATGCTTATTGCGTGGGTCTGATCATCGTGGGTGCGGCGGTGCAGACGCAGGTCGCCCGCATCGACTATGGCGCGCCGGTGCTGGCGATCCAGCGCCAGTTGCTGCGATTGCGGCGAACCTATGCATTCTGGGGTGCGGTAGCGGTCGGTTTGCCATGGTGGTTTCTGACAGCGCCGTTGCTGGTGGTATTGAGTCGCGGTGCGATCATGACCAATGCGCCACTGGCGATCTGGGCCCAGCTGGCGATCGGCGCGGTTGGCTTGTTTGCGACGTGGAGGTTCCATCGCTGGTCGCGTCGGCCGGAACGTGCAGTGCTGGCACGCAAGCTCGACGATGCCAACTCCGGCGGCAGCATCCGCCGTGCGCAGGCGGCGCTGGACGAGGTCGCGCGATTCGAGCAGGAATGACACGCCTTGTAGAAGACAAGGCGCGAAGAACCTGAGGTATGCGGTGTCCCCTACCGACAGCTTTGCCGTTTGAAGGAGGGGCAAACTCAGGATCAGCGCGCTTTCGGCTTCAGCCGCACGTAGATTTGCTTGCGCACGATGGCGATGACCTCGCCGGAGGCGGTCTTCACTTCGGTCTCGAACCAGCGCAGCACTTTCTCGCCGCCCGCGGCCGCTGCACGAAGCTCGTCGACCACGACGGGTTCCAGTTTGAAATGGGCGTAGACATCCTCGCGCCCCGGCGCGACGAAATCGATCGCACCGGCCTTGTCCCACACGTAGTAATCGTTGCCGAGCTGATGCATCACCAGCAGCATCCAGAACGGATCGGTCATCGAGAACAGGTTGCCGCCGAACTGGCTGCGCACGTAATTCCGGTTCCACGGGCGCAGCCGCAGTACCACCCGCGCCTCGCCATAGTCGTCGCTGAGCGCCTGTACACGGATGGAGTTGCACAGGAACGGCGGCCACAGGTTGAGCAGGCGGCGGAAAGTGGATGCGCGCATGTGTCGGAATCCGGGCAGTGACTGTGGGAGCGACTTCAGTCGCGATGCTTTTCCAGCCTTGAAAGCATCGCGACTGAAGTCGCTCGTACATGATGGGGATGAGCGGGCGAGCGCCGCGGTGGCGGTGCTCAGAACAGCAACGAAGCCATCTTGCGCCGATAACGGCCGACCAGCTCGGCATCGTCGAGCGTGGCAAACGCGGCGAGCAGGCGTTTCCTGGCTTGACCTTCATTCCAGTCGCGAGCTTTCTGCAGGATGAGCAGGAACTGTTCTAGGCCGGCTTCGGCATCGCCTTCGAGCAGCAGGCGAACCCCCAACTGATCACGCGCAGCCCAGTCGCCGGCGTCGGTCTGCAAGCGTTGCTGCAATTCGGCCCGTGTGGGCGCGTCTTTCAGCGCATGAGCCAGGTCCAGCTCGCTGCGCAGACGTACCGCGCGTGCATCGATGGCGAGATTGGCGGGCAGCGCCATCAAGGCTGCTTCGGCAGCATCGGTCTGGCCGGCGTGCATCAGTGCCAGGGCCAGTTCGAGTTTCAGTTCGGACTTGCCCGGCTCGGCGGCGATCGCCTGCTGCAGCCGGTCGATGGCCTGCTCCGGATTTTCCGGCACGGCTTCTTGTTCGATGGCTTGTTCGGCCGCTTCCAGCGGTTGCACATGGCGCGACAGGAATTCGCGCAGCTGGCCCTCCGGCAACGCGCCGGCGAAACCATCGAGTACCTGGCCGTCCTTCACCAGCACCACCGTGGGCACGCTGCGAATGCCGAACATGCCGGCCAGTTCCTGCTGTTTGTCCACATCGACTTTGCCGAGCCGGAACGCGCCGTTGTATTCGGCGGCGAGCTTTTCCAGCATCGGGCCGAGTGTCTTGCACGGTTCGCACCAGGTCGCCCAGAAATCCACCAGCACCGGTGTGGTCAGGGAAGCCTGAAGCACCTCGGTTTCAAAGGTTTGCTGATCGACATCGAAGACATGATCGGTGAGGGTGGCATCGGTCACGGGAAACTCCAGCTCGGCGGATGCCGGTTCAGATCGGGGCATTGCCCAGCATATCAAGCCGTTTACCGCGTTCACCTCAGATTTGCGAGAATCCACGCATCGTCACGCCAGAGCAAGGCATCGGCTGCATGAGCACGGCCTCACCAGGAACGCTGTTGATCTGCGAGCATTGCGACACGGTTTACCGTCGCCGCACGCTGGAGCGTGGTGAAGTGGCGCGCTGCGCATGCTGCCTGGCGGAGCTGGAGCGGCATCAGCCGCTGGGCGTGAACGCGCTGCTGGCGCTGGTGCTGACCGCGATGATCGTGTTCGTGCAGGCGAACATGTGGCCCATCGTCACGCTGGGACTGAACGGGCAATATAGCGGCACCACGCTATGGGGCATGATCATCGCGATGTGGCAGCAGCAGGCGCAGGTGGTGTCGGTGCTGGCCGCCGTCACCTTGTTCTTTTTTCCGTTGACGAAGATGCTGGTGCTCGGCTGGCTGCTGTGGTTTGCCCGGGCGGGCCGGCGCGCGCCGGGGTTCGTGCGGCTGATGGTGGTGCTGCATCATGTCGGGCCGTGGACGATGAGTGAGGTGTTCGTGCTCGGTGCGCTGGTGGCCATCGTCAAGGCACACACCTATTTCGACGTGGTGGCGGATCCGGGCATCTATGCCTATGCCGCGCTGACCTTGCTGATCACCATCTTCGCCGGTGTCGATCTGCGCCAGCTGTGGGATCTCACACGGGAGGATCCGGCATGAGCGCGTTTCCGCGCGCTGCGGAACTCGGCTTGATCGGCTGCCACGTGTGCGGACTGACTTGCCGTAGCGGGCCTGGCGACGAGTATCTTGAAGGCGGCCACATGGTTTGCCCGCGTTGCGGCTCGGCGCTGCACCGGCGCAAGCCGAACAGCTTTGTGCGCACCTGGGCGCTGCTGATCACCGGATTCCTGCTGTACATCCCGGCCAATGTGCTGCCGATCATGCACACGGCCAGCTTGAACGACATCGACGACAACACCATCATCAGCGGCGTGGTCGAGTTGTGGGTCAAGGGCTCACCGGATCTGGCAGTCATCGTGTTCACCGCCAGCATCGTGGTGCCGATGCTGAAATTCCTTTCGATGGGTACGCTGCTGCTGAGCAGCCAGCGCGGCAGTGACTGGGCACGGCCACAGCGTGCCAAGCTCTACCGGCTGGTCGAGTTCATCGGCTACTGGTCGATGCTGGATGTATTCGTGGTGGCGCTGCTGACGGCATTGGTGCGTTTCGGCCTGTTGAGTCTGGTCGAACCGCTGCCTGGCGTGATCTTTTTCGGCCTGACCGTGGTGCTGACCATGCTGGCCTCGATGAGTTTCGACCCCCGGTTGATCTGGGATGGCAGGGATACAGATGACTGACGACAGCCACATTGAACCGCCTCCCCCGAACGACGGCGAGCTGCCGCGGCCGGTAGTGAAGCGGCGGCGCTTCAATGCCTCGCTGATCTGGCTGGTGCCGGCGCTGGCGGCGCTGGTGGGTCTCTCGCTGGTGGTCAACTACTGGCTGCAGGCTGGCCCGCAGATCAGCATCAGCTTCCAGAGCGCCGAGGGCCTGGATGCGGGCAAGACGCCGGTGAAGTACAAGAATGTGGTGATCGGCAAGGTGCAGAAGATCCGCCTCAGCGCCGATCACAAGCGCGTGGTGGTCACCGTGGCGCTGGAGAAGAGCGCCGAGAGTTTCGCCACCGAAGGCACACGCTATTGGGTGGTGCGTCCGCGTATCGGGCTGGGCGGCGTATCCGGCATCGACACCTTGTTGTCCGGCTCTTTCATCGGCGTCGACGTGGGCGACTCCTCGACGCCGCAGGAAGACTTCAAGGGACTGGAAACGCCGCCGTCGGTGAACCACGGTGCGCCGGGCCGCAGCTATGTGCTGCATACCGACGACCTCGGTTCGCTGGATATCGGCTCGCCGGTTTATTACCGGCGCATCCAGGTCGGCCGGGTGGTGTCCTACGACCTGGACAAGGACGGCAAGGGCATCTCGATAGGTATTTTCGTGGATGGTCCCAACGACAAGTTCGTCACCGTTTCCACCCGCTTCTGGAACGCCAGCGGTATCGATCTGTCGCTTGGAGCCCAAGGCCTCAAGGTCAACACCCAGTCACTAGCCTCGGTGCTGGCCGGCGGCATCGCGTTTCTCGATCCGCGCGGCCCGCATGACAGCACGCCGGCCGCCGAGCTGACCTCGTACCAGCTGTTTGCCGATCAGACGACGGCGATGGCGCCGCCCGATGGCGAGCCGCATTATTTCCGCATGCGTTTCGAGCAATCGGTACGGGGGATGGCGGTGGATGCGCCGGTAGAGTTCCTCGGTATCAATATCGGCAAGGTGGTGTCGGTCAATCTCGACTACGACGAAAAGACCCAGCGTTTTCCGGTGATCGTGGGCGCGGTGGTATATCCGCAGCGCCTCGGCAAGGCCTACGACAAGCTGGTGGCACTGGCCAAGGCGCGTGGCGAGAATCCCGATCTGTCGCAATTGCTCGGACGCATGGTCGGGCAGGGCCTGCGCGCGCAGGCTCGCACCGGCAACCTGCTGACCGGCCAGTTGTACGTGGCGCTCGATTTCGTGCCGCGCGCGGCGCCGGTGGTGTTCGATCCCAACGCCAAACCGCTGTTGATACCCACCGTTCCGGGCAGCTTCGACAAGCTGCAGGAGCAGATGGCCAGCATCGTCGACAAGCTCGACAAGATTCCGTTCGACAGCATAGGCAGGAATCTGGACCAGACCCTGGCCGGGCTCAACGCTACGCTGAAGCAGGTCAACGGCCAGACCTTGCCAGCATTCAACGACACCTTGAAGGGCGTGCAGAAAACCATGGGCACGGCCAGCGATGCGCTGTCCGGCGACTCGCCGCTGCAGCAGAACCTGGGCACCACACTGGAGCAGGTGCAGCGCATGGCGCGTTCGCTGCGGGTACTTACCGATTACCTGGGCGAGCATCCGGAGGCGCTGGTCCGCGGCCGCCGGCCCGATGACAAGCCTGCCACCAACACGCCGCCGGCAGCGGCTGCCAAACCGTCGCAAGGGAGTCAGCCATGATTCGTATCGCCATGCGCCTGCTGGGCACGGGAGCCGCGCTGGCGTTGGCGGCCTGCGCGTCGGCACCGCTGCATTACTACACGTTGGTTGCGCCGGCTGACGAGTCAGCCGGCGGGCTGGTTGCGCAGCCGGCCACGCCATCGCTACCGTTCGAATTGCTGCCGGTCAGCGTGCCGGCGCAGGTCGACCAGCCACAACTCGTGGTGCGCGAAGGCGGGCAGGGCGTGGCCTTGCTCGGCAGCGAACGCTGGATCGCACCGCTCAACGACGAAGTGCGCAGTGCGTTGTCGGCGGATCTGGCGCGCGAGCTGCACAGCCAGGACGTCAGTGGCTTGCCCGGCAACGACAAACCGTTGCTGCGGATCAAGCTGGATTTGCGCCGATTCGACTCGCAGCCGGGCAGTTACGCGCTGATCGAGGGAGCGTGGAGTGTGCGGCTGTTGCGCGGACAACATCCCGCTGCACTGGCCTGCACCAGCCGTATCAATGAAACGGTCGGGCCGGGGTACGACGCGCTGGTGCAGGGGCACCAGCGTGCGATCGGCGCGTTGGCGGCACAGATCGCCACGGCGGCGCGCCTGCTCGGCAATGGCCAGACTCCCGTCTGCCCGGCCGGCTGAGGGTCTCACGCTTGGCGCCCGGCTCGCGCTGGGCTAGTCTGACCAGTTCGCCGCAGCCGGCTTCGTCGGCCTGCACCAACCGCATTACGGCACCGGAATCATGCAGGACATTCATCAAGACCCGAACTCTTCCGATCAGGGCAGCACGCCGGAGGGCTATGCGCCGCAGGCGGTAGAGGCCGCTGCGCAGCTGTACTGGAACGCGCAGCATGCGTACGAGGTGAAGGAGGACAACTCGCGGCCGAAGTTCTTCTGCCTGTCGATGCTGCCTTACCCGTCGGGCGCGCTGCACATGGGGCATGTGCGCAACTACACGATCGGCGACGTGATCAGCCGCTACCAGCGCATGCAGGGCAAGAACGTGCTGCAGCCGATGGGCTGGGACGCGTTCGGCCTGCCCGCCGAGAACGCGGCGATCAAGAACCAGACCGCGCCTGCGAAATGGACGTACGCCAATATCGACCACATGCGCAGCCAGCTGAAGTCGCTGGGCTATGCGATCGACTGGTCGCGCGAGTTCGCCACCTGCCGCCCGGACTATTACCGCTGGGAACAGCTGATGTTCACCCGCCTGCTGAAGAAAGGCATGGCGTACCGCAAGAACGCGGTGGTGAACTGGGATCCGATCGACCAGACCGTGCTGGCCAACGAGCAAGTCGTCGACGGTCGCGGCTGGCGCTCCGGCGCGGTGGTGGAAAAGCGCGAGATTCCGCAGTGGTTCCTGCGGATTACCGACTACGCACAGGAACTGCTGGACGGGCTGGACACGCTGCCGGGTTGGCCCGATGCGGTCAAGACCATGCAGCGCAACTGGCTGGGTCGCAGCGAAGGGCTGGAAATCCATTTTGCTGTCGAGGGCGAAGCCGAGCCGCTGACGGTATTCACTACCCGTCCGGATACGCTGATGGGTGTCACCTTCGTCTCGATCGCCAGCGAGCATCCCCTGGCGGTCAAGGCGGCGCAGGGCAATGCGAAGCTGGCTGCCTTCCTCGATGAGCTGAAACATGGCGGCGTCTCCGAGGCCGAGCTGGAGACGCAGGAAAAGCGCGGCATGGCTACCGGCCTGTTCGCCGTGCATCCGGTCAGTGGCGAAAAAGTGCCGGTATGGGTCGCCAATTTCGTGCTGATGGGCTATGGCACCGGTGCGGTGATGGCGGTGCCCGGGCACGATCAGCGCGATTTCGAGTTCGCGCACAAGTACGGCTTGCCGATCAAGCAGGTGATCGCGGTCGCCGGTGCGGACGCCGAATACGATCCGAACCAATGGAAGGACTGGTACTCCGACAAGACCCGCGCCGACATGCGCGTGGTGAATTCCGGGGAACTGGACGGCAAGACGTATCGCGAGGCATTCGACTTTCTTGCCGCCAGGCTGGAAGGCGACGACAAGGGTGAGCGCCGGGTCAACTGGCGCCTGCGCGACTGGGGCGTCAGCCGCCAGCGTTACTGGGGCTGTCCGATCCCGGTGATCTACTGTCCCAAGTGCGAAGCGGTGCCGGTGCCGGAAGATCAGCTGCCGGTGGTGCTGCCCGAGGACGTGGCGTTCTCCGGCGTGCAATCGCCGATCAAGGCCGACCCGGAATGGCGCAAGTGTGTATGCCCGCAATGCGGCGGCCCGGCCGAGCGCGAGACCGATACGTTCGATACCTTCATGGAGTCGAGCTGGTACTACGCGCGCTACACCAGCCCCGGTGCGAACGCGCAGATCGACGAACGCGCGAACTACTGGCTGCCGGTCGACCAGTACGTCGGCGGCATCGAACACGCGATCATGCACCTGCTGTACTTCCGCTTCTATCACAAGCTGCTGCGTGATGCGGGCATGGTGTATTCGGACGAGCCGGCGCAGAACCTGCTGTGCCAGGGCATGGTGATCGCCGAGACGTTCTATCGCGACAGCGTCGATGGCTCGAAGGACTGGATCAATCCCTCGGCGGTCGAGATCCTGCGCGACGACAAGGCGCGCGTGATCGGCGCGACACTCAAGGCGGACGGCCAGCCGGTGCATATCGGCGGCACTGAGAAGATGTCCAAGTCGAAGAACAACGGCATCGACCCGCAGACCATGGTGGACAAGTACGGCGCCGACACGGTGCGGCTGTTCTCGATGTTCGCCGCGCCACCGGAGCAGTCGCTGGAATGGAGCGAGGCCGGTGTCGAAGGCATGGCGCGCTTCCTCAAGCGGCTGTGGCGCGAAGTGACCGCGCATGCCGCGAGCCCGGATCACCCGGTCACCGATCCATCGGTGCTGGATGCGGGTCAGAAGACGTTGCGTCGCCAACTGCACGAGACGATCCAGAAGGTCAGCGACGATTTCGGCCGGCGCCATGCGTTCAACACCGCAATCGCCGCGCTGATGGAATTGCTTAACGCGCTGAGCAAATTCGGCGATCAGAGCGAGCAAGGCCGCGCGGTACGCCATGAGGCGCTGGAAGCGATGGTGCTGCTGCTCAATCCGGTGGTGCCGCACATCAGCCATGCGCTGTGGCAGGTGCTTGGTCACGCCGAAACAGTGCTGGAGGATCAGCCCTGGCCCAAGGCCGACCCGGCCGCGCTGGTGCGCGACAGCGTCACGCTGGCGGTGCAGATCAACGGCAAGTTGCGCGCTACCATCGAACTGGCCGCGAATGCCTCGAAGGAAGAAGCCGAGGCCGCAGCACGTGCGCTGCCGCAGGTGGCGCATTTCCTGGAAGGCATGAGTGTGCGCAAGGTCATCGTGGTTCCCGGCAAGATCGTCAACATCGTCGCAGGATGAAATCCATGAGCTTCATGAAAGCGCGTCGCCTGTTCCAAGCCCCATTGCTGCTGGTCACGGCGCTCGCGCTGAGCGCCTGCGGCTTTCATCTGCGTGAGAACGCTAGCTTGCCGCCGCAGATGCAGCGGGTGCATCTCACCGTCAGCGGTGGCGGCGAGCTTCAGCGCCATCTGACGCGCGCACTGGAAACCTCCGGGGTCACAGTCGAAGACAACAGCGGCGCAGGCATCGCCGAACTGCGCGTGCCGGTGGCAGCGTTCAGCAGCGACACGCTGAGTGCCGGCGGCTATGTGCGCATCACCGAATACGCCGTGCGCTATCAGGTGCAGTTCGACGTGGCCGACGCCGAGGGCCGTACGCTGGTGCCGCACCAGCGCATCGACATGTCCCGCGAATACAGCTACGACGCCACCAACACCGTCGGCAATGCGTCGCAGGTGCAGGAGATCCAGCGCAGCCTCAACGACGACATGGTGCAGGCGATCCTGTTCCGCTTGCAGGCCGCAGCCAAACACGAGCTGGCCGCACCGGCGACCGCCTCCAGCACGCACTGATGCCACTCAGTTCCGGCCAGTGGCAGAAGGCGTTGGCGGCAGACAGTCTGCAGCCGGTATATCTGCTCGCCGGCGAACAACTGCTGGTGCTGGAAGCAGCCGATGCGCTGCGCGCGCAGGCCCGAAAGCTGGGTTACAGCGAACGTGAAGTGCTCGACGTCGGCCAGCATTTCGACTGGAACGATCTGGCCCGCGCCGCTGCAGGCATGTCGCTGTTCGCCACCCGCCGGCTGATCGACTTGCGCCTGCCCACCGGCCGTCCCGGCACCGAGGGCGCCAAGGCGATCAACGCGTTCTGCGCCGACCCGCCGCCGGATGTCACCTTGCTGATCACCGCGATGGAGTGGAGCAACAAGCACGACGGCGCGTGGAGCAAGAAGCTCGATGCCAGCGGCGCCATGGTGGTGTTCAACTCGCCGCGTCCGGATCAATGGGGTGCGTGGATCACGGCGCGACTCGCCACGCGCGGCCTGTCCGCCACGCCCGACGCCTCCGCATTGCTGGCCGAGCGCGTCGAAGGCAATCTGCTCGCCGCCGCGCAGGAAATCGACAAGCTTGCCGTGTTGCATGGGCAAGGTCGCATCGATGCGGCGGAGATGGAAAACCTGGTGGCCGACAGCGCCCGCTACGACGTGTTCAAGCTCACCGATGCCGCGTTCGTCGGCGATGGCGCCCGCGCGCTGCGCATTCTGGCCGGGCTGCGTTCCGAGGGCGACGAACTGCTGGCGCTGATGGGCTGGCTGGTCAACCAATTGCAACTGGCATTGCGCCTGGCCAATGCCCATGATCTTGCTGCGCAGATCCGTGCCGAACACCTGTGGCAGGCGCGCGAACAATTGTTCCGTCAGGCGCTGCGCCGCGCGCCGCGCGAACACTGGCTGCAATGCCTCGCACGGGCTTCGCGCATCGACCGCATGGTCAAGGGCCGCGAGAGCGGTAATCCTTGGCAGGAAGCCGAGCGGCTGATTGCCGCGATCGCCGAACCGCGCGCGGCCAAGGCGCTGGCGTGAAACCGCTCGCCCTCTTTGGCGGCACCTTCGATCCGGTGCACCAGGGGCATTTGAGTGTGGCGTGGGAAGCGTCCGAACTGCTCGATGCCGATGTGCGCCTGATGCCGGCCAGCATGCCGCCGCATCGGCCCGTGCCGATCGCGTCGGCGTCGCAGCGCGTGGCGATGCTGCGTGCCGCCCTGCAGGGCCAGTCGCGACTGACCCTGGATACCCGCGAGCTGGAGCGCGACGGCCCGTCGTACACGATCGACACCTTGATCGAATTGCGGGCAGAGCAGGGTGCGCGCCCGCTGGTGTTGCTGATCGGCGCCGATGCGTTCGCCGGCTTGCCCGGCTGGCATCGCTGGCGCGAGCTGTTCGATCTGGCGCATATCGGAATTTTGAGCCGGCCCGGTGTCGCGGCCGTACTGCCCGATGAGTTGCAGCGCGAGATCGCCGATCGCCGCGTCGACGCTGCGGCCGCGTGGCGTGAGGCCAGTGCGGGCAACGTGATCAACCTGGCGGTCACTCCGCTGGAGATCTCCGCCACCCGTATCCGCGAGCTGCTCGCCAGCGGACGCGAGCCGCGTTACCTGTTGCCGGCGGGGTTGTTCGACGACTACGAGTTGTTGTCGCCATATCGCTCGCGCAGATAGCCGCGCAGTCGTAGGAGTTCTTCAGTCGCTGCGGCAAGGGCGGCGCCAGATCAGTGAGCCAATCAGTAAAAATGCGATTAGCAGCAAGAACGATGGCAGCCCGATAACCAGCAGCGCCACGATGATCTGAAAAATCCATGTATTCGCCATCACCAATTCGTCTGGCGGCAGACCACGTGCATGAAAAACGAAGCCGACGACAGCGCAGACCGTCAGCGTGGCCCAGATGGTGATGATGTGTGACAGCGGTGGTCGGGATTTCACGCGCGCCCCTCCAATTGTTCCTGCACCTCGTTGATCGAATCGCGGATGCGCTTGCTGAAGACCGAGTCGTCGTGGTGGATCAGCAGCAGGTGTTCGGTGGCGCGGGTCATCGCGACGTAGAGCAGGCGCGCCTCGTCGGCCTCGCTCTGGCCGGGTTTGGGCAGCGAGCCCAGGCCCGGGATGATCACGAACGGGAACTCCAGGCCTTTGCTGGAATGCATGGTGACCAGTTTGACGCTGTCTTCGACCACGAACAAGGCGTGCTTGCCGGTGTTGTCGGCAAGCCGGCTGGGGATGCCGATGCGTTGCAAGGCCTCGTGCAGTTTTTCGCCTTCCCATTGGTTGCGGAACAGTACCGCCATGTCCGAATACGGCCGGCCGTGGGCGTGCTCGTCGCGCAGCCGCGCTATCAGCAGGTCGAGCTGGGCGCTGGCGGTTTCGGTGCGCACGAGTTCGGGCAGTGCGCCGCGTCGGCCCGCGCTTTGCGGTGCGATCAACGGCACGCCGTCGTCATCGTCGCCGCGTGATTCGAGCAGCTCCTGGGCGAAGCCGCGCGCGACCGAAAGGATTTCCAGCGTGTTGCGGTAATTGAGCTTAAGAATGGTGGTGCGGCCTTGCGCCTGCACGCCCAGGCTCTTCCAGCTGATCTTGCGGCGGTCGGCCTGGCCGTAGATGTTCTGCGCGTCGTCGTACAGCACCAGCAGCGAATTGGTGGCCGGATCGATCATCTGCACGATCAGCTTGTACCAGTCCGGCTCGAAGTCGTGGCCTTCGTCGATCAGCACGGCGCCATATTGGAAACGCGGAATCTGGCCGCTATCCACGCCGGCGATCACCGCGGGCGGCAACGCTTCGAAGAACGCCTTGTCTTTGCCGGACGGCAGCGGCACGTGGTACGCCACCAGCATCTTGCGGCACCACTTGTGGAAGTTGTAGACCTGCACCTTCTCGCTGAGGCCGCGCTCGCCGATCAGCTGTTCAAGCCGCGCGGCCAGCGTCTTGTTGTAGCAGAGCACCAGGATGGGCTTGCCCAGCTCGCGCGCGAGCTGCATCGCACGGAAGCCGAGGATCATCGTCTTGCCGGAGCCGGCAACGCCATGGATGATCCGGTGCTCGTCGCCGAGCGAACGCGCCAGTTGCTCCTGCTGCGAGTCCATGACCTTGACCAGGTCGGGAATCTCCAGCGGACGCACCGCTGCGGCGGTGGGTCCGAACAAGCCGAACTGGCCGCTGCCGGGCTCGACCCGCAGCTCGGGAAACAGGTGCCAGCGCACGCGGTCGATCTGCGGCAGCGTCAGCGTCACCGGGAATACCTGCGGAAACATCGCCCACAGCCGTTCCTGGAACGCTTCGGCGTCGACCGTCTCGTACAGTTCGTCGCGACAGATCACCAGATGCTCGGGCAGGACTTCGCCCAGCGCCCCTTCGTCGAATTGTCTGCGGGTGATGTTGGCCAGCACTACGCCCCAGGCCCACGGCATGATCAGCTTGCCGGCGTAGCGGCTGCCTTGTGGGTGACGCAGCGCCGGATCGCGTTCCAGCACCACGCCGATTTCCAGCGCGTAGGCGCGCGCCTGCAGCAGCGGGTTGTTCTCCTTGACCAGGCCGCGATCGGTGACCAGCGTGAACTGGGTGCTGTCGGCGTGGCGGATGGTGTCGGCCTTCCAGTCCTTCACCTCCAGCACCAGCAGGCCGCGGCGCGGATGGAACACCACGAAGTCCGGATGGCGCTGCTTCAGCCCGACCGGTACGTCGTACCACAGCAGGTAGTCGTCCTCGAGCTTCTGCTCCAGCCGCTCGGAAACACGTTTCTCGCCGCCGGTCATGCGAGGCAGACAGCTGTTGCGGGTCGGAATGAGTGTTGCCACGAAGGTCCTTGGCTGACGCTGTCGCACGACGTTAGCCGATGGGACGAAGGTGTCAATGCCAGGCCCGCTGCGGTGGATCTACGCCCAGTGTTGCAACCGCTCCGCCGGCACGCCCATGCGCCGGCAGGCGCGGCCGGCGATGCCATCCTTCAGTGCGGCGCGAAAGACCGGAGCGACGGTCCACAGCGCATGGGCTGCCAGTCGTGCCTGGCGTTGTTGCCGTGGGGTGCGGCCCAGCCGTTCGGTCGCCCAGTCCGGCAGCAAGGCAGCGCCGGCATGCAGGAACAGATCGCGCGACAAGGCGGCAGCGGGCACCGGCAGGCTCACCTGCGACAATAGTTCGAGCACCACGCGCGAGCGCTCGGTATAAGCCAGTTCGGGCTGGATGCGCTGGAAGTAATCGTTGACCGCCTGTTCCGAGGCTGGCACCGCGTGGGCGCCCAGCGCTTCGGCAATCCGCCGCACTTCGTCGTAGTAGCGATCGGCCGCATCCGCCGGAAGGGCTATGTGGCTGTAGCGGCGATAACCTTGCAGGAAGCTGTACGCCTCGGTGATATGTACCCAGGTCAGCAGAGCGGGATCGTTCGCAGCGTACGGACGTCCATCCTCGCCATGGCCGGTGATGTGCGCGTGGATCTGCCGCACGTGTTCGATCAGCGCCTGGGCCTGCGCGCGCGGCGCATAGGTGGTACCGCCCACGAACGCGGTAGTGCGGCGCAAGCGCCCGAGCAGGTCGCCGCGGAAATTGGAGTGATCCCATACGCCGGCCAGTGCCAGCGGATGCAGCGTCTGCAAGGTCAGTGCGGCCAGTCCGCCGGCCAGCATGCCGGGGAAATCCGAATGCACGCGCCAGGTCGCGCTATCCGGTCCGAACAGACCAGGGTCGCCGTGCGGATTGTCGTAGTCGAGGCTGCCGGTATCGGCGCGCGGGAAGGCTTTGAGGACCCAGCGGCGGATCGGCTCACGGGCTGGACGGGTCAGCAGATCGAGGGGAGAAAGCATGCCGGGAGTTTATCGTCAGTACGGTTCGAAGTTTGATTTGGACGTCCGTTGTGTTATCTATGTCG
>Ga0070713_100000233_pt1 | contig 36949 bp, 32 predicted proteins | sample LARL82metaG_FD_65465 | JGI IMG/M metagenome (GOLD analysis project Ga0070713, IMG submission 65465) | Corn, switchgrass and miscanthus rhizosphere microbial communities from Kellogg Biological Station, Michigan, USA - LAR L8-2 metaG | ecosystem: Host-associated > Plants > Roots > Rhizosphere ... | reverse complement strand
GCTAGAAGCTAGGAGCTAGAAGCTGGATACAAATACCATCGCGGTAGCCATGTCGGGCGGTGTGGATTCTTCCACCGTCGCGGCCATGCTACGCGCGGAGGGGCACAATATCATCGGCCTGACTATGCAGCTCTGGAACCAGCGCCGGCTTGCTGGCCGCGAGGGCATGCCTGAGGCCGTTCACGGACGCTGCTGCTCACTGGACGACGTGTATGACGCACGCCGAGTCGCACAGCAGATCGGTATCCCCTACTACGTGGTGAATCACGAGGAGCGCTTTGAGCGCGATGTGGTGCGCCCTTTTGTCGAGGAATACCTGTCCGGGCGTACTCCAATCCCGTGTAGTCTCTGCAATAATCACTTGAAGTTTGACCAGCTTCTGATTGTTGCGGAACAGATTGGTGCCGAGCGGGTAGCTACGGGTCACTACGCACGCGTCAGCTTCGATGAGGCACGCGGGCGATGGATCCTGAAGCGCCCGGCGGACCAGAGCAAGGATCAAACATACTTCCTTTTCGGGCTCACGCAGGAGCAGCTCAGCCGCACGGTATTCCCGTTGGGCGAAATGACGAAGCCCCAGGTGCGTGAACTGGCACACAAGCACGGCCTCGCGATCGCCGAAAAGCCGGACTCGCAGGAGATTTGCTTCGTCCCCGGCGGCGACTACAAGCGCTTTATCGATGCATATCTCGCCGAGCAAGGCGAGAGCCTGCCCGATACTGCTGGTGAACTTGTTACAACCGATGGCGCAGTTATCGGCGAACACAGCGGCATCCACAACTTCACGGTTGGCCAGCGCAAGGGACTCGGCGTCGCTACGGGTTCGCCGCTCTACGTGATCCAGATCAGCGGCGCAAACAAGCAGGTGATCGTGGGAGGAGATGAGAATCTCTACTCCCGCACGCTGCGGGCTCGCCGCACGAATCTGATCTCCGTCGATGATCTGCATGAGCCGATGCGAGTCACCGTGAAGATTCGTCATCGTCACGAGCCAGCGGCAGCAATGATCGAGCGCTCAGTTTCAGACGAGATTCTCGTCACCTTCGACGAGCCACAGCGTGCTATCACGCCAGGTCAGGCAGCAGTTTTCTACGATGGAGATGTGGTGGTGGGAGGTGGCTGGATTACCTAATACGCAGAGGAATGAGGTTTCTTGGAGCTTGTTTTGCCTTCTTTCGTCCACGGATGATACGTGCTCTTCTTCTGGCTCTCGCGGTACATCTTGTCCTGATACTTCTTCTCTTTTTTCAACTGCTTCTTCATCGCCTTTTCTTGCTTCTTCTGAAACTTGATCGCCGCGGGGTCTTCCTTGTACTTGGAATGTGTGGTGCCCGCGCTCAACGGAAGGGACAAGATCAGGCAACAGAAGCTCAACGCGAAAATGGCGGCAAGTCTTTTCATGGGATCTGGGCCCCCGCGAAGTACTTGCACGATTCTACCGCAGTTCCATCGCAAACCTTACGGAGTCTTTGGTAACTCTTTGCTGCAGCGCAAAGAGGTCAAGAAAGGCTCTCCAGAGCTCTTCAGACGCTCTTCCAGCCGTGCCGTGCAAACGCAGCCGCTGCATGCCCAGGACTCGGTTCCATTGTCGTCGCGGCACTTGCGGCGATCATGCGCATCCTGTACTCGCGTAAGTTCGAAGTACTCTTCCCAGTAGGGACGCTCCTCCAGAAGAGGAGTAGGACAGTAACAGACCTCCACCCAGCGGGCTGTATGGTCGGGAAAGAGCTGCGCATCCCGCATATTGCGCAGATACTCGCCTTCGGCCACAGAGCCTTGACCGAGAGTTTCCTGTTCGATTGCCTCTAGCAGGTCGGCCTCCCGACCTGGCTTCACGCGAGCTCGGACTAAATAACGCATAGAATTCCCCAAATGTAGCCCCGGGCGCCTCGCCCGGGGTTGCGCGAAGCGCAATGAACGTTGGCTGAGCCGTATACGAGGCGTCCACCCCTACACAACTCTACTGCAACCCCGCCTGCGCCAGCATTGCCTGGAACTGGCTCCTTGTCCGCATGTCGATCGACTGCGCCACCAGCTTGCCTTCGCGGTTATAAACGAAACTCTTCGGGATCCCTTCCACCACAAACGCTTCGTTAACCTTCCGTCCCGGATCCAGCAGAACAGGATAGGTGATCTTTCTCTCGGCGATAAATGGCGTGACCTTCGCCGTCTCCTCATCGGAGATGGAGAGCACCACCAGCCCATCGCCTTTGTATTTGTTATAGAGCGCCTGAAGATCTGGCATCTCCTTGCGGCACGGCGGGCACCATGTTGCCCAGAAATTCACCAGAACAACCTTGCCTTTCAGATCCCGCAGGTGCCACGGCTTTCCCTCGAGATCTGATAGCGTAAAGTCCACCTTTTCACGTTTGGCGTCGTCGGCTTCGAGTCGCGTCATCGCCTCACGGAATTGCGGATTGTCAGACCCCGCGTGCATTTGCTCATAACGCACTAAGGACGCCAGTTCGATGTAGAGGTCATCGGGCGCGCCCGGTTTGCCAGCAGGGGGCTGTTCGCGCAGGGCCTGCGCCAGTGTCGTGGTGACTTCCTGGAGAGTTTCGCGTCCAAAATCTCCCTCGGTGGAAAGGTTCGAGAGAGCGCCAGCCAGCCGCAGCTTGTTTGGTACGACAGGAAGCTGCCGGATTTGTAGTGCCAGCTCTTTCGTCGTGCGGGCCCGCACTGTGTCATCTAGTTTTCGCAGCCCGCGAATCTGTTCGACGATGGGCTTCTCCTGATCGCTCCAGACGATCTTTTCCTGTGCTGGCAGGGAGGTGTTCAGCACAAAAAACGCAAGGAAAGCGAGCAGATGAAGAAGATGAATGCGGAAGAAGTGCATAGAAAAAAGTCTCAACGCTCAGAGCTTCAAAGTCAGCGAGAAAACCATTCCGCCTAGCCGGTCCTCACTTGCGATCACTCTTAGTCGTCTTTGAAACTTTGGAAACACTGAAACTTTGAGACTTGCTTCAAATAAACATCTCATCCTGCGGAACAGGCTGCCGGTCCTCGCGGCCCCCGCCGTTGCGGCGTCCGCGCCCGCCGAACAGGAATTCAAGTCCCACCGAGAGGCCTTGCATCAGGCCCGACAGATGGCGCACCGGTGACACAACAGTTTTGTGCACCATTTCTGAAGTCTGTTCCACGCGATCCAGCGTCCGGCTCATCAGTTCATCAGCACGGATCACCTGCAGGCGTGCCCGGTCCACCACATCGTTGACCGCCGCGTCGACGCGCTTGATCTCCGCGCGCAGGATCGTAGTCGTCTCCTCCAGGTTCTCTACGATCACCTCGACCCTAGGACGCAGTATGGTAAGCATCTGCTGCGCTTCGGCCACGGTAGGCATGACCTTGTTTTTCACGTCATCGGCCAGCAGTTGCATGCGCTCGCTGCTCTTGCGCATCGCCAGATACATGGCCAGTAGAACAAGAGCCTGCAGCAGCACTGCTGCTCCGGTAAACGCGACGAACAACGTCATTTTGTCCATAGGTGTCCTCCGGCAAAAGAAATCGGCGCGCTCGGAGGGACTGACCGGCGCGAAATTGCTTACAGATTCTTTGTCGTACCCGTTTCTGCCGTGGCCTCGTGATAGGCCTGGCGACCCGCCTCATACGCAGCGCGGAACTGCTCTTTCTGTTGATTGACTACTTCGCGGCCACGGCCCGCCCATTGTTCCGCCTGGTCGCGTGCTTCCTTGGCCCGGCTGCGAACGTACTCGCGTCCTTCTTCCGCTCGCGCCCGTAGCGCTTCCCGCGTCTCTGCACCTGACCGTGGCGCATACAGAACTCCCGCCAACGCTCCTAATCCCAGTCCGGCTAGAAACCATACGAAGCTGTTTCCATCACGATCTGACATAAGACCTCCCTTGATGAATGCGTCTCATGGAAATGTTACAACCTCTGGTATGCAAACACAATTACAGGGAAGCCTGTAACGCGGCATCGGGAAAGCCGCTGCCGCGTCGCTTGGCCGATGAATAGAGGCTAAGGCTATTTTTGTGTAGGAGGCGTGCTCGGCGCAGGCGTTGGAGCCGGCTGTGTCTTTACCGGTTGCTGCTTGACGCCCTGCAGCACCGACGTGCTGCCGGTTGTGCGTTTGCTGGCATAGACCGCGAGGGTAATGGAAGTCACCATAAACGCCACAGCCGACCACGTGGTGGCCTTCGATAAAGCGCTAGCTGCTCCCCGTGGACCGAATGCTGTCTGGCTGCCCTGGCCTCCAAAGGCAGCGGAGATGTCCCCGCTCTTGCCACTCTGCAGCAGCACAACGATGATGATGAAGAAACAAACCAGTATGTGTACGGTGGTGACGAGGTAGATCATAAGCTTTGGCTTTTCCTGGATGCCCGGTTCGAGGGGCCACGCGGGACTAAATTTATGGTGCGGAAGGGGGGATTTGAACCCCCACGCCTTTCGGCGCCACCCCCTCAAGATGGTGTGTCTGCCAGTTCCACCACTTCCGCACAAATCTGCAACGCACTGTCGAGACAGCAACTTATTATAGCAAAGCGGGATAGAACCACTTAGTTGTCGAATGATGATTGTTGATGGGTGAATAAAGGCGGTAACAGCGGGAGATTTTCATTCAACAATCAATAATCAAAATTCAACAATCCATCAGTCCTTCGGTTCTTCCACTACTCCCATAAACAGGATCTGTCCGCTGCGCTCATCGCGAATCGCGAGAAAGAACCGATGATCCACAACCATGTGGAACGGGGGGATCACCGGTCTGATGGCCGTAGCCCTGATGCCTATCGAAGTAGCTGCCGCTGCCTCCGTGCCTTCTTCGTCCACATTCAGAAATGAAGCGTGTTTAACGTCACTGATGCGAAGTTGAGCCGGACCCTGCGGGATGCCGGAGAAGTCTGCGCCATGCTCAAATGCGATCCCCATTCCAAGCTTCGACAGTGTCTTATTCAGGGACGTGTCATAAGTGAGGCTGAAACGCGGCAACTCGATCGTCCCCTTGCGCTGCCGCAATTGCGCGATGTGTGCGGAAAACTTGTCAGCCGTCAGCCCTTGCACAAATAATGGCAACGCATTTCCATCGTGCGGCAGTACCACATACATGGCGAATGTTCCGTCGGCGTAAGGCAGGCGGATCGATTCCATAGTGCTGTCATTTGCGTAGGAATACTCGGCCGAATTCTCCATCATCGACACCTTGCGAACGCCCCGGGTGCTCGTGAAATCGTGCGGCTTGGTTCGCGCTGTTTCGAAGGGTAGGGACCATTTGCCCTTGAACGTGATCGCATTGGTCAGAAGCGCCACTGTAGACGGATCCGTTTGATCAACGATTTTCGGAATGCGCCCGTTTGTATGGCTCGATACCCAGGCGTTGATCGTCTGCGCGGCAGCGGGACTGCTAAAGTCAACATTTTGAGCTTCGGCCGAGTAAGACGTTCCCAGGACCTGTGTGAACTTTGGATTCAAAACCGCGGACTTCTCGATCCACAATCCGTTTGCCACGGCCAGTTGCACGGCGGTGGTAGTGTTGATCTGCGCGATCAGCCTGAGATTCGCAGCATTTAGCCCATCTGGCGTTTGTCCCTCGGAGTGAATCGTTTTCAAGATCGCCTGCTGCGTCGTCCCATTCGCACCGTTGGAGAGCATCGCGAGCGACACGGCAATGCTATAGGGCGAGATGAAGACGTTGTCCTTGCTGTGTTCGGACGACAGTTGTCGTAGCACATCGAACCCAAAGTCAGCGTACGGTTTGGCCAAGGGCTTTGTCAGGTCAACGCTATCTGCCGGCATTGTGCTCCCTGTCATCGACATCGCCAACAAGCAAAGGAAAAGACTGTACTTCAGCATAGACGAACTCCCACCGAGCCTAGGAACTCTAGACTAGTCTAAAGGGGGAACGCACGCAGTCAGCCACCTTGCGCCGATGGCAAGGAATGCTTGAGTAGTCATTTCCATGTGACTCTAATCACTCACCTTAGTGATTTTGTTCACACTAAAAGTCCGTTGACGAACAAGCTGCCGTCCCTTATCGTGGATGCGTTCCCGCATTCGTGCAGGAACAGCCGTAGTCTCATGCAGAGTGGCTGAGGGTAACGGGCCCGCAGAAGCCACGACAACCGGATCAGGAACCATCCTGGTCAATTGGTGCCAATTCCCGCCCGGTTTGCGGGGGACATGAGATAGCGGTGAGCATGCGCCTCATCCCCTAAATCCCGGATGAGGCCTTCGTGTTTTTGGGCGCGCAGTCGACGAAGGGCCCGGCGCAGCCAGGCTGGAGTTGCTATGAGTTCACGCATTTACTTCGATCATTCCGCTACGACGCCACTCGACCCCCGCGTTGTGGAAGTTATGGGGCCCTATCTCGGCGAAGCTTATGGCAATCCCTCGAGCCTGCACGAAGCAGGACGAATCGCGCGCCGAGCGGTCGACAAAGCTCGAGAACAGGTCGCAACGTTGATTGGCGCCGAACCAGAGGAGATCATCTTCACGGCCAGCGGCACCGAGGCTGACAACCTCGCGCTTATCGGAGCGATTCGCGCCAACGGTATCCCAGGCCATATCGTCACGACCTCGATTGAGCATGCCGCAATTCTCGAAACATGCAAGTTCCTCGCGAGTACCGGCACCAGGATCACATATCTCCCGGTCGATGCTGACGGTCTCGTCCATCACGACAGTCTTCTACGCGCTTTGCAGTCGAACGTCACTCTTGTCTCGATCATGGTTGCCAACAACGTTGTCGGAACCATACAGCCGGTCGAAGAACTGGCCCAGGTTACGAAGCTTCACGGAGTTCTATTTCATACCGACGCCGTCCAGGCGGGTGGGAAGATTCCACTGGATGTGAATCAGATGCAGGTAGATTTGCTCTCGCTCTCCGCACACAAGCTGCATGGCCCGAAGGGTATCGGTGCGCTTTGTGTTCGAAAGGGAGTAAAGCTTTCGCCGATCGTCTTTGGCGGCGGGCAGGAATTCGGTCTTCGATCTGCAACGGAAAACGTAGCGGGAATCGTCGGATTCGGTGCGGCAGCCGAGATCGCAAAAAAGGAATTGACTGAGGAAGCCTTACGTCTCGCGGGATTGCGCACGTACTTGGCCCTTGAGCTTCAGCGACGGTTTCCTAACACCTATCTGTTCGGGCATCCCAGCCAGCGCCTGCCGGGCCACTTAAGCTTCGGCCTTCGCAGCCGCGAGACAGAAGTTGGCCAACTCCTGTCCTCGCTCGATCAAGCCGGGGTAGCAGTCTCGGCCGGGAGCGCCTGTAGCGCGCATCACTCCGGAGAACCATCGGCTGTTCTTCTGGCCATGGGTTACGATGTCCAAAGCGCGCGCGGCCTGATCCGCGTCAGCTTGGGACGGTTCAACACTCAGCAACAGGCGGACCGCTTCCTCGATGTATTATCAAGCGCAGTCGCCGCGTTGCACCCTGTATCGGAAGATGCGAGCCTTCCTCGGAATTCGAACCTGACCGAGGTCGTGTTGGCCTGAGAAGCGTCGCGGACTGCTCGTCACCATGAAAGAAGACTCCGCCGAGCGAGTACTGAATTTTTACGGTGAGGCCGACGAAGTGTCGCGCCTCAACACCGGCTGGTTCCAGTTGGAGCACGCGCGCACGCAGGAACTGATCCTGCGCTATTTGCCTCCGGCCCCGGGCACGATCATCGACGCGGGCGGCGGTGCGGGCGTATACGCCTGTTGGCTAGCCGCACGCGGCTATCGAGTGCATCTGGTCGATCCTGTCCCCAAGCACGTGGAGCAGGCACGTTCTGCATCCAGCAGACAGCCAGAAACTCCGCTCGCCTCGGCCGAACTGGGCGACGCGCGCTGCCTCCCTCATGACGAGAACACGGCCGATGCCATTCTGTTGATGGGTCCCCTTTATCATCTGGTCGACAGGGAAGACCGCATCACCTGCCTGCGTGAAGCGCACCGCGTCCTCCGTCCCGGAGGCTTGCTGTGGGCAGCAGGGATCAGTCACTTTGCTTCATTGCTGGATTCACTGGTGCACGGCTTTTTCACTGACCCGAATTTCGCTCCCATCCTCGAGCGTGATCTTGAGGACGGTCAGCATCGCAATCCCACCACCAACGCGCAGTACTTCACCGATGCGTACTTCCACAGGCCAGGTGAGCTGTCGCGCGAACTGCAAGCCGCCGGATTTCAAGTGCTGGAAGTGTTGCCGATCGAAGGACCAGGATGGCTAGCGCTCGAGTTTGACCGCCTGTGGAATGATCCCGTGCAGCGCGAGCGCTTGCTCACTGCAGCTCGCAAGATGGAACGTGAACCATCCATCCTCGGCGCCAGTTCCCACATCATGGCGATTGGACGGAAATAAGCAATGTAGGGACGGGCACCTCGCCCGTCCCTAGCGAAGCGAGTGAGACTGTGTCTGCCGTTGCGAACCAATTCGTAACGACGTAATTCAGGCAACGGCCACGTGTTCGTAGGTCAGCTTGTCAAGCGTAGGATCGACCAATCGAACCATATCATCCCACTTCATCCTGACCAGTTCGCGATGTGATCCAGCGCTGAACGTAATCTCCTGATCCCTGCCCAGGCTCGCGTCAGCATAAACTGCCATGTCGTACAGATTGCCGAAAGGCGGCATGGCGCCGGTCTCGCAGTCGGGGAAGGCATGCTGGAACTCGCGCTCGGTGGCGAGCTCTACCACCTGCGCGCCAGTTAGCTTCTTGATGCGATCGAGATCTACGTGATCGGAGGCAGGTATCACCGCCATAGCCAGAATGCCATCGATCTTCAAGATGACGGTCTTGGCCAGCTTTTTGCCCGAGACGTGTGCCAGCGCAGCCACGCCTTGCGCCGTATAGGCCAAGGAATGGGACATTACCAGATATTTGACGTTGTGCGAATCCAGAAACTCGCGCAGCTTGGAAAGCGGCATAAGACCTCCTCTATGGGAACGGAAATTGTGAGGGGCCGCTTACGCGGTATTCATCCGGAATTCTACTCCGTTGCGCTTGGAATTCAGTGCGCAGAGTCACGACGATTTCGAGTTGCCTCGCACGAATCCTTTCATCATCAATACTTCACGATCGCTGCGAATGACTTCGGATCGAGCGACGCTCCGCCTACCAGTGCGCCGTCAATCTCTTCCTGGGACATTAGGGCGTTAGCGTTCTCCGGCTTCACTGAGCCGCCGTAAAGAATCCGCAGGTTGTTGGCGAACTCCTCGCCGAAGATCCCCGTCGCTTCCTTGCGGATAACAGCGTGTGCCTCGGCCGCAATCTCAGGCGTCGCGGTCTTGCCCGTGCCAATAGCCCACACAGGCTCATAAGCAACAACCAGTTTGGCCGCCTTTTTGGCCGAAATTGCATGAAATGCCCGCACGCACTGGCGGCGGAGAACGTCATCGGTCATTCCGGCTTCGCGCTCTTCCAGAACTTCACCCACGCAGCAGATGGGAGTGAACCCCGCCTCCAGCGCGGTCTTCAGTCGCAGGTTCACAGTATCATCAGTCTCGCCGAAATATTGCCGTCTCTCCGAGTGCCCGATGATCACCGTGTTCACTCCAATGGCGGTAAGCTGTCCGACAGAAGTCTCTCCCGTAAAGGCGCCTTCTTCCTTCCAGTGCACATTCTGCGCGCCGATCGCCACGTTCGAACCCTTCGCAGCATCAAGAGCATCAGGCAGGTTTACGAACGATGGGCAGACCACGATCTCGTCGCGCGTATGTCCGGCAACGAGCGGAAGGAAGTCGCGGAAGAAGTCGCGAGACTGGTCGGGAGTCTTGTACATCTTCCAATTGGCAGCCATTACTTTCTTGCGCATGTATTAAGCCTTTCGTATGAAATTTCGACGACGATGCTTTTCTTCCCGTAGACTTTCTACACCACCCTGAGGACAGCATGCGCGATCTCAGATCGCAACATTCTTCCGACGACCCGTTCCACCTCGATCGCTTCGTCCTCGCACAAGAGCGCGTCTATAGCCACGTGCTCGCCGAACTTCGTGCGGGCGAGAAGACAAGCCACTGGATGTGGTTCATCTTCCCGCAGATCCGTGGTCTCGGACGCAGTCCCATCTCGATTGAGTACGCAGTTTCTTCACGCGATGAGGCACGAGCGTACTTGAAGCATCCTCTTCTCGGACCGCGCCTCAAGGAATGCACGCAATTGGTTCTCCAGGTCGAGGGCCGCTCCGCATTCGAGATCTTCGACGAGCCAGATGACATGAAGTTCAGGTCCTGCATGACACTCTTCACCCAAGTCTCCAGCGATGATGACATCTTCCAGCGAGCTCTCGACAAGTACTTCGAGGGTATTCCCGACCGTCTGACCCTTGATCGCCTGTAGCTTGGCTCGCTAGGGACAGGTTGCATTTTGTTCCCTCATCCTTGCAGCGTCATCCTGAGCGCAGCCGCATTTCAGGCGGAGCGAAGGATCTCCCGCGAGTCGTCTCTTGCAGGCGAGATTCCTCGCCCCGCTCGTAAAGGCGCGGGGCTTCGGCATGACGCCCACATAGGAGCTATTTCTTCTCCGTCAGTGCCTCGACTCCTGGCAACTTCTGTCCTTCCAGAAACTCCAGTGACGCTCCACCGCCGGTAGAGATGTGCGTAATCTTGTCAGCGACATTAGCTGCCTTCACCGCCGCAACCGAATCACCGCCGCCGACGATCGAGATCGCGCCACCGTTGTCCGCAACCGCATGAGCGACCTTGAACGTTCCCTTGGAGAATCCTGGAACTTCGAACACCCCCATCGGCCCGTTCCAAACGATCGTCCGCGCTTCGGAAATAGCGTCCGAGAACAGCTCAATCGTCTTCGGCCCTATATCAAGCGCCATCTTGTCGGCCGGTATCGCCTGGCCTTCGCCGATCTGCTGCACGACCGCATTCGCTTCAGGCTTCATCGCAACCACGTGATCCAGCGGCAGCAACAGTTTCACGTTCCGCTTCTTCGCCTCTTCCAGCAGGCTCTTAGCGAGGTCGACCTTGTCGGCCTCGAGCAGCGACTTGCCGATCTCCTGTCCCTGGGCTTTCAGGAAGGTATAGGCCATCCCTCCGCCAATGATCAGTACATTCACCTTGGTCAGCAGGTTCTGGATGACTCCGATCTTGTCGCTGACTTTGGCGCCACCCAGAATCGCCACAAACGGTTCCTCAGGATGCTCTAGCGCTTTTCCCAGGTACTTAAGTTCCTTTTCCATCAGCATGCCGGCCGCGCACTGCTTCACGTGATGAGTGATGCCCTCAGTGGAAGCATGAGCCCGGTGCGCCGAACCGAACGCATCGTTTACGTAGTACTCCGCGAGTTTGGCCAGTTGCTTGGAGAAATTCTCATTGTTGGCTTCCTCCTCAGCGTGGAAGCGCAGGTTTTCGAGCAGAAGCGTCTGTCCCATCTCGAGCTGGCTGGCGACTTCTTCTGCTTCGGGACCCACACAATCGGGAGAGAATCCGACGTTCTCGCCGCGCGCCAGTTCCTTGTCGAGCAGCATGCGCAGCCGCTCGGCCACCGGCTTCAGGCTCATCTTTGGATTGGGTTTGCCCTTCGGCCGACCCAGATGTGACGCCAGAATCAACCGCGCCCCATGCCGGAGCGCGTACTCGATCGTAGGCAGCGTTTCGCGGATGCGGGTATCGTCCATGACGCGGCCGTCTTCGAGCGGCACATTGAAATCGACGCGCATGAACACACGATTACCACTCAGTGGAAGATCACGAATCGAAAGCTTGGACATGGCTGGTCGTTCCTTTTGGAAGGTGGCACCGCTGTCGCGGCGGCATCTGGCCGCTGCGGGTGGCCCATCCTAGCCGCGTGTTTTTCGCGGCTAGGATGGGTCTTTAGCTCTTACAGGCCCTTGCTGGTGATGTAGTTGATCAGATCTTTTACGCGGCAGGAGTATCCCCACTCGTTGTCGTACCAGGAGATCACCTTCACGCAATTGCCGCCAACCACCATCGTAGAAGGCGCGTCCACGATCGAAGAGCGCGAATCGCCCTTGAAATCGGACGACACCAGTTCATGCTCCTCGTAGCCGAGATATCCCTTCAGCGGACCGGCTTCCGATGCCTTCTTCAGCGCCGCATTCACTTCTTCCTTGGTTGTCTTCTTCTCGACCCAAACAACAAAGTCCACGACCGACACGTTGGGAGTAGGAACGCGCATTGAGAAGCCATCGACTTTTCCACCAAGTTCCGGGATCACAAGCTTCAAGGCTTTTGCAGCGCCCGTGGAGGTCGGAATCATCGACAACGCCGCCGCGCGTGCCCGCCGCAGATCCTTGTGCGGGAAGTCGAGAATTACCTGGTCATTCGTGTAGGAGTGAATCGTCGTCATGGTGCCGCTGACGATCTTGAACTCGTCATTGATGACCTTCGCCACCGGGGCGAGGCAATTCGTGGTGCAGGATGCGTTCGACATCACATGATGCTTCGAGCCGTCATACTTCTCATGATTCACGCCCAGCACGACCGTGACGTCTTCATTCTTCGCCGGCGCCGAAATGATGACCTTTTTCACTGATCCACGCAGATGCTTCTTGGCTTCATTTGCGTCAGTAAACTTGCCCGTCGACTCAATCACGACCTGCGCCCCGACCGACTCCCAGGGCAGCGCTGCCGGATCCTTCTCCTTGAATACCTTGATAGTCTTGCCGTCGACCGTAATGCTGTCCGGCCCAGCCGAAACCTGGTTCGGCAAATTGCCCAACACCGAGTCATACTTCAGCAGGTGTGCCAAAGTCTTCGGATCGGTTAAGTCGTTGACTGCCACGAATTCCAGGTTCGGATCCTTGAGTGAAGCGCGCAATACGTTGCGTCCAATACGTCCGAAACCGTTAATCCCAACCTTGATTGCCATATTTCCTCCGTAAGATTTATGAGGGCGAATACAGACTCTGTTTCCGATGGTTTGGTAAACCAATGATGGTAACAGGGAAGGGGAAGCGACGTAAACGTCCCAACAGTAACGATTTTGTTGCAGCAGTGCCGATAATGGAAAGCTTTTCGAAAAAGGAACCGTGTGTGACGGAAAAGCGGAGCGGCTCAGGTACAATCTCGCCAGAATCCACAACCCCAGGATTACGCCCACGATGTGTGATCTAAGCGAGATCGTTTGGGTATTGAACAAATCGTTTTGATGGCTGACAGCTATGCTCCCGCACCCCAGCCTCGCGGACTGTACAAGACGAGGCAGCAAGGATGATCTCGACAGCCATTGGGAAGGTGGTGGACAGACTTCCGTTGTGGGGGAAGGTCATTTTTTATGTCCTCACACTGGTTGGAAGCGTGTACTGTATCGCTCACTACGGTTTTTTCCATTTTCTGCTCCGCGTGATTTTCAGCCCCTAAACATCTCAAACTGAGGCACTACCCACGGAAAATGTAGTGTGCAAATTCCTTTCCTGGAGAGTACAGTACACAATTTCGTTTCAATTTCGGAGGTCATTCCGCGTGATCCGCTCCCGCATGTTTTTCCTGGTCGTGCTCCTGAGTACCTTAGCCTTTGCGCAACATCGTCAGGCAAACAAGCCACCCGAGCCGAGCACGCCGCCCACGCCCACGGGCGAACCCGCGGAAGAGAAATTTGCGCCAGAAGCAGGAGTTGTTGCGCCCGCAAAGCCCGAGCCACCGAAGTCGCCGTTCGAAGGTATGAAGTATCGCCTGGTCGGTCCATTCCGCGGAGGCCGAGTGCTCGCCGTCGCGGGAGTCCCCGGCCAAAGTGACACCTACTACTTCGGCGGGGTTGCGGGGGGCATGTGGAAGACCACGGACGGCGGATTGAACTGGCACCCGCTCTGGGACAAATTTCAGGAAGCCTCGCCCTCAGTCGGCGCGATTGCGATCGCTCCATCAGATCCCAACGTGATCTACGTCGGTACAGGAGAAGCTTGCATCCGCGGCAACATCGTCATGGGGAATGGCGTCTACAAGTCGACGGACGCAGGAAAGACCTGGAAGTACTCCGGACTTCGCGACACCTATTCCATCGGGCGCATGATTATCCATCCCAGGGATCCGAATACCGTCTATGTGGCTGCGCTCGGCCACCCCTTCGGCGCCAACTCGACCCGTGGCATCTTCCGCTCGCGCGATGGCGGAAAAACCTGGCAGCGCATCCTCTACGTCGACGACAAAACTGGCGGGATTGATATTCAATTCGATCTAACGAATCCTCACATCCTGTTCGCTGGAATGTGGCAGGCCGTCCGCAAGCCCTGGACCATGGAAAGCGGCGGTCCCGGAAGCGGGTTCTACCGCTCAGCCGATGGCGGCGATACCTGGACAAAACTGAGCGGCAAAGGTCTGCCCGAAGGCACGATCGGACGCATCGGCGTTGCGACAACATCCAATCCGAACCGCATCTACGCGCTAATCGAAGCTGAAAAAGGTGGACTATTCCGCTCTGACGATGCCGGAGAGAAGTGGCAACTCATTAACGACGACCGTCGCTACCGGCAACGCGCCTGGTACTACACCCACGTCTTCGCCGACCCGAAAAATCCCGACGTGGTCTACATCCTGAATACCGGAACCTACCGTTCGATTGATGGAGGAAAAACCTTCATGCCGCTGCGCACACCGCACGGCGACAATCACGGATTCTGGATTGATCCCGAGAACACCAAGCGGATGATCAACGGCAACGACGGAGGTGCCACCATCTCGACCGACGGAGGCGCAAACTGGACAACGCTCCTGAATCAGCCGACGGCGCAGTTCTACCACGTCATTGCCGATTCGCGTTTCCCCTACTGGCTCTATGGGGCGCAGCAGGATAACTCTACAGTAGCGATCGCCAGTGCGAGCGCCAACGGCGGAATTGATCAGTCGGACTACTACGATGTCGGTGGCGGCGAAAGTGGATACATCGCTCCCAGTCCCGAGGACCCGAATATCGTCTACGCCGGTTCGTACGGCGGCGACATCACCCGCTACGATCACCGCACCTCTCAAACGCAGGCCATCAATCCCTGGCCGCGCAACCCGATCGGATGGGGCATGGCCGAACTGAAACACCGCTTCCAGTGGACCGAGCCGATCGTCTTTTCCCCGCACGATCCGCACACGCTCTACTACGCCGGTGAAGTGTTGTTCAAAACGACGGATGAAGGCAAGAGTTGGACGATCATTTCCCCCGACTTGACACGCAACGAGAAATCCAAGCAGGAATCTTCCGGCGGACCGATCACCAAGGACAACACGGGCGTGGAAGTCTACGACACGATCTTTTCGGTCGTCGAATCACCAACTCAGAAAGATCTCATCTGGGCAGGTACCGACGATGGCTTGATCCATCTCACACGCAATGGCGGCGGAAAGTGGGAAAATGTCACGCCGAAGGCGATGCCCGAGTGGGGAACGGTCAGCATGATCGAAGTCTCTCCTAGCGATGCTGGAACCGCCTACGTGGCTGTAGAGCGCCACAAGATGGATGACTTCGCGCCCTACATCTTCAAAACGTCTGACTTCGGCAAGACCTGGAACTCGATCGCGAACGGCATGCCGAAAAATGTCTATGTCCACGCCGTGCGCGTCGATCCCAAACGCAAGGGCCTGCTCTACGCGGGCACCGAACTCGGCGTGTATGTCAGCTTCGATGATGGAGCGAACTGGCAGCCGCTACAGCTGAACCTGCCGATGGCCCCAATCAACGACCTTGTCGTTAAAAATGACGACCTCGCCGTTGCAACGCATGGCCGCTCGTTCTGGATTCTCGATAATCTCTCTCCCTTGCGCCAATGGAACGACTCGATAAAATCCAACGACGTCCATCTCTTCGCTCCGGCGGAAACGAATCACACGACTTTTTCAAGATCGTTCTTCGGAGGCGGAAATGCCGGGCAGAATCCTCCTCCAGGCGCAGTGATCTACTACTTTCTGAAAACAGAAATCAAGAAGCCCGAGGACAAGAAACCGGACGAGAAAGAAGAGAAGAAGGATCAGAAGAAAGAAGAGGCGGCCGCATCCGGCCCCACTGCCACTGGCCTGACCTCCAAGGAAGCCGGTCCCAACCCAGCCAACTCCGCTGAGAATAAAGATGACAAGAAGAAAGACGCGAGAGTGAAAGTCGAGATTCTCGATTCCACCGGCAAGGTGGTTCGGACATATCCGCCAAAGCATCCGCCTGCTCCGGAAGCTGAGGAGAATCCCTTCCGGCGCAATCAGGAAGACGAGATCCCCAGCGAAGCTGGTGTCAATCGCTTCGTTTGGGACCTTCATTACGAACCCGCACCCAAAATTCCGAACTCCCCGCTCTGGGGAGGTTCCACCGACGGTCCAACCGCTCTTCCCGGCGACTACCAGGTTCGATTAACCGTAGATGGCAAGCCACAAACCCAGCCGCTGAAGATTGTTCCGGATTCACGTCTAAAGGTCACCGCCGACGACCTCAAGAAGCAGTTCGATCTGATGCGGCAGATTCTCGGTAAAGTCACTCAGGTCCACGACGCCGTTCGCCAGATTCGCGACGTCCGCGCACAAATGAACGCGCTGAACAAGCGCCTCGAAGAAGAAAAGAACCCGAACGCGCAGGCGCTGAAAGACGCTGGTTCCGCGCTCGACAGGAAAATGACGGTCGTGGAAGAAGCGCTCATTCAGACCAAAGCGAAAAGCGGACAAGACGTTCTAAACTATCCAATTCGCTTGAACAACCTTCTGGTTGCGCTAGGCGGAGTGGTCTCAAGCGCCGATGCGGCGCCCACGAAGCAGGACTACGAAATGTTCGACGACCTCGGCAAACAGGCCGACGAACAACTGGCCAACTGGAACGAGATCGTGAAAACCGATCTGGCAGCCTACAACCACCTGGCACAAGAAAAGACGGTTCCGATCGTAGGGATAAGTCCGGCGACGGAATCTGAATAGCAAAACGCCCCCACTGGATGGTCGGCGTCATCCCGACCGGAGCCGCTTTTCAGGCGGAGGGAGGGATCTCCTCTCGCAGTCACTATGCGGGGAGATACTTCACTCCGCCTGAACCGGCTCCGTTCCAGATGACGACCTGCAATTGGCCATGACCTTGTCTTTGTGATCCTAATCACAATCTGCCGCGACGCTTATCACTGTCCCATCCCCATTCCCGTCCTTAAATAGGTAAGCAAAGACAGCGGTGCCGAGCGCCACCGTTCTTTGCCGATTTCCTCAAAACTGAGGTGACCATGATTAATGATGACGTCGTGAAATGTCCGCTGTGCGGCGGATTCACCCACATCGAAAGGCCCGACCTATTGGCCGCGCTGAAAGAACCTCGCATCCGCGAGCAGATCGAGAAGTACATCGTCGAGCTGCTGAAATCGCAAGTCGACGAGTTGAGCACCGTGGGGGCCACCCATGTGGGACGCGACTTCCAGAAGGATGTGCACAGCTGGAATCCCTGTGTTCCCATGTGGAGGCGGAGCCCGAAGGAATAGTGCCAGCACTCGGTCTCGGGAGGTAATGCAACGCCTGCACACTCGCCCATTCCGCAGACACTACGCAAACCCCGACACCAGGTCGACCTCTTTATCCCATCATTCGGATTCTTTCTGCCGTCGTTCGCCTGTGCCATGCCGGAATGGGCATTTCTAGGATCAGTGTCGGCGAACGCTGCGCGCCCAACATCCGCAGTACTGCGATTCTTACCTCGACTTTTTATTCATTTCATATCACTTCTGCGCCGCGCCGCTGATGCCCAGAGCCGACGTGTCGACAGAAGCTGCGGTATCAGGAGGCAATAATGTTAGTCAGCAAGCAGCAGGCCCTCGATTATCACAATGGGCCGCGCCCCGGAAAAATTGAAATCACGCCCACGAAACCTTGCCGGACACAACGCGACCTGAGCCTTGCCTATACGCCCGGAGTTGCCGAGCCCTGTCTTGAGATCCACAAGAATCCCCAGGATGCCTTCAAGTACACCGGACGCGGCAACCTCGTTGCCGTATTGAGCAATGGGACCGCCGTGCTCGGGTTGGGAGACATCGGAGCTCTCGCCGGCAAGCCCGTCATGGAAGGGAAGGCTGTCTTGTTCAAACGCTTCGCCGATGTCGATGTGTTCGATATCGAAGTCAACAGCCGCAATCCAGAAGAGATCATCAAACTCTGCCAGTTGCTGGAACCCACCTTCGGCGGCATCAACCTCGAAGACATTAAGGCTCCTGACTGCTTCCAGATCGAGGAAACTCTCCGCGCCACGATGAAGATCCCGGTTTTTCACGATGACCAGCATGGAACCGCGATTATTTCCGGTGCCGCACTGCTCAACGCCCTGGAAGTAGCCGGCAAAGACATCAGCAAAGTGCGCGTCGTCTTCAACGGAGCCGGAGCCGCCGGCATCGCCTGCGCCGAGCACTACGTTCGGCTGGGCGTAAAGAGGGAAAACATTGTCCTCTGCGATACCAAGGGCGTCGTCTACGTCGGTCGCAAGGATGGAATGAATAAGTACAAAGAGCGTTTCGCGCAAGACACTGAATTGCGCACGCTTGCCGAAGCGATGGTTGGAGCCGACGTCTTCGCCGGACTCTCCGTAAAAGGTGCGATTAATGGCGACATGATCCGGTCAATGGCGCAGGATCCGATCGTGTTCGCAATGGCGAACCCCGACCCGGAAATCACTTACGAAGAGGCCAAAGCATCACGCCCGGATGTCATCATCGCCACCGGGCGTTCCGACTATCCCAACCAGGTCAACAATGTACTTGGATTCCCGTTCATCTTCCGCGGCGCCCTCGACGTGCGTGCCACCGCGATCAACGAAGAAATGAAACTCGCCGCGACACGCGCTCTCGCCAACCTCGCGAAGGAAGATGTCCCCGACTCCGTCTGCCGCGCCTATGGCGTGCCACGGCTGCAGTTCGGGCGTGAGTACCTTATTCCTAAACCGTTCGATCCGCGGGTTCTGATGTGGGAAGCCTCTGCCGTGGCCGAGGCCGCGATGCGGACGGGCGTCGCGCAGGAACCGGTGGATCTGGAAACCTACCGAGCCCAACTCGAACGCCGGCTCGGTAAGGCCTACGAAGTTTCGCGCACCATGATTCATAAAGCGCAGGCCAATCCAAAACAGGTTGTTTTCCCCGAAGGCGACAACGAGAAGATCCTCCGCGCCTGCCATTCCCTCGTAGAAGAGGGGATTGCTAACCCGATCCTGCTGGGCGACTACGCTCGGATTCACGCCCGCGCTAGCGACTTGGCCGTAAATCTGGAAGGGATGCAAATCGTCGACCCCCAGCAGTCATCGCACCGAGAGCCCTACGCGCTGGAGTTATTCCGACTGCGTCAGCGCAAGGGTGTCACGCTGAAAGAGGCCGAAACGTTGCTCAATAATCGCAACGTCTTCGGCTCGATGATGGTCCACATGGGAGATGCCGACGCGCTCGTTTCCGGCGTTACGCAGCACTTCCCGGATACGATCCGTCCCGCACTCCAGATCGTGCGCATGCGTGAAGGCCTGCACCGCGTGTCTGGATGCTACGCAGTGATCACGCGCAAGGGCGAGGTTTTCTTCCTCGCCGATACCAGCGTGAACATTGAACCGACCGCCGAGGACCTTGTCGAGATCGCGCTCTGCACGGCTCACATGGCGCGGCGCTTCGATCTCACGCCGCGAGTGGCCATGCTGTCGTTCTCCAGCTTCGGTGGTGTCGATCATCCCATCTGCGCCAAAGTGCGCAAAGCCGTGGAACTGATCAAGTATGCCGATCCCACGCTGATCATCGATGGCGAGATCATGGCAGACGAAGCGCTGAATCCCGAACTGATCCAGGAACTCTATCCTTTCAGTTCACTCAAGGGCGGCGCGAACGTTCTGATATTCCCCGATCTGGCCTCGGCCAATATCGCGTGCAAGTTCGCGGCGAAAGTGGGCGGCGGGGAACTGATCGGTCCGATCCTGATGGGCATGAGCCGTCCGGTGCACGTGCTGCAACGCACAGCGACGGTTGAAGAAGTAGTGAACGTTGCTGCCATAGCCGTGGTCGACGCCCAGGAGAACGACACCTACAACCATCGGCATGTGCATATTTCGGTGGAACCGGAATTGGTGGGCGAAGATTAGGCAGACTGTGTCATGCTGAGCGGAGAACGAGTTCGCGCAGCGAGCTAGTTCGGAGTCGAAGCATCCCTACCCAGGAAGTACTGCCGGGGGTAGGGATTCCTCCCCTTCGGCTCCGCTCAGTGTCGGAATGACAGTTTGAGGTCCGATGGGCTTGGATTTTGCGACTTTGAAACCTGCCCTTTCATGCATCTAATGGCAGTCTAGGAGAGCCGATGTCGACACTTTGGAAATCGCGCTACGCGCAGCGCACCCTGGGCATCAAGAGCTCCGCCATTCGCGAGCTGCTGAAGTTTACGCAGCGGCCCGAGGTCATCTCGTTTGGAGGCGGCTTACCGGCCCCTGATGTTTTCCCCGTCGAGCGCTTCGAAGAGGCCTGCCACAAAGTTCTCACCGAATATGGTTCACAGGCCTTGCAATATGGTCCGACCGAGGGCTATCAGCCTCTGCGCGAAATGATCGCCCGCAATCAGGCGCGCTACGGCATTCTCGCCACGCCCGACAATGTCCTGATTACCTCCGGCTCCCAGCAGGCCCTCGACCTGATTGGCAAACTCCTGATCAACCGCGGTGACCGCATTCTGGTCGAGGCACCCACATATCTCGGCGCTCTGCAGGCCTTCAACGTCTATGGCGCCCAGTACGTTCCGGTCCCGGTCGATGAGGACGGACTACTCACCGAGCAACTCGATGCCAGCCTGCGCAATGGACCGAAGTTCATGTATGTCTTGCCCAACTTCCAAAATCCCTCGGGTGTAACCCTCTCGGAGGGCCGCCGAAACCAGCTTATCCTCCTCGCCGACAAGTACGGTATTCCGATCATCGAAGATGATCCCTATGGACAGTTGCGTTACGAGGGAGAGCACATTCCGCCGCTGGTCGTGCTCGACTGGGAGAACGTCCGCCGAGACAACACATTCACCATCGGCAACGTAATTTATCTGAGCACCTTCTCTAAAACATTGGCCCCTGGAATTCGCCTCGCCTGGATCGTCGCTCCGGAAGACGTCATCAGCAAACTCGTGCAACTCAAGCAGGCAGCCGACCTGCACACTTCCACATTCAATCAGTACGTCGCGTACGAAGTCGCGCGTGACGGTTTCCTTGATCAGCACGTGAAGCTGATCCGCCAGGTATACCGCGAGCGACGGGATGCCATGCTGCAGGCTCTGCGCGAATACTTCCCGCATGAAGTTACCTGGACCCATCCCAAGGGAGGCCTGTTCCTGTGGATCACGATGCCGACGGGCACAGACTCGCAAGCGTTATTCAAGGCAGCGCTTGCCGAAAACGTTGCGTTTGTCACCGGCGACTGCTTCTATCCAGGTAACGATTCCGAGGGCGGCCGTCACATGCGGCTGAACTTCTCGCATTCGCAGCCAGAGCAGATCCACGAAGGAATCCGGCGTCTCTCAGTAGCGGTCAAGATGCAACTCCGGGCCAACCATATGATTCACTCGGAGTGAGACCGGTCAATGTAAAGAATCAAAAAAGTGGGAATACCCCAACGGGTATTTCTGCATCTGTTAACCAAAGCGAGGCCACGTGAACTCCAATCGGAACACTCTCGCCATTGTAGAGATCTGCGACCAAATCAAACAGCGCGGCTACGCGCCCTCAAAGGTGGTTCGAATCTACGGAGAGGAGTTCGAGATCCTTTCAGATCCTTTTCCCGAGGACGAAGGAGTGGCGATTCGGGTGCGCTCGCGTCGGACTTCGCAAGCCCGAGTCCTGCAGTTGCCTGCGGCTTTGGTGCAAAAGCCTCGTCGGGCCGCCTGATTCAAGTCCGGGCCGCAAGCAGATGTTAAGCACAGTTAGTGATCAGCGTCACCCACCCGCGTGACAGAACGCACCGTGTTTTCCTGTCTCCCCGCTCAAACTGAACTGTAAAGACACGTTTCATGGGCGGTGCGGACTCGCCATCGGCCGGGGGGTGCTCCATGAGTTTCACAGTCTTCTCTATCATCGTTGCTGTCCTTGTGCTTGCAGCGGCTCTCTTTGTCTTTCGGGCGATTCCCGGTGTGCGCGCCTTTTTCAAATTTCGCGGTGAGCGCCTGGTGACCTGCCCTGAGACTCATACACCGGAGGCTGTGCACGTGGCCGCCAAAGAGGCCGCCTTGGGAGCGTTCTTCAACGAACCGACTCTTCGTCTGGACCAGTGTTCCCGCTGGCCTGAGCGGCAGGGCTGTGGCCAGGATTGTCTGCAGCAGGTCGAATCTGACCCCGAGAACTGCCTGGTGTGGAACATCGTTGCCAAATGGTACGAAGGAAAGAAGTGCATCTTCTGCCACAAGCCGATCGCGCCTTTACAGCATCTGGATCATGCTCCGGCCCTGCTCGGTCAGGATTTCCGCACGACAGAGTGGAATCAGATCAATCCTGAGGATCTGCCGCAGATATTTGCCACACATCAACCGGTTTGCTGGAATTGTCACGTAGCTGAGACGTTCCGCCGCCTGCACCCTAAACTGGTCACGGATCGCAATTTCCAACCCAGAAAGATGGCGTAATTCCGCTGCTTGCGAACCCCTAGTGTGCCAGTGGTTGCACGCTGATCCCTGAGTCGCTTTTCTGATTTTTGCGGACTTTGCGCCGGATGTCAGGCCAGAACTCCTTGAGGACAATCGTTAGGGTGTCGTACGCGTACTGTGTTGCCCAAACTTTCGCAGTGTTGCTCAACGTGCGGTCTGAAGGAATGTACTTCAGTACTCCCGGCGTAGTTGTCGTTACATACTGCCCCTTGGGATGGTAACTGTAGGTCGAGATGGTTGCCGCCATCGCCCCACCGACGACCTCAGAAAAGTTGAATTCACGTTTTCCGTTATCTCCTCGCGTGATCAGGTTGCGGCTCATCGCATAAAGAGCACGGCGTTGAAAACTCCCATGGCCTAACTGGAAGTACCGCGGATCCTGATGCAGCACGGAAGGCATTATGGCGGCTGTTATGAAATTCTCGATCGTACCGTCGGCGGCCGCTGATCCTAAACGTTTGCCGTAACCTTCCCAGCCCTGGCCGTATCCCGGTTCACTGTTCGATGCTTGGCTGATGCCGGCTAGGAAGGCATACCATGGAACCTGCACATAATCGAAGCTGCCGCGCGTGACGACCGCAAACTTCTGCTTCGACGTCAACGGCGGAACTTGCTTGGAATTTTCCAGCGTGAGGAAGTTGGGCAGCGTAAAGAAGAGCCGGTCATTGGAGGTGCCCGGTCCTGCCTCGTCGCTGGTGGTCTTAGTCTCCTTTTCGCTCTTGTGCGGTGTCTGTGCAGAACCGGGAGCAGGGGACTGCGGCGGACTTTGCGGCGGCGGATTCTGAGTAGAGGAATTAGCGCTACTGGATTCGGAACTCTGTTGTGCCGCGGCAGTTAACAAAAAGAGAGTCGCGAAGGCAAAGATAGTCGTAAGTTTCAACACCAACTTGATCGGCAAGCACTACTCCTGGATTCGACATTTGCCCCCGCAATGCAACCCGTAGCTTTCATTCTACTGAATATCCGTACATCTGCCGCGTGCCCGCGTTACGAATTTCGCACTCCGGTAACACAAAGACACGGAAGGTCCTTAGTGCTTGGTTGTTGATTTGCGATTTTTGTCCAGGCTATCGCTGCGATACAACTTTCTCCTTCGGAATCTCTACAGAAGCTGCGCCCGCCAGCGTATGAGCGTCTCGCCCGTGGAAAAAGACAAGATGAACGAAGAACATGGCAATCAACACCGCTCCAAATGTGCAAACAATCGTGGCGCCTGTGGGCAGGTCAAGCAGCACTGAAAAGTAAACGCCCAACGCCGACACGAGCGTTCCCATCGTCCATCCGATGGCCAGCCTGGGACCCACTCGATCTGCGAACAACATGGCACCCACGGACGGCACAATCAGATAACAGAAAACCAGTAGCACGCCGGCAATTGCGACCGACGAGGTCACAACAAAACCGAAAGACGCATAGAAGAGGAAGTCCCAGAAGCGGATGCTGATCCCCTGTGCCTCGGCTTGTTCGGGATCGGTCGAAATCAGCAGGAAGCGACGCCGGAAGATGTAATGAAACACGCCGATCACACCGTAGAGCAGGGCTGTCTTCTCAACATCATGACGCGAAACCGCCAGGATATTGCCCACTAGCATGTCCTTCAGATGCTCGGTTTCGCCGGTAGCTTTGCTCATCGCGAGAATCGCCGCCGCAGAGGCAACCGCATATGCGATGCCGATAAACGCTTCCTGCGGAATGTGCCCGCGTCGCGTGCGCGCAAAGGCGAACACCGCGGCGCCCACGAACGTGAACGCCAGACTCAGCCAGTAGGCTCCCAATCCATGCGGATCCATTCCGATGAGGATTGCGACAGTCGCACCTAGCGCCGCAATCTGTGCCAGAGCCAAATCGACGAAAATGACTCCGCGTTCTACCACGTGCACACCGAGATAGGCGTGAATGCCCGTCAGAATCAGGCTGGCCATAAACGGCCACAAAAGAAATGGCAGGATTTCCATAGTGTCCTTTTAACTACTGGAATGCCTTCTTGATCAAATCGATATCGTAATCGAACAGCTCAAAGTAGTTTGTCACCTGCTTCTCTCCACCTACTGAGGGCAGATAAACCAATACCTTAGCTCCGGTCGCTGAACCGATACTGTTCGGCGTCTTCAAGTCGAAGTATGGCTCCACCAGAACGAGCTTGCAGTTCTCGCGCTTCATCTGTCCGATCAGGTCCAGCGTGTGGCTCGGAGTCGGAGGAATCCCCGGCCGCGGCTCCACGTATCCCATCACATCGAGGTGAAAATGCTTCGCAAAATTCGTGAATGAGTTGTGATAGGTGACGACTTTCCGTCCTTTGTAGGGAGCCATTTCCGCATCCCACTTCTGCTCGGCAGCCGTCAGTCGTTTGTCAAAGTCCTGGAACCGCTCCTGAAAATACGATGAATCCCCCGGATCCAGCTCCGCCAGCTTTCCCGCGATGCCTTTTGCGACACGTCGACCGTTATCGGGATCGAGCCAGTAATGCGGATTACCCAGCGGATGCACGTCGCCCATCGCTCGTGTTACTACCCCTTGCGGGATTTCGAGAATTTCCGCGAACTGCGAAGCGTCGAGATAACCTGCGGCGCCCACTTGCACTCGCGGATTCCCGCTCTGCGTGACCAGCGGAGGCAGCCAGCCGATCTCCAGTTGCAGCCCGACCACGATCAGAAGGTCCGCTTGCCGCAGCTTCAGCAGAAAGCTCGGCTTGGCCTCCACGAAGTGCGGGTCCTGATAGCCCTTAGCGATTGCGTCGACGCTAATGCGATCCCCGCCGACTTCCTGCGCCAGTGCAGCCATATCGGTCGTTGCCGTAACCACGTTAAGTTTCTTAGCCGCCGCAAACTGAGGCTGCAACAAGCAGGTGAATACAAGGGCAATGATGAGTAAGACGCATTGCTTTGAAAGGGCGCGGCTTTGAGCCGCGCCGTAATTGGCGAGGGGACTGAAGAGCTTTAACCCCTGAGGTGTCCGGCTACATCTGGTAGAAGCTGCCATCATTTGCATTCCGTCTCCTAGAACGGATGCGCGCCATGCGCACCCAACGAAAAAATCAACTGCATGAAGACTTCGTGACTATCGCGATTCTCCGCGTAGTGCGTGAAGCGGTATTCGCCGCGAATCTGGCTGAACTCGCTCGGCCAATACGTCAGCGTGGCCGCGACTCCTTTGTCGGTCAGGCTGTCGTAGCGGCTGCGATCCGAATAATCGAAGCGCGCCCCGCCGAACCAGCGCCGACCGAACTGGTAATCTCCCGAAGTGTAAAAGCCAAAGGCACGCTGCTCTCGCGGTAATTCCTCTCGTTGGCTCCAGATGAATTCGCCTCGACCGACGAAAGAATGATAGATGGATCGCCGCAATGGCTTCCAGCGCAACGTGGCATCCACACCGTAAAGTTGTGTAACGAAGTCGCCCGGAGCCCCGCTAAGAAGGGTGGCATCGTTATGCCCACGCGCGTACGAAAATCCAAGGTCAAGATTCGTCGACTCGGTAATGTCTTTATAACCCCGCAGATGTTCCACCGTGCTCACATCGCTGCGTCCATGTTGAGTAAACACATCGCCTGAGTCACCGCGAAATACCTGTCCGGTCGCTTCCAGGAAGATGCCCTTCGGTGCGGGCAGAATGCGTTCCACGGAAAGCCCGGCATCGTTGATGCCGTCCTCGCCGGCCACCAGGTTCGTGCTTACCAGCGGACGGTCGACCCAGGGCAGTACGTGATTGTGCATCATATTGACCTTGCCAAACGCTGACCGCATCTTTCCAACTTTGGCTACGAATCCGGCTGGCAGCGCCGTAAACGTAATGTAGCCTTCTTCGACGTTGACGCCTTCTTCGCCGAACGACATGAAGAAATCACCACGAGCATAGGGATCAATGATCGCCTGCAGTCCGATTTCGGATTCGTGCATTTGCAGGGAAGGGGCAGGCGGCAGCGTTGCCAGCGGTGGAGCGTTGGCATTCCCAGCCGCTCCAATGAAGTCGCCAATCACACTGATGTCAGGATTCAGTGCCTTCGCCGCCGACGATGAGCCTCCGTAGTTGGGCAAAGGCCCACCGGTGCTCGCTACTTGTGCCTGGCCCTGAACCGGCGATGCGGAGCTTGGAACGACGGGTTCTTGCTGCTGAGCTTGCGGAGCCGCTTCCGTAGGCGCATTGGCCACGGCAGCCGGCTGCGTCTCCGGGGCTGGCGTTGCCGGTGCCGGCGCGGCCTGAGCGGCTTGCATAGTCCGTACCTTACCCTCGAGGGCGATCAAGCGGTCTTCCAGGTCCCGGACCTTTTGTTCGAGTGCTGCATTCTGGGCGGCAAGGTCAGGACTACTCGTCTGCTGCGCCCAAACAGGCATACAAAATCCAGCTATCAAAATGCCGAAAGGCATGACTCTTTTCATTCAATTTCTCCTGCGATTCCAGGCTCGTACTGATCTTTGTGTCAGATCGGAGGGTTGGCAGAAAGGAAAGCCGGGACGATGCGGAGATATGCACCGTTCCTTGCCTGAGTCCTCCGAAAAGGACCCCGCGCCCGATCATCTGGCGCGTACGTCAGAATTCTTACAGAGCTGGAGGACCCCGGATATCGAGATCGGAAGAATCAAGCCGAGCGGGAGCCGCGACAGTTTCATCGCGCCACAGCCCGACGGCGATAAACGCCGGTGTGGCATCCGCAGACTCGGAGGCTGGGCTGGCGCTGTGCGCCGCCACGCAGATCAGGCAGGAAGCGGAATCGGTAGGGTTCGGGTGATTGTGGGTAGACTCCGCCGCAACCGTCCACAGCATCAAGGACAGGCACAGCCAGGCCGACCATCGGACCCAAAAACACATAGATTTCCCGCTTCGGGATTAGATTGCTAGAAGCTTATAACGGTTATCTGCGCCGCGGCAACTTCTGACAAGTTACTATAGAGAAACGGTGTTCTTAGCCGAAGGCCAAAGCCGTCCCCAGCAGCACTCATTTCTAAACACAGCGAGGCAAGCATGGCAGAACCGTCGTATGAAGAATTGAAGGCCAAACTGGCGCAACTCGAAAAAGAAGTCGAAACCAAGAAACGTAGCGGAGACCTGATCTTCAAGGTTGGAGAAAAGGGCGGCGTCAGCGTATATGGCTTGGGCCGCTTCCCGGTTACTCTCTACTACGAGCAATGGAATCGCCTGCTCGGCGCCGCTAACGATATCAAGCAGTTCATGGAAGAGAACAAGTCCAGACTGAAGTTGAAAGAGCAGGGATAACGCGAGCCAAGAGCTTTGAGTGATGAGCATGAGCGAAGCTGGTGTTGCTCATGGCTCATCGCTCGCAGCTCACTGCTTGTCGTGCCCGAAATCCAGCCCAAAGTGCGGTTCAGAGTTAGTTCCTGTGACCTTAAAGGGCACCTCCGTCCCCGCTCCGTGCTTCGAAAAGAAGGGATCGACCGGCTTCAGCAGGATCGATTTCCACCCTGTAGTCAACTGTGACAATTTCGCATCCATTCTCAGCTTGCCGTGAATGTCGAACGTCTTCCCATCCAGGCTGTATTGCCCCGTCATGTCCGCACGCGTACCCGGGACTGTGAAATGAAGGCCGGAGAAGGTCAGAATTCCATCTCCCAATCGGAACGTTCCTGCCAGATCGCTCGGCACATTCACACCGAGATTTTCGCTCGCGAGCTTAGCTTCGCCCATGCTGCGGAGGCTCAATGAGTCGATTCGTCCCTGTAGCTTGTTGTTGGAGAAGTGCCCTTCGCGAACACGAAACTTGCCCGCAAGTTTCAGCCTGCTCGCGATATCCCCCTGTCCGGGCAGAATGCTGAGGCTGGTATTCATGGAGACCGGGCCCGACAGGATCGCCGGCTCCGTCTTCACGCCCAGCGTTAACAAATCATCGATAAACGCATGGTCCAACACGACTTGAAGCTCAATGTCCCTTCCCGGCGGATCTTTCATCCTCACAACCTTGCCTCTCGCGGTGAATGATGTACGCAGGAAACGCGCCTTCACCGGCTGAAGATAGGTGTCGCCATCAGTACCGTCCACCACCGCCTGGAAATCTGTGTGCAGCGCGACCGGATGCCCACTGACGTCAAGACTGAAGTCTGGGGTATCCGTCGTCCCTTCGACATCGAGCCGCCCGAGGATCCCCGAATACTTTCCTTCCGATGACAAAACTCCCGCAATCCCTTTCAGTGGTCCTAGCTGCGCGTTAGTAAACGAATACGCTCCCTGAACGGCCGTGTCTCGCACATTTTGTTGATCCAGCGGCCCAAACGTCCCGGTTGACCTGATGTCTCCGACGGGCTTGGCATTGGTAAGAACTGCGGCGAATGGCATGGGCTGGCCCGGTCCCACATCCTTCATCAAGAGGGTTTTGATGTCGAATTCCAAAGGCACCTTACCGGGCTTCGCGGTGTTGATGACAAGCTTGGCGTCGGTGCAGACAAATTGGTCGACGATCATCCGGATCTTGCCCTTGCCCCGGTTCAGGCTCCCCATCTGTTGCCGTTCTCCCTTTGGGGGAATATTCATCGTTAAACCATCCACATAGACGGTTCCGATATGCGCTGGATCGCGGAACAGGCTCCCCAATTGCGTGTCGAAGTGAAACGTTCCGATCTCGATCAGTGGCTGCACCCCGGGATCGGATGGATTGGGATCTGTCACACCGAATATCTTCAATCCTCGGCCTTGGACGTGGAGTCCGTTGGCAATCCAGACATGCAAGTTTGCCAGGTCCACCCGGCTATGGAACCTCGCCGATAGCGTCTCGATAATTTTGACTCGCAGAATCGGCTGAGCCCTCTCCAGCAGAATCCAGATCGCCGCAACCGATACGGCTGCTGCGACGAGCAAGAAGCCAGCGAACCAATGCCATTTTCGGAAGCGACCGCGTGGGCGTGGAGGGGGCACAACCTGAGGCGCTAGGTGATCGACCGAGAGCGGAGAACTAGCCATACAACGACACTTTAATCACTGGCAATCGGGAAGTATCCCGGGTGTTTCCTGCAGGAGGACCTGAAACATCTATCAATTGTTGAGGCCTTCGCATTCCGAACGAGACCTTACAGCCCTTCTGGGTCCAGAGGTTCCACAAAACTGAGGTAGAATTTCAGCCCTTAGTGTCCTACCAGCTCGGGTTCAACTTCAATAAGCGAGTCAAATGAAATGATGAAAAAAATTGTTGTTCTGGCTGCGATGGCCATGTCTGCGGGTCTGTTCGCGGGCCTGAGAGTTTCAGTCAAAGCGGCGAACGCTGGCCCGCGCTCCATGATTACCCAGCCTGTCGACAATGCCCAAACCGTGACTCTCTATGGCAACACGCGTCCGGAAGCCAGCGCCCAGCACGACCGCGGCCGCGTTGCCGACAATTTACCCCTGAATCACATGCTGCTGCAGCTAAAGCGCGCCCCCGAGGTGGAGAGCGCTTTCGCAGACTTCATCGACTCGCTCACCGACAAGTCGTCGCCGAATTTCCGCCATTGGATCAGTGCCGCCGAACAGGGCGAGCGTTATGGCGTAGCCCAGCAAGATATCGACGCCATCACGGCCTGGCTTCGTTCGCAAGGGTTCAGCGTCGGTCATGTATATCCGAACCGCATGGTGATTGACTTCTCGGGGACCGCGGGACAGATTCGCAATGCCTTCCACACTGAAATCCATAGCCTCGATATCGGCGGCAGGCCGCACATCGCTAACATGAGCGATCCCCATGTTCCAGCCGCGCTGGCGCCCGCGGTCCACGGAGTCGTCTCGATGCATGACTTCCGCCCGGAGGCTTATCACAAGCTCAAGACCGATTACACCTTCGCCGGATGCGGTTCCAGTTGCTACGCGCTCGTACCCGAGGATTTCCAGACCATCTACAACCTCACGCCCTTATATTCCGCAGGTATTACAGGTTCGGGGCAGACCGTCGCTGTCGTCGAAGACACGAATACATTTGGCAGTGATTGGGCAAATTATCGGACAAAGTTCGGCTTGGGGACTTATGGCGGAACGCTCACTACGGTGCATCCGAATTCGGCCGGCAACTGCACGAATCCGGGAACGAATGGCGACGACGTGGAAGCCGATCTCGATGTTGAAATGATCACCGCCGCAGCCCCGGGAGCGAAGGTCGAAGTAATCTCCTGCAGCGACACCACCACGACCTTCGGCGGCCTGATCGCGATCCAGAATCTCATCAGCGCGGGTAGTCCGCCACCAATCATCAGCATGAGTTACGGCGTGTGTGAAGCCGTAAATGGAGCTGCCGCCAATGCGGCATTCAATTCTGCATTTCAATCCGCCGCTGCTGCGGGCGTCTCGGTCTTTACATCGTCGGGCGACAATGGACCTTCAACCTGCGCCAGATTGTTCACCAACGGCGACAGCTGGGCGTACCCCGGCATCGGCATCACCGGATGGGGTGAAAGCCAATACACCGTTTCCGTCGGCGGCACTGATTTCGAGGATCTCTACAACGCGCTGAACGGTGGAACTCCCCAGAGCACCTACTGGAAATCCACCAACGACGCGAAGTTCGGTTCAGCGAAGTCTTATATCCCGGAGATTCCGTGGAACGACTCCTGTGCCAGCTACCTGGTCTACAACATCGAGGGCTACTCGTCTCCTGTTGGAACCAGCGGATTCTGCAACAGCGCTTCGGGCGCCAACTTCCTGAGCACGGTTGCGGGCGGCGGAGGGCCGAGCGGCTGTTATACCGGCGTCGGCAACCAGAACTATGCTTACATCGAGAACACGACCTGCGCGGGATATCCCAAGCCCGCGTTCCAGCGAGGTGTCTTCGGCAATCCGGCCGACGGAGTCCGCGACGTTCCTGACGTCTCCCTCTTCGGCAGCAACGGCATCTGGGGACACTACATCATCATCTGCTATTCCGATGCGGCGAACGGAGGTGTTCCGTGCACGGGCGCTCCCAGCACGTGGGTCGGGATCGGCGGAACTTCCGCCTCTGCTCCCTTGATGGCTGCCATGCAGGCACTCGTCAATCAGCGCTGGAAGATTCGCGCCGGTAATCCGAACCCGACGTATTACTCGATCGCCAAAACGGAGTTCGGAACGAAGGGCAACCCGAGCTGCTACTCGGTGAATGAGACCGCAGGGAACAGCTGCGTGTTCAACGACGTCACTCATGGCGACATTGACGTCAACTGCCAGTTCAACGGAAATGTTTTCAAGGCGGATTGCTATCGTCCATCCGGCACCAACGGTGCCATCAGCACGCAGAAGATTACGAGTATCGCGTTGAAGAAGGGTGGATCGGGTTTTACCGCAACGCCGATTTGCTCCATTTCGGTCCCCAACAACAAGTCGAAATACACATCCCCGACTGGCACCACGATCTTTGCCGGTGGCACGCAGGCCAAGTGCACCGCGACATTCAATGCGACGACGGGAGTCGTCACGGGCGTGACTCTAACCAACGTCGGCAGCGGCTACACCGGCGTTCCCAAATGCACTATATCGGGAGGCGGAGGCAAGGGCGCAATGTGCACGGCGACCATTTCACCAACCACTGCCGCAAACTCGTACCAACCCGCGTTCGGCGCAACCCCGGGCTGGGACGTGGCCACCGGGCTCGGCAGCGTAAACGGCTTCAACCTGGTGATGAACACCGCCTGGTAAGAACAACCGAAACCAACGAACTGGGTGCCCCACTTCTGGCCGATTTTGCCAGAAGTGGGGACTTTTCCGAGCCCAGTCCAGCTGTTTCCCTCGTCTAGCTAACTGCCTTTCCGGAATCCGAATCTTGATTTCCGGAATCTAATTCCCATGCGCCATCGCGGGGCTATTCTTAGGTTTATTGCGGTCGTCCAGTTCATCCTGTTCTTAGCTCATTACTTCCTCTATCAGACCTGGTCATTCCAGCATCCACCGGCTCACCCCGGATGGCTCCAGGCGAGCCTCGGCATCCTGTCGGTTAGTTTTGTCGCCGCGTCTCTCCTGGCGTTCTCCCATACCAGCGCGCCGGTGCGCGCGTTCTACCGCGGCGCCGCCGTATGGATGGGCTTCCTCAGTTTCCTCTTTTTGGCCGCTGTGTTCGCCTGGATCGTACTCGGCATCACAAGCGTCGTCGGCCTTCCTCTGAACTTTCACGGCACGGTCGAACTGCTATTCGCAATGGGGGCTGCCCTGGGCCTCTATGGTCTCTGGAATGCGAATTGGACTCGCATCACCCGCACGCGCGTTCGTCTTGAGAATCTTCCCGATACATGGCGCGGACGCAAAGCCGCGCTTATCACCGATGTCCATCTGGGCCATGTCCGCAACCGCGGTTTTCTGCAGCGCCTGATCGCCAAGGTCCTCAACGAGGAGCCCGATCTCGTTTTTATCGCCGGAGACTTGTTTGATGGCACCGCCATCGATGCGCACAAGGCGGCAGAGCCATTGACTCAGCTCACCGCTCCGCATGGCGTGTATTTCGTCGCCGGCAACCACGAACAATTCGGCGATGACACCAAGTACCTGAATGCTATCGCCGCCACCGGTGTTCGCGTGCTGAAGAATGAGCGAGTGAATGTCGACGGATTGCAGATCGTGGGCGTGCCCTATAACCACGCCACGTCAACGGTAGACTTGGCGGCAGCCCTCCGCGACCTGCCACTTGATCGCGACCGTGCCAGCATCCTGTTGGTGCATGCGCCCGATCATCCGGCTGTTGCCGAGGCCAAGGGATTCTCACTGCAACTCTCCGGCCATACGCATCTGGGCCAGTTCATCCCCTGGAGCTGGATGGCTCGTCGAATGTACCGCCAGTTTGTTTACGGGCTGAGCCGCATCGGCAAGATGCAGGTCTTCACGTCAAGCGGCGTAGGCACGTGGGGACCGCCATTGCGTCTGGGCTCTAATCCAGAAATCGTGATGCTTGAATTTGAGTAACGCACTGTTCAGTGGCCAGAGATCAGTGATCAGTGTTCAGTCGAAGTAGCGGTTACTGAGGCGTTACGGACAACTGACCACTGATCACTGGTACCTGTGATTTAAATCACAGATCGATTTGAGGAACCGCCATACCCTCGGCTATGCTTGTCCTAGACCGGCGCGCGCAAAGGCGGATACCTCATGCCAGACAGCAACAACACACTCACCATTACCGACAATCGCACAAATAAGACATATACCGTGCCGGTCGACAACGGCACGATCCGTGCGATGGATCTGCGGCAGATCAAGACCGGTCCCGATGATTTCGGACTGATGACCTACGATCCCGCCTACCTCAATACCGCTTCCTGCAAGAGTGCCATCACGTACATCGATGGAGACAAGGGAATCCTGCGCTATCGCGGATATCCCATTGAGGTGTTGGCCGAGCGCTGCACGTTTCTGGAAGTGGCATACCTGCTGCTATATGGTGAGCTTCCGACAGAAAAAGAACTGCAGAAGTGGGTCTACGACATCACCCACCACACCATGCTCCATGAAACCACGAAGAAGTTCATGGAAGGTTTCCGCTACTCGGCACATCCGATGTCGATGTTCGTCAGCACCGTGGCCGGGCTGTCAAGCGTGTATCCCGACGCCAAGAGGGTGCATGACCCCGCGAACCGCTTACATCAGATCGTCCGCCTGATCGGCAAAGTGCCGTCGATCGCCGCCATGTCGTACCGGCACAATGTCGGCTTCCCGTATGTCTATCCCGACAACGATCTGAGCTATACCGAAAATTTCATGAACATGCTGTGGAGGATGGTTGAGCCGAAGTATGTCGCGCATCCCGCCATCGCACGCGCTCTCGACATCCTCTTCATCCTGCATGCCGATCATGAGCAGAATTGCAGCACCAGCACCATGCGCCAGGTGGGCAGCTCCGAGAGCGATCCGTACCTCTCGGTCGCGTCCGCTGCCTCAGCGCTCGCGGGTCCGCTGCACGGTGGAGCGAACGAAGAAGTTCTGAAGATGCTCGACGAGATCGGAACGAAAGAAAATGTTCCCGCCTACATGAAGCGAGTGAAGGATGGAAAGCTCAAGCTGATGGGCTTCGGACACCGCATCTATAAGAATTACGATCCGAGGGCCAAAATCATCCGCTGGAGCGCCGAACAGGTCTTCGAGGTCACAGGACGCAATTCCAAACTCGACATCGCCCTCGAACTCGAACGCATTGCGCTCGAAGACGAGTACTTTGTGAAGCGCAAGCTGTATCCCAACGTCGACTTCTACTCCGGGATCATGTACCAGGCCATGGGCTTCCGGCCGGAAATGTTCACCGTGCTATTTGCGATTCCGCGCACGGCGGGATGGCTGGCGCAGTGGGAAGAGCTCATGAAAGATCCCGAGCAGAAGATCGCGCGTCCGCGTCAGGTATATCTTGGCCCCGCCGAAAGGGAATTCGTTCCCATCGATAAGCGTGTCCCGGTGCCGATTCCGGCGGAATATCCCTCTCGTTAATTCGAGCCATCACAAAAATGCCCCGCACTTGTGCGGGGCATTTTCTACTGCGGCGATTAGCTATTCCGAGTTGCCTCGTTGCTCGGAAGCAACCGCGGTGATTTTGCCGAACAACCCGTCACTCTCATCATTCGGGCCAGCCGTGAAAAATAGTTCTGTAGCCAGTCCGTTCTTCCCGCCGTCTCCGCCGAAGCTGAGGGCCCAGAGTCCGTCGATCCACAACTTCGTACCGTCCGGATTCAACAGCGTGCCTTCAAACTTGCCGCTAACCGCGTTGAAAGCGTGGATTCTGCCATCGCCGAAGTTCCCGATCAGCAGACGGTGGCTGAAAACGCCGAAGTCGCTAGGAGCTTGAGTGATTCCCCACGGCGCATTCAGGAATGGCCCGTGCTCCAGGCGCAGCAGCAGCATTCCGTTCATATCGAAAACATCCACGTACCCTAAGCCTGTGCCGTGGTCTTCATCCAAGGAACCGGGCTTTCGATGGGCGAAGGTCACGACAATATTTCCCCCTACGTTCTGAATTCCAAACGGAGCATAGTTGGCCGGAAGGTTTGGATCCTGGAAGGCGCCGGGAACCATGACGGGATGGAAGCCTCCGTCATAGACTTCCACTTGGCCACTGGCGAAATTGCTGGTGTACAAACGGATGATGGAACCCGATTTTGCAATGGCCAGTCCTTTGTAGACAGCACCGTTCTGCGAGTTGTCCACTTTTATAACCGCACTGTTGAGGTTAACGCCGGGATTCCAGCCGGCGATCGTCCCGTTCTCTGTCGCAAAGAGGAAGACCGAGGGTTTCCCGGGCTTCACCGTGAAGAGCTTGGTGTAGTTGAAGACAGTCCCGGTCGGAGCCGATGGAGGTGTGCCGTTCATCGCGGGCGGGATCGTTACTACGAGCGGCACAATTGCGCCCGCGCCATCATAGAGTGTCGAAAGGCCGGTTCCGTTGTCTGAAATCCAAAAAGGAGAACCTGAGCCGCGGGAGAGTCCCCATGCATTCACAAGGTTGGGGTCTACCGTGGCCGTGGCTGAAACTGAGCTGGAGTCGGTAACGAGGTCTGTCTGCTGGTAGTGTTGGGCGAAAGCAGCGCTACTCAAGAGGAGCACGAGGGTAGCGATCATGGGGGCAAAGCAGGTGATGCGCGAACGGCTGGGAGTCTTGAGCATAGTTTTTCCTCTAAGCTAATTAACAATCGCAATTAGCAATCGGAAAGTAGCTCCATTCCGTCGGGGATTTGTCACAATTTTGTAAAGTCCTAGTCATCAAATTGCTTAGGAGGGCAAACCAGCGGGGGTGTCGGCGACCCGGGTGTCGGATGGAGATGAAAATTTAACTACTTCTGGGTGGGATGAGGAGTCGATCGCGAGTTTATGAAAAGGTCAATTTTTGAGATGAACTAACTAATTAGGCAAACAGGTATTAATCCATCATTGTCGCGGCAAAGTCCACATCAAGCTAGTCGATCAGGAATACCCGCTGCCCCTCGGCCAGTCGTCCGATGCGCGTCACTGTTCCGTAGATTCCAGCATTATTGTCGTTGACCCGGACGATGGTCTTCAGCACTTCTGGGGACGGAACTGCAGAGTCGGGATCGAGGTTCACCATCGAGCACCGGATGTCTCGCATGGTGACTGCGACGGTGGGAGCGTTGTCGCCTTCGCCGAACGAAAGGGAAGCGCCTACCCAGGCGTCCTCCTGAAAGGGATGCGGGTTCATCAGGCGAATCACGACATTCGGGCGAAATCGTCGCAGGTCTGCGCTCACGCCTGAGAGCCTCGCGATCTCCTCCACCGTGGCCGACGCGATCACCGAAATGCACGCTTCGTCAAAAATGCCGTGCTTCATTTCCATCATCTGCACAGGCGCGCCACACCGCCGTCCGATTTCCGCAGCCAACTCCTTACCGAACAAATCCATCTCAGTGCCGTCTGGTGTGCGAATATGCGTCGGATGTTCTTCGCCTCCGCCGTTTGAGTTGCGGAGTGGCGCAAACCTCACCAACCCAGGGAATTTTGCCGCCGTCAGCCACGGAAAGTTGCCGCGCTCATGGAGTCGCCTGAACGCAAAGCGCCGATCACCCTCCAGACCGTGCCAGCCAACATTGCTGGACTCAAGTCGCTCTC
>Ga0070713_100000230_pt1 | contig 37150 bp, 35 predicted proteins | sample LARL82metaG_FD_65465 | JGI IMG/M metagenome (GOLD analysis project Ga0070713, IMG submission 65465) | Corn, switchgrass and miscanthus rhizosphere microbial communities from Kellogg Biological Station, Michigan, USA - LAR L8-2 metaG | ecosystem: Host-associated > Plants > Roots > Rhizosphere ... | reverse complement strand
GACGTCGCGGGTCCCGGTGCCTTCGCGTCTATGCCGTGAAGACGAAAGTGCTTTGCAGCGCGTTGTGGCCCTTGAGGTCGAGATCGATGCCCAGCTTCGGGTTTTTCGCGCGGTAGGTCGGGGCTTTGCCCACGAATACCGGCGCACCCGGCACCGTCGAGAACACGGTGTCAGCGAGCGTTGTCGTCGCACCCGTGGCGTTGGTATAAGGCTCGAGGTCGGCGTAGCCGATCGTGCCGAGCTGGATCGTGCCCTTGCCGCCTCTCACGGTGAAGGTGATCGGCACCTTCTCGACCGACACCACCTCGCCCACCAGTTTGACCAACTCGCCGACGGGACCGCCCAGCTGACCGGTGTAGACCTTGAGGATCGCTGCCTCCTGCGCGGGCGTGACGCGCTCGTCGAGATAGACCGCTGCTCTCCAGTTACCCTGGAGGATGTTGCCGGGAACGTGCGCCAGGAGCGCGATGGTTCGGTCCGAGACGTCGACGCCGTCGATGTCTCCCTTGTCGAAATGCCATGCGACGATCGTGTCGCAGGTTCCGAAGTCAGGATCCTCGCCGATCCAGCATGGACACAGCACGCGACAATTGCACACTTCGAGCAGTCGCCCTTCGAGATGGTAGGCCATATGGTTCTCCTCAGGATGACGTCCAACGATCAGCACGGCCGCGACCGGGCAGCGGTGCGAACAAAATCCTACGCCGTCGCTGGCGGCGGCGCCATACGGAACATTCACGTACCGGCAGTGCCGGCGTTGCTAGCGTCGGCCGCCCGCGAGCGCGGACGAACGCGGATGCCTGCGCAGGCGAAGCATCGCCCACACCCCGAAGGCGGGCCCGATCGCCAGCGGCGCGAACGCGTATCGCCACCCCAGTGCGTTTATCAATCCGGGCATGGCGTGGATCGTCACCAGCGTGAGCGTGAACCCCAGCGCCGTCTGTACAGTGAGCATCGTACCCACGCGAGCGCGGTCGGCGAGTTCCGCGACCGATGCCGAGAACTGCGCCGAATCTGCGACGATGCTCATTCCCCAGACCAAGCCGAGTGCAACCAGTGCACGCACGTCGCCGCCATAGAGTAGACCGATGGTGGCCGCGCAGCTCCCGCTTACCGCCATGGCAGCGATGGTCACGGTGGTGCGCCCGAGTCGATCAGCCAGCAGCCCCGCCCCGACCGAGCCCAGCGCGCCGGCGGCTATCGTCGCAAACGCCGCGAGCTGTGCGGCTGCTGGCGCGACGTCCGGCGCCATGGTTAGCGCGAAGCTCGCGCTGAAGAACACGCCAATCCACGCCCACATGGCGTAGAGCTCCCACATGTGTCCGAGGTAGCCCAGATTGACCAGCCGTAGCGGCAAGTCGCGCCACGCCGTCAATGCGACGGCCGGGTCGAAGCGCGGCGCGGAAGCGCGGTTCGGCCCGATGCCCGCGAGATGAATCAGAACGGCTGCGAACAAGGCGCTGGCCGAGGCGAATTCAAGGGGAATGCGCCAGCCGATGCCGCCAATCGCGCTGAACAGATACGGAGAGGCGGAGCCCAGCGTCAGCGCGCCGACGAGCAGCCCCACCATAAGACCCATATCGCCCTTGGCCCATGTCGACGCGAGCTTCATCCCGACCGGGTACACGCCGGCCATGCAGGCGCCCGTCAGCACGCGCAGCACGATCGCGGCGCTCGACGTCGGAGCGATCACCAGCAACGTCGCGTTGGCGATCGCGCCTACACACGCCGATGCGGCGAACAGGCGCCGCGGGTCGACGCGGTCGGGGAGCCCAAGGATCGCGCTGGCGAGACAACCGATGACGAAGCCCGCCTGCACGCCGCCGGTGATGGCGGCCTGCGCGAACCCCGACAGATGGAATTCCGCCACCAGCGCCGGAACCGCCGCCGACGCCGAAAACCATAGCGCCATCGCCGCGACCTGGCAGAGCGCGATGATGGCAACCGACGCGACTTTCGATCCCTGCCAGCCGGTCATTACCCTGGGCCTGCTTGGCTAAGTCGCGCGGTGCCGACTCAAATTTTCGGCAGCGTCACGCCGTGCTGGCCCTGGTATTTGCCTCCGCGGTCCTTGTACGACGTTTCGCAGACTTCGTCGGACTCGAAGAAAATCACCTGCGCGACGCCTTCGTTGGCGTAGATCTTCGCGGGCAGTGGCGTGGTGTTGGAGAATTCCAGCGTCACGTAGCCTTCCCACTCGGGCTCGAGCGGCGTGACATTGACGATGATGCCGCAACGCGCGTAGGTGCTCTTGCCCAGGCACACCGTGAGCACGTTGCGCGGGATCCGAAAATACTCGACCGTGCGTGCCAGCGCGAACGAGTTCGGCGGGATGATGCACCACTCCCCCTGGAAGTCGACGAACGACTTGTCATCGAATTTCTTGGGGTCGACGATCGTCGAGTTGAGGTTGGTGAACAGCTTGAATTCGCTCGAGCAGCGCACGTCGTAGCCGTAGCTCGACGTCCCATAGGAGACGATCTTGCGTCCGTTGACCTCGCGCACCTGTCCCGGCTCGAAGGGGTCGATCAACCCTGCCTCGGCGGCCATGCGTCGGATCCAGCGGTCGGACTTGATCATCGCTCGCTCCCTCGGCGTGCTCGATTGGTTCGATGAATGCGCTCCGGCGACCGCGGCGGCAGCGATCGCCTGCGTCGCTGACGCGGCTACGTGTTCTGGATGACGATGTTCGGGAATTTGGCGGAAAAATCCTCCGCCTTCTGCGCGACGAAAATGGCGATCTTGCGCGCGATGTCGCGGTAGGCCGTCGCGATCGCGCCGTCGGGATCCGCGATCACCGTCGGCCGCCCCGAGTCGGCCTGCTCGCGGATGCGCATGTCCAGCGGCAGCGACCCAAGAAACGGCACGTTGTAGTCCCTGCACATGCGCTCGCCCCCGCCTTCGCCGAAAATGTGCTCGGCGTGGCCGCATTGGGTGCAGACGTGGATGGCCATGTTCTCGACCACGCCGACGATCGGAACGCCGACCTTCTCGAACATCTTGAGGCCCTTGCGCGCATCGATGAGCGCAATGTCCTGCGGCGTGGTGACGATCACCGCGCCGGTGACCGGCACTTTCTGCGACAGCGTCAATGCGATATCGCCGGTGCCGGGGGGCATGTCGACCACCAGATAATCGACGTCGCGCCAGTTGGTGTCCTTGAGCAGTTGCTCGAGCGCCTGCGTCACCATCGGGCCGCGCCATACCATCGGCGTGTCGGTGTCGATTAGGAATCCGATCGACATCGCCTGCAGTCCGTACGCTTCGAGCGGCTCGAGCGTCTTGCCGTCCTTCGACTCGGGCCTGCCGCTGATGCCCAGCATCATCGGTTGCGACGGCCCGTAGATATCGGCGTCGAGCACGCCGACCTGCGCGCCTTCGGCGGCGAGCGCGAGCGCGATGTTCACCGCGGTCGTCGACTTGCCGACGCCGCCCTTGCCGCTCGCGACCGCGATGATGTTCTTCACGCCAGTAACGAGCTTCACGCCGCGCTGCACCGAGTGCGAAGCGACTTTCTGGCTGATGCCCACCGCGACGCGGCCCACCCCGGGCAGCGCGCCCAGCTGGCGCTCGATCAGCTTGCGCAACGTTGCGTGCTGGCTTTTCGCCGGATACGCGAGCTGCACGTCGACGCTAACGTTGTTGCCGTCGATGCTGATCTTGCGTATCGATTTGCCGGAAACGAAATCGCGACCGGTATTGGGATCGGCAAGCGCGCGCAAACTGGCCTGGACGTCGGCCTCGGTGATCGGCATGGAAGCTTAGGGTCGAATCGACGGTGCGAAGCCTAAAGTCTAACGAAAAAGCGCGGACCTAGGTACTTCCTCGGTGTTCATGCACAAGCCGCGCTGCTAAAATGACCGATTCCCCTTCTGCATCAAAGGTCTTCCTAGTGCCTCGCCGTACGCTGTTCGTGACCACCGCGCTTCCGTACACCAACGGTCCGTTTCACATCGGTCACATCATGGAATACATCCAGGCCGATATCTGGGTGCGCTTCCAGCGCATGCAGCCAGACACGCTCGTTCATTTCGTTTGCGCCGACGATACGCACGGCGCGCCGATCATGCTGCGCGCGGAATCCGAAGGCATCACGCCGCAGGAACTGGTGGCGAGGATCTCGGCCACGCGCCCCAAGCACCTGAAGGGCTTCCACCTCAGTTTCGATCACTGGGGCAGCACCGATTCGCCGACCAACTTCGCGCTGTCGCAAGACATCTACCGCAAGCTGAAAGCCGCCGGCCTCGTCTATACCAAATCGGTCGAGCAGTTCTTCGACCCGGTGAAGGAAATGTTCCTGCCGGACCGCTACATCCGCGGCGAGTGCCCGAAATGCGGCGCCAAGGATCAGTACGGCGACGCGTGCGAAAACTGCAGCACCGTGAACGCACCGACCGACCTCATTCGCCCTTACTCGACGGTGTCAGGGGCGACGCCGGTATTGAAGGCGTCCGAGCACTTCTTTTTTCACCTCTCCGATCCGAAGTGCGTGCGTTTCCTGCAGCGGTGGACGAAGAGCGATGCGTCGGGACACGATCGCTTGCAGCCGGAGGTGTTCAACAAGGCGCAAGAGTGGCTCGGCACCGACGGCGACGCGCTCGCCGACTGGGACATCTCGCGCGACGCGCCCTACTTCGGCATCCCGATTCCCGACGCGCCGGGAAAGTATTTCTACGTCTGGCTCGACGCGCCGGTCGGCTATCTCGCCAGCCTCAAGGAATACGTCGACACCGGCCAGGCGCGCGCCGCCGGCGAGGCGCGCAGCTTCGAGCAGATCCTCGCTGATCCGGACACGCGGCAGATTCATTTCATCGGCAAAGACATCGTCTACTTCCACACGCTGTTCTGGCCGGCGATGCTCGAGTTCGCCGGAGCGCCGTACAAGGTTCCCGACAACGTTTACGTGCACGGCTTCCTGACCGCGCTGGGCGAAAAAATGTCCAAGTCGCGCGGCACCGGCATCAGCCCCGATTACTACCTCGATCTTGGGCTGAATTCGGAATGGCTGCGCTATTACATCGCGGCCAAGCTCAATGACCGTGTCGAGGACATCGACTTCAATCCCGACGACTTCGTCGCGCGCGTCAACAGCGACCTGGTCGGCAAGTACGTCAACATCGCGAGCCGCGCGGCCTCCTTCATCACAAAGTACTTTGACGGCAAGTTGTCAGCTCGACTGCCGGATACGGGGACTATCGTCCAGCGCGCTGGCTCGACGATGATCGCGTGGGGAGCTGAGGAAACTATCGCCGAAGGGTACGCATCCCGCGAATTTGGCAAGGTCCTTCGGGAAGTAATGCGTATTGCGGATCGCGTAAACGAGAGGTTCGATCAGGCGAAGCCATGGGAGCTTGCGAAGTACCCCGCCAAACGCGACGAACTCCAGGATGTTTGTTCCGACGCGCTTAATGCCTTCCGGGTGTTGACCTACTATCTCGCACCTGTATTGCCGGTGGTTACGGAAAATGCCGCAAAGATGTTGGGTATCGCGCTCCCACTTCGGTGGGCTGACATTAAATTGTCGGCGACGTCGACCCAGCCTTATGTTCACCTGATGACGCGCATCGACCCGAAACAGATCGATGCGCTGATCGAAGGTCCGCCGCCGAGCCCCGGTGAACCAGCGGTCGAGCCTGCACCCGCTGCAGCGCCTATCTCGATCGACGATTTTTCCAGGATCGAGTTGCGCATCGCCAGGATTGTCGACGCGCAGCACGTCGAGGGCGCGGACAAGCTGATCAAGCTCACGCTCGACGTGGGCGAGCCACGGCATCGTACCGTCTTTGCCGGCATCAAGTCGGCCTATGCGCCGTCCGATCTCATTGGCAGACTCACGCCGATGGTTGCCAACCTCGCTCCACGCAAGATGAAGTTCGGCCTCTCGGAGGGCATGGTGCTCGCGGCATCGGGCGACGGACCCGGAATCTTCCTGCTCACCCCGGACTCGGGCGCATCTCCAGGCATGCGCGTCAAATGATCAGCGCGTCGATGCCGGCCATGCCACGCCGGCGTAGCGCGCCTCGACGCTAGCGCGCGGTGCCCGACGCACTTACTCTGGTTCTGGCCGCGATCGTCGCCTGGCTGGCGATCGGAGTGATCGCCGCGGTCGTCGCAGCGATGCCGCGCAAGATCCGTTTCGCCACGCAGACGCTGTTCGGTACGGGTGCGGCGGTGGGGTTCACGCTCGCGGCATTAGCGCTGGTGTCGATCGATGCGCCGGCACAGTCGCAGACCCTGGCGCTCGGCTTGCCCGATCTGCCCTTCCACACGCGGCTCGACGCGCTTTCCGCGTTTTTCCTGTTCCTCCTGGGTAGCGCCGGCGGCGGTATTTCCATTTTCGCCGCGGGATATTTTCGAGACAGCGAGGGAGCCACGCCCGGTCTGCTCTGTCTGCAGTACCACAGCTTTCTGGCCGCCATGGCGCTGGTGCTCGTCGCCGACGATGCATACCTGTTCATGGTGGCGTGGGAGACGATGGCGCTGTCGTCGTACTTCCTGGTGACGACCGACCACCGCATTCCCGAAATCCGCCATGCCGGCTTCCTGTACCTGCTGATCGCGCACGTCGGCGCTATCGCCATCCTGCTTTGCTTCGGCGTGCTCCAGGGCGGCAGCGGCGACTACACTTTCAGCGCGATGCGCAGCACGCGCCTGCCAGAGTCGTGGGCGTCCGCGGCCTTCCTGCTGGCGATGTTCGGTTTCGGCGCGAAGGCGGGGCTGGTGCCGATGCACGTGTGGCTGCCCGAGGCGCATCCGGCGGCGCCCTCGCCGGTGTCGGCGCTCATGAGCGGCGTGATGCTCAAGACCGCGATCTACGGAATGTTGCGCGTGAGCTTCGACCTCCTGCACACGCAATGGTGGTGGTGGGGAGTCGCGGCGCTGGTCGCAGGGCTGGTGAGCGCGCTGTTCGGCGTGATCTTCGCCGCAGTGCAGACCGACATGAAGCGCCTGCTCGCGTACTCGTCGATCGAGAACATCGGGATCATCGTCGCCGGGATCGGACTGACGCTGCTGTTCAAGTCGTACGGCAAGACGCTGCTTGCGGCGATCACGCTCGCCGCCGTGCTCTATCACTCTCTCAACCACGCCTGCTTCAAGAGCCTGCTATTCCTCGCGACCGGTGCCGTGCTTCACGCGACCCGCGAGCGCAATCTCGGCAAGCTGGGCGGGCTTATCCACCGCATGCCCTGGGTCGCGTGGCTGGCGCTGGTTGGCACGCTGGCCATTGCCGGCTTGCCGCCGCTCAACGGGTTCGTGTCCGAATGGCTGCTGCTGCAGGCGTTTCTTTTCACTCCTGGCCTGCCGCAATCGTTCATCAACATGCTGGTCCCGCTCGCCGCGGCGGCGCTCGTGCTCGCCGTCGCGCTCGCGGCCTACGTGATGGTCAAGTTCTACGGAGTGATATTCCTCGGCCAGCCGCGCGAGGCGAACCTCGCCTACGCGAAGGACGCGGGCCTCCCCGAGCGCGCCGCGCTCATCTGGTTTGCGCTGGGCTGCGTGGTGCTCGGCGTGTTTCCGGTGAACGTCATTGCATACCTCGACGCGGTGAACAGGGTGCTGATCGGCTCGACTGTCGGCGGGCATGGCCAGAGCTGGGTATTCCTCGCGCCGGTCAACGCCGATCGTTCGAGCTACAGCCCGATCATTTTTCTGCTCGTCATCATCGCCGTTGTTTTGCTCACGATGCAGGTCGTGCAGCGGCACTATCGCGGCGGCCTGCGCAAGGGCCCGGCGTGGGACTGCGGATTCCCCAGCCAGACACCGCGCATGCAGGACACCGCCGAAGGCTTCGGCCAGCCGATCCGCCAGGTGTTCTCGGCATTCTTTCGCATCGAGAGAACGCTGCCCGCGCCCGGCGATCTCAAACCCGAATATCACGCCACGATCGGCGATCATTTCTGGTACTGGGGCTACCTGCCGATTGCCCACGCGATCGAACGAGTCGCGCGCGTGGTCGGGCTGATCCAGCGCGGGCGCATCTCGGTCTACCTCACCTACAGCTTCTGCACGCTGCTGGCTTTGCTGTTGTTCGTGCGATGACCTTGCGCCCGCGACCATGACGAGCACCGGCTTCGTTCTGCAGCTCCTGCAGCTCGCGATCGCGCTGCTGCTCGCGCCGTTGCTCACTGGCTGGGTGGCCATGTGCCGCGCATGGCTGCAGAACAAGCGCGCGCCGTCGCTGATGCTTCCCTATCGCACTATACGCAAGCTGTTCCACAAGGACGCCGTCGTCGCCGAGCATGCGTCGCGCATCTTCAGGATGACGCCGTACATCGTCTTCGGCGCCATGGTGCTGGCCGCGGCGATCGTCCCATCGCTCGCGACCGACCTGCCCTTCGCGCGCGCCGCGGACGCGATCGCGCTGGTCGGCCTATTCGCGCTGGCGCGGGTCTTCATGGCGCTCGCCGCGATGGACATCGGCACAGCGTTCGGATCGATGGGCGCGCGGCGCGAGATGTTCGTCGGGTTTCTCGCCGAGCCAGCGTTGCTCATGGTGCTGTTCACCGCCTCTCTGATCTCGGGCTCGACCTCGCTGCCCGGCATCGTCGACACGCTCGCGCACCGCGAGATCGCGATCTACCCCAGCCTCGCTTTCGCCGGTGTCGCCTTCACCATGGTGTCGCTCGCGGAAAATGCGCGCATCCCGATCGACAACCCGGCCACTCATCTCGAGCTCACGATGATTCACGAGGCGATGATCCTCGAGTACTCGGCACGTCATCTGGCGCTCATTGAATGGGCAGCGGCGCTCAAGCTCTTCAACTACTCGTGCATCGGCATCGCGCTTTTCGTTCCCTTCGGCATCGCCGAGCGCGGTTCCGACTGGCAGGCGATCCTCGCGGCGACGCCGGTGCTGGTCGCCAAGCTGGCCGCGGGCGGCTTCGCACTGGCGGTCATCGAGACGCTCTCGGCGAAGATGCGGATTTTCCGCGCCCCCGAGTTCCTCGGCACCGCGTTCCTGCTCGCTGTTCTGGGCATGCTGGTCAACCAGCTGCTCGGCGGCTGAGGCCGCGACGATGTCGATTCCCGTCTGGTCCCAGCTCATCAATCTGCTCGCGGCGGTGCTGCTGCTGCTCGCCTTCGCCATGCTGTCGCAGCGACGGGTGCTCTCGCTCATCAACCTGTTTGCGGCGCAGGGTATGGCGCTCGCCTGCTCGACGGCGATCGTGGCCTACGCAACCGCGCAGCCGCACCTCTACGGGTCGGCCGGACTTACGCTCATGCTCAAGGTGGTGTTGCTGCCGTGGCTGCTGCACCGGCTCATTCGCAAGCTCGACGTGAAATGGGACGTCGAAGGACTCATCAACATCCCGCTGACGATGCTGCTCGGCATCGTGCTCGTGGTCTTCTCGTTCAATCTCGCCTATCCGATCGCGCAGCTCGCCAGCACGGTCACCCGCGCCACCATCGGCATCGCGATGGCGAGCGTCATGCTGTCGTTTCTCATGATGATCACGCGGCGCAAGGCCATTCCGCAGGTAATCGGTTTCCTGTCGATGGAAAACGGGCTGTTCTTCGCAGCGACCAGCGCCACCTACGGCATGCCGATGGTGGTCGAGCTGGGCATCGCGCTCGACATTCTGGTGGCGATGCTGATCCTCGGGGTGTTCTTTTTCCAGATCCGCGAGCAGTTCGACAGTCTCGACCTGAAGCACCTCGAAAAGCTGAAGGAAGGCGAGTGAGGCCGGTGCGCGAGGCTTCGCCGCGCGTAGGCTCGAAGGGCGCGTCGCAGGCCGACCGAGCGGAGCCCGACTCTCCGCTCGTGGTCATTGATCGCGTGCCAAAAGAGGGCGAATCTCCTTGATCGAGATCCTCGTGGTGCTGGGACTTCCCATCGCCGGCGCGCTCCTCCTCGCGCTCCTGGGCGAGCGCGAGCATGCGCCGACGGTCAACGTCGCGGTGTGCGCGAGCACGCTGCTGGCGGCCGCTGCATTGACCGTGCGCGTGATCAAGGATGGCCCCCTGCTGGTGCTCGACCGCCAGTTCTTCGTCGATCCTTTCAACGTGTTCCTGGTCGCGCTGACCGCATTCGTCGGCTTCACCACGTCGATCTTCTCGCGGCCGTACATGCGCATCGAGCAAGAGCGCGGGCACGTCAACGCGGCACGTCTTCGCCTCTATCACAGCATGTTCCAGCTGTTCAATTTCACGATGCTGCTGGCGCTGCTCACCAACAACATGGGCATCCTTTGGGTTGCCATGGAGGCGGCGACGCTGACTACGGTGCTGCTGGTGTCGCTGTACCGCACGCCGGCGAGCCTGGAAGCGGCGTGGAAATACTTCATCCTGTGCGGCGTCGGCATCGCGCAGGCGCTGTTCGGCACCATCCTGCTCTACTTCGCAGCGGAAAAGCTGCTCGGCGCGGAAGGCGGCGCGCTTTTATGGACCGAGCTGAACCAGGTGAAGTCACAGCTCGAGCCGACCGTTCTCTCGCTTGCTTTCGTGTTCCTGCTCGTGGGTTACGGCACCAAGGTCGGACTGGTCCCGCTGCACAACTGGCTGCCCGACGCGCACGCCGAAGGTCCGACGCCGGTGTCGGCTGTGCTCTCCGGACTGCTGCTCAACGTCGCGCTCTATGCGGTCGTTCGCTGCAAGGTGCTCGTCGAGGGCTCGTTGCATAGCGGGATCGCCCGCGAGCTGATGATGGGCTTCGGGTTGCTCTCGGTGGTCGTCGCGGCCTTCCTTCTCTCGCGGCAAAAGGACATCAAGCGCTTGTTCGCGTACTCGTCGATAGAGCACATGGGCATCATGACGTTCGCGTTCGGTATGGGCGGGCCGATCGCGAGCTTCGCGGGATTGCTGCACATGACAGTGCATTCGCTGACCAAGTCGGCGATTTTTTTTGCGGTGGGCCACGCCACGCAAAAGGCGGGCACGCAGATCATGGACCACATCCGCGGGCTGATCACGATCAGCCCCGCGATCGGATGGGGACTCGCGCTCGGCTCGCTGGCGATACTGGGCATGCCGCCGTTCGGCGTGTTTGCAAGCGAATTCCTGATCCTCACCACGGCGATGCGCGATCAGCCGTGGGCGACTCCGCTGCTGCTGCTCTCGCTGGCGGTCGCCTTCGCCGCGGTGTTCTCGAAAGTGCAGCCGATGGTATTCGGCGAGACCAACGTCGAAAGGCTGCCGCATCGCCCGGCGATGCTGCCCGTCTTCATCCATCTGGCAATCGTGCTGATGCTCGGTTTGTGGATTCCGCCGTTTCTCGCCGACTGGTATCGCCAGGCAGCGAAGCTGATCGGATGATAGCGCCTCGATGAACGTCTCGCCTCTCGGCATCTCCTCCGCCGCACTCGACGGCGGCATCCCGGCGCAGCGCTGCCCGGTGAGCTCGGGACAGCTGCTCGCGGCGTGCCGGCTCGCGTGGGAACAAGGCGGCCAGCTCGCCGCGCTGTGGCTCTCCGACGACCGCGACCGCGAGCGCGGATTCACCCTACGCGTGCTGCTGCGTGACGGCGACGGCTTCATTGTGCTCGAGCTCGCGCTGCCCGACGAGCGATCGCTCTTCCCCGACCTGTCACCGATATTCCCAGCGGCGGGGCGCATGCAGCGAACGGCTTTCGATCTGATGGGTGTGCCCTGCGACGCGGACGATCAGCGTCCGTGGACGTGGCAAGCCGCGTGGCCGATTGACCAGTTTCCGTTGCGCCGCGATTTCGAGGCGTCGAAGAGCTGGGAACCGGGCCAGGAAGACTACGCATTCATCAAGGTGACCGGCGATGGCGTGCACGAGATTCCGGTGGGGCCGGTGCATGCCGGCATCATCGAACCGGGGCACTTCCGTTTTCAGGTCGTGGGGGAAAAAGTGCTGCGCCTCGAAGAGCGCCTCGGCTACACGCACAAGGGCATCGAGAAGCGCTTCGAGAGTCTGGACGTGCACGAGGGCCACCGGCTCGCCGGCAGGATTTCGGGTGACAGCACCGTCGCCTATGCCTGGGCTTACGCACAAGCCGCAGAAGCGATCGGCCGCTGCACGGTTCCCGCACGCGCCCTGTGGTTGCGCGCGATCATGCTCGAGCGCGAGCGAATCGCCAATCATCTCGGTGACCTGGGCTATCTGGGTAACGACGGCGGGTTCGCGTTCGGGCTAGCGCAGTTCTCGCGACTCAAGGAAGACTGGCTGCGCGTCAACGCGTCGGTGTTCGCGCACCGCTTCATGATGGATGCGATCGTCCCGGGAGGAGTCACATGCGACATCGACGACACCGAGGCACAAGCCATGCGCGCGCAGGCCGCGGCGCTCGCGAAGGAGGTCAAGCTGCTGCAGGACATCTACGACGACCACGCAGGACTGCAGGATCGCATTCGCGGATGCGGCGAAGTTTCCGGCGAGCTCGCCGTGAAGCTGGGACTCGTCGGGCTCGCCGCGCGTGGCAGCGGGATCGGGGACGATCTGCGCTGCGATTTTCCGGCGCCGCCCTACGACACGGTGATGGTACGCGCCGTCGCGCACCCCGGCGGCGACGTCGCCGCACGCATGGCGGTGCGCTTCGACGAGATCTTCGAATCGCTGCGCCTGATCGACGCCTTGCTGACCTCGATACCCGACGGCGTGCTTCGCGTTGAGTTGCCCCCTCTCCCTTCGTTCCGCATCGCGATCGGCGCGATCGAGGGGTGGCGCGGACCCGTGCTGGTCGCGCTCGAGACCGGACCCGGAGGATCGATCCATCGGTGCCATCCTCACGATCCATCGTGGCAGAACTGGCCGCTGCTCGAATACGCCGTGATCGGCAACATCGTCCCCGACTTCCCGCTGATCAACAAATCGTTCAACCTGTCGTACAGCGGACACGACCTCTAGGCGCTGGCCATGCTTCACATCCTCAAGCAGATCGCGAAGACCGGACTCAAGACCGAGGCCGCGCCGACGCCCGACGAGACGATGGTCGTCGCGGCTCGCCTGCAGCGCGAGATCCTGCGCATACTGGGCCGCGCGCTCGCCATCCGCCAGGTGGATGCCGGCTCGTGCAACGGGTGCGAGCTAGAGATCCACGCGCTGTCCAACCCGTACTACAACCTCGAGGGGCTGGGCATCCGCTTTGTCGCGAGCCCCCGCCACGCCGACATGCTGCTGGTCACGGGACCGGTGTCGCGACACATGGCGATCGCGCTCAAGCGCACCTATGACGCGACGCCGGATCCGAAGCTGGTTGTCGCGGTCGGCGAGTGCGGATGCAACGGCGGCATTTTCGGCGAGAGCTACGCGAGCCTGGGACGCGTCGCCAACGTCATCCCGGTCGACGTCGAAATCCCGGGCTGCCCGCCGACGCCGACCGCGCTGTTGCGCGGGATTCTCGCAGCGATCATCGTTCATGCGCCCCCGGCGCCGCGCATCGAGCCGACCGCCGCCGGCGACCTGGGCGACACTCCCGATCTGCCCGCTGCCCGTACCGACGCAAAAATCGGCGACGCCCCTTGAAACCGCAGGCGCCGGCGCCCACTTAGAGACATACGCGGCGAGCGTTCGCTGCCTACCTTCAAGGAGAAGCAACAATGAGTCGTCTGATTCGTTACAGCCCGCTGGACCGGGTATTCGAGCGCGCTTTCGGGCCCGGAATCCTGTTCAATGGTGAAAGCAGCGCCGCCGACGGCAGCATCAAGCTCGACGTGGTCGAGACGCCGGAAGCGTTCGTGGTCAAGGCCGACCTCCCCGGCATCGCCAAGGACAAAATCGAGGTCAATGTCGAGGACCGCAACGTCACCATCGGCGCGGAGTTCCTCTCCGCAGTCGATGCCAACGGCAAGGCGCTGTGGCAGGAACGCAGCTTCGGCAAGCTGAGTCGGGCGATTCGGCTCCCCGAGCCGGTCGATGCCAATGCCGCCCAGGCGACGCATGTCGACGGGGTCCTTCAATTGACCCTGCCCAAGATCGCCAAGGCGAACTCGAAGCAGATCACGATCCAGTAACTACACGCTCGCGTTCACATCGTCGTCAAAAGCGCGGCTCTCGGGCCGCGCTTTTTTGGATGATTGCCGCGCAGCTTTCACCGGCTGTAGGTCCGGCCTGCCCGAGGTGGATGGACCCCGCGCCCAAACGGTTTGCCATGCCCTACCCGAGCAGGTCGACGGGTTTCTTGTTGCGGCCGTTGTGGGTGCCCGTACGCGCGCCGCGACGCTCCTCGTGCCTCTCCAGCGTCGGCTTGAGGTAGCGTCCAGTGTAGCTGCCCCCAGTCTGCGCGACCTGTTCGGGGGTGCCTTCGGCGACGATGCGCCCCCCGCCGGCGCCACCTTCCGGCCCGAGGTCGATGATCCAGTCGGCGGTCTTGATCACGTCGAGGTTGTGCTCGATCACCACCACCGTGTTGCCGTGATCGCGAAGGCGGTGCAACACCGTGAGCAGCATCTCGATGTCGTGGAAGTGCAGTCCTGTGGTCGGTTCGTCGAGGATGTAGAGCGTGCGTCCGGTGTCGCGCTTGGACAGCTCCAGCCCGAGCTTCACGCGCTGCGCTTCGCCTCCCGACAGCGTCGTCGCCGACTGTCCAAGCGTAATGTAGCCCAGTCCCACGTCGAGCAGCGTGCGCAGCTTGCGCGCGACTACCGGCACCGGCTCGAAGAACGCGAACGCCTGCTCGACGGTGAGCGAAAGCACATCGTGGATGTTCTTGCCCTTGTACTGGATCTCGAGCGTCTCGCGGTTGTAGCGCTGCCCGTGGCAGACGTCGCAGGGCACGTAGACGTCGGGCAGGAAGTGCATCTCGACCTTGATCAGGCCGTCGCCCTGGCACGCCTCGCAGCGCCCGCCCTTGACGTTGAAGGAGAAACGTCCGGGACCGTAGCCGCGCTCGCGCGCTTCCTTGACTTGCGCGAACAGCTCCCGAATCGGGGTGAACAAACCGGTGTACGTGGCGGGATTGGATCGCGGCGTGCGCCCGATCGGGCTCTGGTCGACGTTGATCACCTTGTCGTAGAAATCCAGTCCATGCATTTCCGCGTACGGCGCCGGCTCGGCCGTGCTGCTGTACAGGTGCCGCGCGACCGCGTGATAGAGCGTGTCGTTGATCAGCGTCGACTTGCCCGAGCCCGAGACGCCCGTCACGCAGACGAACAGTCCGACCGGCAACTTGAGTGTGACGTTCTTCAGATTGTTGCCGGTGGCGCCGGTGACCGTGAGCACGCGCTTGGGATCGGCCCGATGGCGCCGCTCCGGCATCGGGATCTGCCGGTGTCCGGCGAGATACTGGCCGGTGAGCGAATGCGGGGCGCGGCGGATTTCCTCGGGCGTGCCCTGCGCGACGATCTGTCCGCCGTGCTCTCCGGCTCCGGGGCCCATGTCGACCACGTGATCCGCCGACAGAATGGCATCGGTATCGTGCTCGACGACAATTACGCTGTTGCCGAGGTCGCGCAAGTGCTTGAGCGTCTCCAGCAGCCGATCGTTGTCGCGCTGGTGAAGTCCGATCGACGGCTCGTCGAGCACGTACATCACGCCGGTGAGGCCCGAACCGATCTGCGAGGCGAGCCGGATGCGTTGAGCTTCGCCGCCGGAAAGCGTCTCCGCCGAGCGGTCCAGCGACAGGTAATCGAGTCCGACATTGTTGAGGAATTGCAGCCGGCTCACGATTTCCTTGACGATCTTGTCGGCGATGGCCTGGCGCTGCCCCTCGAGACGCAGCTCGCTGAAAAACGCACCCGCTTCCTTGAGCGGCCAGTTGCTGATCTCGAAGATCGCGCGTCCACCGACCTTGACGTGGCGCGCTTCGCGCCGCAGCCGCGTGCCGTCGCACTCCGGGCATGGCTTCGAGTTGAGATATTTCGCGAGCTCCTCGCGCACCATCATCGAGTCGGTCTCGCGATAGCGTCGCTCGAGATTCGGAATGATGCCTTCGAACGCGTGTTCGCGCGTCATCGGCTTGCCGCGATCGGAGAGATACTGGAACGAAATCTTCTCCTTGTCGCTGCCGTACAGGATCATCTGCTGGATCTTTTCCGGCAGCTTGGCGAACGGCTTGTCGAGATCGAAGCTGAAGTGCTTCGCCAGGCTCTGCAGCATCTGGAAATAGAACTGATTTCTGCGATCCCATCCCTTGATCGTGCCCGAGGCCAGCGAGAGCTGCGGGAACGCGACCACGCGCTTGGGATCGAAAAAGCTGATCGATCCGAGGCCGTCGCAGCGCGGACACGCACCCATCGGATTGTTGAACGAGAACAGTCGCGGCTCGAGCTCGGAGAGCGAGTAGCTGCAGATCGGGCATGCGAACTTCGCCGAATAGAGATGCTCGACGCCGGAGTCCATTTCGACGGCGATGGCGCGTCCGTCGCCGTTGCGCAGCGCAGTCTCGAACGATTCCGCGAGGCGCTGCTTGAGGTCGGGCCGGATGCGCAGGCGATCGACCACGACTTCGACCGTGTGCTTCTGGTTCTTGGTCATTTTCGGCAGCGCGTCGATCTCGTAGACCTTGCCGTCGACGCGCACGCGCACGAAACCCTTGGCGCGCAGCTCGGCGAACAGGTCTGCCTGCTCGCCCTTCCGGTTGACCACAACCGGCGAGAGGATCATGAGCTTGGTCTCCTCCGGCAGCATCAGCACGGCGTCGACCATCTGCGAGACGGTCATCGCCATGAGCTTCTGCTCGGGGTGATCCGGGCAATACGGCTCGCCGACCCGCGCGAAAAGCAGCCGCAGGTAATCGTGGATCTCGGTCACGGTTCCCACCGTCGAGCGCGGGTTGTGCGAGGTCGCCTTCTGTTCGATGGAAATCGCGGGCGACAGCCCCTCGATCAGGTCGACATCGGGCTTTTCCATGAGCTGAAGGAACTGCCGCGCATACGCCGACAGCGATTCGACGTAGCGGCGCTGACCCTCTGCGTAGAGCGTGTCGAACGCCAGCGAGCTCTTGCCCGAGCCGGACAGCCCGGTGATGACGATCAGCCGGTGACGCGGCAGATCGAGGTTGATGTTCTTGAGATTGTGCGTTCTTGCGCCGCGAATGCGGATGTATTCCATGGGGCTCCTGCGAAGCGTGCCGCTCGAAAAAAGACGTCGCCGATCGGACTAGATGGGGGCAACGACGACGAGGGCAACCTGCTAATATACTCCTTTCCTCGAGCCGTTTCTAAGGCCGGGAAGCGTCGAAACCGCGAGCGTGCATCCCGCCTCGGCCGTGCGTCTGATTCACGGCGCCGGCATGAGGGATTAGTATCGAATCGCATCCTTTGTCGGGCAGGGGAACACATGGCATCAGTCAACAAGGTCATTCTGGTCGGCAATCTCGGGCGCGACCCCGAGACGCGCTACACCGCGGGCGGCGATCCGATCACCAATGTGTCGATCGCGACTACCGACACCTGGAAGGACAAGGCCGGCGAAAAACAGGAAAAGACCGAGTGGCATCGCGTGGCGTTTTTCGGGAAGCTCGCCGAGATCGCCGGCGAATACCTCAAGAAGGGCAGCCAGGTCTACGTCGAGGGTCGCCTGCAAACGCGCAAATGGCAGGACAAGGACGGCCAGGACAAGTACACCACCGAGATCGTCGCCGACCGCATGCAAATGCTGGGCAGCCGCGCCGGCGCAGGTGCAGGGGCATCCACCGGAGAGCCGCCCCCCGACCGTGAGCGCGCATCGTCGGGCGGGAAGCCGTCCGCACCCGCGAAGAAAAACGTCGACGACCTCGATGACGATATCCCGTTCTAGAAGATAACCTTCCTGAGCGGCCGGTCCGTTACCTTACCGGCGCCACAGCATTCGCGCGAGATAACATCGCGGGCGGGTGGCCATACGTCGCGAACCGCCATAACCACTCTATCGGTCCATATTGAAAGCGTTTCAGCCACCACATGCTCAGCGGTACCTGGAGGATGAAGAAGATGGCAAAGGGGAGCAGCAATTCAGCTGCTGGGCCGACCTTGTTCCACAGGCCGAAGCCCCAGCCATAAAAAATCGTCGTCGCGATCAACGTCTGCATCAGATAGTTGGTGAGCGTCATCCGGCCGGCGGCGGCCATCGGGCCAAGACGGCTCTGCCATGACGGCACCTGGGCGACCCGCACGATAGTCAGGATAAAGAACATCGCCATCCCCACACGACTGAGCACATATGCGATGCCCACCACGACTTTCGCCAGCGACGGTGCCGGTGGGTCGTCGAGTTGACCCAGAATTCCGAAGATCAGCGTGCACATGCCGCCCACGCCGAGGGCCCACCATTGCGCCCGCTTCACCCACGGCATAAGTTCCGGGATGCGCCGCACCCAGCCGTTGCGACCGACAAGAAAACCGATCAGCATCGTCGTCGTTACCTGTACGTAGAAGCCGAGCGCCCCCCATAGCATGAACGGATCGGTGTAGAAATAGGCGGCTTCGCGGGCGTGCTCCAGAACCGCGGCCAGAAATGAGCCTTGGCCGTACGCCAGATTGTTGGAAGCTTCCCAAGCCTGCATCTGCAGAACCTGCATCGCAACCACGGCCGGCGTCATCACGAATACTCGCAGCGTGTCCGACACCACGGGGTAGAGCAGGCAAGCGCCTATCAGTGTGTAGACGACGCGATCCGACACATTTCGCAGCAACAGCAATCCGAACCCGAGCAGGGCGTAAACGTGTAGAACGTCGCCGTTCCAGAACACGATCATGTGTACGAGACCGAATGCCAGGAGTGCAAGCAGGCGTCGGGTGTAGATGGCAATCGCCCGATCGGGCTCTCGTTCCTGCAGGCGGTCAAACTGGATGGTAAAGGCAATGCCGAAGAGCAGGCTGAACACGCTGTTGAACTTGCTCGCGAACAGCATGTCATGCACCATTGCCGCGCTCTGGTCCAGGAGGCTCGGCCACGTGTCCGAGGCATCGGCCTCGGCGAAGAACGAGGTCGAAAAAAACGGCATGTTCGCGATCAACATGCCCAGCAGCGCGAACCCACGCACTATATCCAGTGTTGCAATGCGCTCGTTGACTGGCAGCGGGTTGACGGTGTCGTACAAGGCAGTCCCTGTTTTCTTGCGCAACTTATGTCACCCAGGTCCGCCAGGCAATCCGCGCTTGCAATGGATCCTCACGTAACCACGCAACGGCAACGCAGTCGCTACCTCGCTACTGCGAAACCTTCGTCCAGCTCGGATCGGGATCGAAGCGCGTCATCGTGCGTGCGGCGCTCGGGGTCTCCTTGCCCAGGTTCTTCTGGTACACCACGCCGTCGTGATTGCAGATGAAGGTCATCACCCCTGACACGCCCCAACGCGCCGGATAGGCCACTAGCGCGAAGCCTCCGATCATCTTGTCCTTGACGCGATAGTCGTAGGCGCCTCCCTGCGCGAACTGGCCTTGCGCGGTCAGGATGCGATAGTGGTAGCCATGGTAGGCGCCCGGTCCGGCGGCAGCGTTTTTGCCATAGCCCTCGCTCGCCGCGCGGGTGGCCAGCGGACCGAAGGGGCTCGGTGGCTCGCCTTCCTTGGTCGACCAATACAGGCCATCGTGCTTGCCGGGCGTGCTCGCCAGCTTCGGCGCGTATTCGAGCAGGCCGTTGCTGTCGCGGTCCAGCGTCGCGTATTCGCGCTGTGCGTCTACGTAAGCCAGGCAGACCTGGATCGCCGCGAGCTCGTTCTCGCCGACGCGACGGTTCACGATTTCCTCGGCGCCGGCACGCGCATCGAACATCCAATCCTTCGCGCCTTTGACCAGCGGATACGGGAATGGATAGTCGTTGGCGCCGAGCAGCAGCGTCGCCTTCGCGTCGCCGTCGCGGTCGAACTTCGCCGATTGGTCGTAGGCCTCGACGAACATCGTGCGCGTCGCCGTGTCCGCAACGCGATCTCCGGTGTAAATGAGCTGGCCGCTGCCCGGGCCGAGCACGGCGTAGATCTGCTTCCAGTCGCCGCTTTTCATGGCGGCGTGCAGCGCCTTCGCGGCCTCCTCGGGCGAGGCGAAACTGCGCTGCGCGATGCCGGCAGTTGGCTTCGCGGAGGATTCGGGGGCCGGGTCGGCGGCGTATGCGACGGGCGCGATTAGCGCCGTGACCACCAACGCGCCAGTGAAGATCGCGGCAAGCGCAGGGTTGACGAATTTTTTTGAGCTCATGTCCGATCGAGTCGAAATCGCGTGCACGCGCGCGCTCATTACCGCGCTCCCTGGGCGCCCGCGGGGCGCCCACCACCACCACCACCACCTCCCCCGCCGCCACCACCTCCGCCGCCACGTCCCGCCGTCCCCCCGCCACCACCGGGCGCAGCGGGACCTGCACTACGTTGCGGGGGTGCGCTCATCGTCGCGCGGCTTTGCGCGCCACGATTGCTGAACTCCTGCGCCTGCGGGCGGGATTGCGCCGGGTTGTAGGTCGGCGCGGAACGCGTCATCGATGTGCCGCTGGACACATTGCCGCGATCGACCGACCTGCCCTGATTTACGGTTCCTGCGCCTGCAGAGGCGCCCATCGCGGGCGGCCGGTTCATGGTCGCGGGTACGGCCTGCGTCGTGGCCGGACGCTGCATTCCCGCGCCGCCGGCGGGAGTCCCTACCGGACGTGCATTCGTGTTCTCGCGACCTCGATACTGTTCGCGGGTCTGCACACTGGGGTTGGTCGGGCGATACCGGTTTTGCACCGCAGGGTCGCGATACGCCACGCCGCGCCGCTGCTCCGGGCTGTGTTGCCAGGTGCCGTTCTGATAGCGGTTGTTGTACTGCGGCCGGCTCAGGAAGTAGTTGTTGTTGACGTTTACGTTGATCGTGCCCGAGCGCCAGTTCGGATGCGCCCATCCCCAGTGATTTGCGCTGACCGCCCATGCAGTGCCCCAGACGATGCCTGCCGCGAACGCGGAGCCCATCGGCGGATAGCCATAGATCGATGGCGGATACCAGTACCACGGGCGATATGCCGGCACCCACCATGGGCCGTACACGACGGTCGGGTTGTACACCGGAACGTAGACATACTGCGGCTGCGCGGGCTCGATGACGATGACCCGATCCTGCACGACCACATTCTGTTGCGGAGTGCTTTGCAGATTGCCCGCCGCCTGCGCCCTCGCGCGCAGCGACTGCACGGTCTGCATCACCTGCGGCTCGTTGGCGAGGAACGCGTCGCCCAGCTGCTGCGTCCATTCGAGCTTGTCGTTCATCATCGCCAGTACTTGCGGAAACGCGGTGAGCGATAGCACGCTCGGATCCCAGGGCTTGTCCGCAAGCGCCTGATTGAGCGCATCACCCTGGAGTCCGGGATTCTGCTGGACGAATCGCGCAGCAGCGACGACGTCGAGCGGATACGTCGATGCCATCAGCACTTGCGAGAGCAACTGGTCCGGATAGAGCGCGATCGGCGCGAGCAAGGCGTCGAGCTGGTCCTGCGGAAGCACCGCCGCGGGGACGGCATTGGCGGGAGGGGGGGGCGAATTCTGGGCGATGCCGTGTGCAGGTGCCAACACGCAGAGCGAGAGCACGAAGGCGATCCAGTGTTTTGTTGCGAGCGTCATGAGGCCTCGATTATGGAATGCCGGGCGCATCGGAAAGTAACCGGCGTGCAATGGACGTTCATTCGTCCGCGTCTTTGATGCGCACAACGCGCATCCGCTGCGGCGGGATTATGCGCCCCTCGCGCGATACGGGCGCAATCAAACTGTTTCCGGATGTGTGGCCTCGGTCGCGGCCGGGGTCAGCGATCGTTCGATGACCGCGCCACCCAGGCAGACATCGGCATCGAAAACGACCACGTATTGCCCCGGCGTCGGCGCCCACTGCGGCTGCGCGAAATCCACCTGGCAGCGCCGCTCGTCCTCGACTCCAATCCGGCACGATGCCGGCTTCATCCTATAACGCGTCATCGCGGACAACGGTTTACCGGCGGCAGGCGGTGACCCGGCGATCCAGTGCATAGCACCCGCTTCGATCCGGCTCGCGTAAAGCCGTGGATCGTCGTGACCCTGCACGACGATCAGCGCGTTGCGCGATCGATCCTTGGCCACGACGAACCACGGAGCAGCGGTGCCGTCGCGGTTGCCGCCGATGCCGAGACCCTGGCGCTGGCCCAGCGTGTAGTAAGCGAGACCCTGATGACTTCCGACTACCTTGCCCTCGGGTGTCTGGATCGGGCCCGGCTCGCGCGGCAGATAGCGCGCGAGGAAGTCACGAAATGGACGCTCGCCGATGAAGCAGATGCCGGTCGAGTCTTTCTTGGCATGCGTCGGCAGGCCCTGCTCGCGTGCGATGGCGCGCACTTCGCGCTTGGTGATGTCCCCGAGGGGAAACAGCGTCGCCGCAAGTTGGCGCTGCGTGAGCTGATGCAGAAAATAGCTCTGATCCTTGGACGCATCGGCCGCGCGGAGCAATTGCGTGACGCCACCGATGCTGCGCACCCGAGCGTAGTGACCGGTCGCGACGGCATCGGCACCCATCGATTGCGCGAGCTCGAGGAACGCCTTGAACTTCATCTCGCTGTTGCACAGTACATCGGGGTTCGGCGTACGTCCCGCGCGGTATTCGCTGAGGAATTGCGCGAACACGCGATCGCGATATTCACGCGCGAAATTGACCGCTTCCAGCTCGATGCCGACGACATCAGCGACCGAAGCGGCGTCGACCAGGTCGACGCGTGAAGTGCAGTACTCGTCGGTATCGTCGTCCTCCCAGTTCTTCATGAACACGCCGACGACCTCGTGCCCGGCGCGCTTGAGTAGCCACGCCGCCACCGACGAGTCGACACCGCCGGACATGCCGAGAACGATGCGTCGATGCTTGCTCATTCGCTCCATTCATTCTCCGTCGCCGATGCGGTCACACCGGAGTTTAGAAACGCGTGGCTGCGCGTCCCAGAAAGCAAAGGGCGGGGCAAAGGCCCCGCCCCCTGATGGAACACTTGATCGTTTACTGGCCCTTCTGCTGCTTCAGTGCTTTTTCGGCTTCCGGGGTGTTGAGCGTGCCTTTGGCCGGCGCCGGGCCCGCCTTCGACGCTGCAGCGTCCTTGGCACCCTTCGTCGCGTCGTAATCGATCCCGCTCGACACCTGCTCGATTGCCGTCCAGCTTTCGCGGTTCTTTGCTGCCGCAGCTTTCTTCGTGGCAGCCTGTTGCTCCGGCGTCATCTTCGCCCACTGCGCCTTCGCGGCGTCGCGAGCCGCCTTGGCCTGCTGCGTGTCCATCTTGGAAATCGGCATTACGGAGCTATCGTCGGCCAGCAGCGACGCGGAACCCAATGCGAATACGCTGGCGCACAGTGCAACGAGTAGCTTGTTCATGGTTCGTCCCCTTTGGTTGAGTCCATGGCGCGTCCTCCTCGAAGCGGGCTGCCAGCAATGGGCGTCGCCCGTCGCTCATGGGAAAAACAGGGACCGAAGCCCCTGCCTTGCTGCGACCGAAAAACCGGACCGCGCTTACTGCCCCGGGCCAGCCTTCTTTTCGATGTTGTTCAGATTGGTCTGACGTTCCGCCGCGGTCGGCTTCGGCTGCGTCTTGGACGCCTCGACATTGGCCTTGGCTTCGGCGCGCGCCGGCGAGGTCGCCGACGAATTCTGCCCTTCGAGTGCGACCGCCTCCATCATGGTCAGGTCCGCCTGCTTCTTGGCGCGGGCGGCCTTCCTCATCGCATCCTGCTCCGCGGGAGTCAGAGCTGCGAACTTCGCGCGAGCCGCATTGCGCTCGTTGCGCGCTGCGTCCGTTTGCGCCTTGGTCAAAGGCTTCATGTCGCTATCGTCAGCCAGCGCAGACACAGTGCCGAACGCGAACACACTGGCGCAAAGTGCAATGATCAACTTGCTCATGATTTATCCTTTACCGCCGGTACGGGCCGGCGGTGCTTGCCTCTTTGAATGCAGCACTTGCGACCGCGTCGCGCCCATCAACCGATTACTGACCGGTTGCAGCCTTCTTGTCCATCGTCGTGCCGTATTGCTGGCGCTCTGCAGCAGTCGGCTTCGGCTGCGCCTTGGACGCCGCTGCGTCAGCCTTGCCCTGCTGCGCGTTGTATTGCATGTTCTCGGTCGCGACCATATCCAGCGCGGTGGCGTCCGCCAGCTTCTTGTTGCGCGCGGCCTTCCTGGCGGCGGCCTGCTCCTCGGGGGTCATAGCCGCCCACTTGGCTTGCGCTGCTGCCCGGGCCGCCTTCGCTTCCTGGCTCTCCATCTTGCTCAGCGGCTTCATGCTGTTGCCGGCCATCGCCGACACGGAACCGAATGCGAATGCGCTCGCGCACAGTGCAACGATTAGCTTGTTCATGTGATGTTCCTCAATGGTTGGTTCGGGTCAATCCGTTTTCCGCGCTTGCCCGAACCAGGGGCTCGGAGTCCGGAAATGTAAAACCGCAATGATTCTATTGACTTTTGCCTCGAAATGCAACGACCGCGCCCGGTAAAGGCAGGGTCGTTGCAGCCAGACAACAGCTTTACTTCGTCGTGGTCGCCTTGGTCGATTCCGACGTAGCCGAGGTATTTTGCGTCGTGGCGGGCTTCTTCGACTTTTTCTTGCTCTTCTTCGACGTGGACTGGGTGCTGGACGACGTCTTTTTCATGTCGCTGGTATCGGTTTTAGCCGATGCAGCAGGAGCCGACATCTTGTCGGTCGTCGCGGGTGCAGCGGCCGTAGCAGGCGCGGGCGCGGTCGTCGCGGTGGCCGGTGCCTTGGCAGGCGCAGCAGGGGCAGCGGTCTGTGCAGCAGCCGTCAGCGACACGGCAAATGCGCCAGCGATCAGCGCGCTCAACAGCTTGGTCATGGTCTTCCTCAGTTTGGTTGGATGATTGACACTCATCTGGAATCGTGTCGCCGCCATTAACGGCAGTGCACACCTGATGGTTGACAGGCCCAGGCAAGGATTTCCCGGGAAGCGACGTGCCGATGCTGCACGCTAGCGCCAGGTCAGCATCGACCAGCCGCGCGCGCTGGCGTGGCTTGCGAGCACCGGGTCCGCATCGACCGCGACCGGATGCGTCACCGCCTCCAGCAATGGCAGGTCGTTGTGCGAATCGCTGTAGAACCACGATTGGGCAAAATCGGCCAGGACGTGCCCCTGCCCCGCCAGCCAGGCACTGACGCATTCGAGCTTTCCCGCCTGGAAGCACGCAGGCCCCGTGACGCGTCCGGTGAATCGTCCATCGATCATCTCGGGCTCGGTCGCCACCAGCTGGTCGATGCCGTACATGCGCGCGATCGGACGGGTGACGAAGCTGTTGGTCGCGGTCACCACCGCAATAAGATCGCCGGCGGCGAGTCGCGTATCGACTACCGCCCGTGCCGCGGCCAGCAGCATCGGCCGGATCTTCTCGACCAGGAAGCGCTGGCGCCACGCTTCGAGCTGCACGACGTCGTGCTCGGCCAGCGGACGCAGCTGAAAATCCAGGAACGCGTGAATATCGAGCGTGCCGGCCTTGTAGTCGGCGAAGAAAGCGGCATTGCGCGCCTCGTAGCCCTGCGCGTCGAGCACGCCGAGCTCGATCAGGAACTGCGCCCAGCCGTAATCGCTGTCGCCAGCGATCAGCGTGTTATCGAGGTCGAACAGCGTCAGTCGCCGCGCCGTCGATCCCACTCGATTTCCTGCTGCATCCAGTCCTTGATCATCGGCACGGTGATCGGCCGCTTGGTCGCCAGCGAGCGCCGGTCGAGCGCATCGAGCGTCGCGAGCAGCGAGCGCATGTCGCGGCGTCCGTGACGCAGCAGATAGTCGACCACGTCCGCCTGAAGCGAAAATCCGCGCTCGCTCGCGTACGCCGCCAGCGCAGCGGATTTTTCCTCATCAGTCAGGCTTAGCACTTCGTAGACGAGTCCCCAGCCCAATCGCGAGCGCACGTCCTCGCGCAGCGGCAACGCCGCGAGCGGGACGCGCGCCGCGGCGATCATCCTGCCGCCGCTCGTCTTGAGCGCGTTGAACAACGTGAATATTCGGCCTGCCGCGTCGTCGCCGGCGTCGTCGATGCGATCGATCGCTACCAGCACGGGCGGCGTGAATGCGGCGTCCATCTGCAGCTCGTTCGGATGCGCGACATAGAGCGACGAGCGCCCGGCGCCCTCGGCCAGCGCCGTGGTCGCGATCAGCAAGTGCGTCTTGCCCGACGCTGGAGGGCCCCAAAGCAACACGCCGGTCTCCGCGCCTTCGCCCGTGGCGAATCCGGGAATGGCAGCGAGCAGTTCGGCGTTGCGTCCGGCGAGGAAGTTCGCGAGCCGCGGCGGCTCCGGCGCGGCGAGCTCGAAGACGAGTTGTTCCACTACTGGTACAGGTCGGACTCGTGGTAGACCGCGCGCAGATGCCGCAATCCGACCAGCAGCGCAGCGCTTGCCGGCAGTGCGAACAGCACGCCGGCGAAGCCGAACAGATGTCCGAACGCGAGCAGCGCGAAAATCACCGCCAGCGGATGCAATCCGATGCGATCGCCAACCAGCCACGGCACCAGAATGTAGCCTTCGAGGAGCTGGCCGATCCCGTACACGGCGAGCACCGCGAGGAATCCTGGCCAACCCGTAAACTGCAGCAGCGCCGCAACCACGCCGAGCACCAGCCCGAGCCCGAAGCCCACGTAGGGGATGAACACCAGCAGCCCGGTGAGGATGCCGATCGGCACCGCGTGCTGCAGTCCCGCGATGCTGAGCGCGATCGCGTAGTACATGGCCAGGACGACCATCACCCAAAGCTGACCGCGGATGAACTCCGCGAGGATGTCGTCGATCTCGATCGCGATGGTCCGGGCCTTGCCGAACCAGCGGCGGGGCAACAGTTCGCCGAAGCGCCGCACGATGACGTTCCAGTCGCGCAGCAGGTAGAACATCACGACAGGAATGAGCATCAGGTTGATGATGATGGCCAGCACCATCGTGCCGCCCACACGCAGCCCGTGCATGAGTCGAACCGATGCGTCCTGCGTCCCGCCGATGCCCTGAGCGATGAACCTGCGGACCGCCGGCATGTCGAGTTGAAGCACAATCCCGAATCGCTCCTCGAGCCAGGGAGCGATTTGTGCGTAGGCTGCGGCGAAGATCTCGGGAAGCCGCCGGGCGAGCTGGATGAACTCCGATTGCATCAAGGGAAACAGAACCAGCACGAGCGTGACGATCAGCACCAGCATGATCGTCATGATGACAAGCGTTCCGATGGTGCGCGACAACTTGCGTCGCTGACCCCAGTTCACCGCCGGATTGCCGAGATAAGCGAGCATCGCGCCGATGAGAAACGGTGTCAGGATCGGTCCGAGCCAGTGCAGCATGGCGGCGATGACCAGCACCGTGCCGACGATCCAAAGGTAGTGCGGCAGGCGCAGCACGCGCTCCTTCACCACGACGGCGGCCGCCGCGATCACGGTTGGCTCCGTGGTTGGGTCGCCCGGTGAGGGGCTGGGAGGCGTCATTTCCGGTAAAATCGGCTCGAAAAAGTCGCTCACTGTACCGCGCGGGCAGCGACGACTCAATCATTCGATTGCCTTCCATGCCCGATGCCAAGACCTCCCTTTCCTATCGCGACGCCGGTGTCGACATCGACGCGGGCGATCGGCTGGTCGACGCGATCAAGCCGTTCGCCAAGCGCACGATGCGCCCCGAAGTGCTCGCCGGCATCGGAGGATTCGGCGCGCTGGTCGAGTTGCCCAAGCGCTATCGCGAACCGGTGCTGGTCTCGGGAACCGATGGCGTCGGCACCAAGCTGAAGCTTGCCTTCGCGCTCAATCGGCACGACACCATCGGCATCGATCTGGTGGCGATGAGCGTCAACGACATTCTCGTGCAGGGCGCCGAGCCGCTGTTCTTTCTCGATTACTACGTATGCGAGCGGCTCGATGTCGCTGTCGCGAGCGACGTCATCAAGGGCATCGCCGCCGGCTGCGAGCAGGCGGGTTGCGCGCTGATCGGCGGCGAGACTGCCGAGCACCCCAAGGCTTTCGTCGAAGGTGAGTATGATCTTGCCGGCTTCGGGGTGGGCGTGGTCGAGAAATCTTGTGTGGTCGACGGCACACGCATCGTCGCCGGCGATGCGCTCATCGGTCTCGCATCGAGCGGCCCGCACTCGAATGGGTTCTCGCTGATCCGGCGCATCCTCGACAAGAGCGGCGCGGATCTGCGCTCGCCCTTTTCCGGAACACATGACGTGAACACGCTTGGTGCCACGCTGCTCGAGCCAACGCGCATCTACGTGAAGCCGGTGCTGGCGCTACTGAAGGAATTCGACGTCAAGGGCATGGCGCACATCACCGGCGGCGGCCTGACAGAGAACACGCACCGCATGTTTCCCGACGGTCTGCGCGCGAACATCGACGCCGCGTCATGGTCGCGCCCCGCCATCTTCGACTGGCTGCAGCGCGAGGGCAACGTCGCCACTGACGAAATGCATCGCGTATTCAATTGCGGGATCGGTTTCGTCCTGGTGGTTTCCGCCGCCGACGCGCAAGCGGCGCTCGCCCGCATGAATGCGCTCGGCGAGCATGCGATGCTCATCGGCCAGGTCGAGCGCGCCGGACCCGGTCCGGCGTCGACCGTTGTCCGCGCCGCATGAAGCGCGTCGCTATCCTGATTTCCGGTCGCGGTTCGAACATGGCGGCGCTGATCAGCGCGGTCCGAGACGGAAAGATCGATGCGACGCTCGTTGGCGTGATCAGCAACCGCGCCGACGCTGCCGGGCTCGCCATCGCGGCGCGCGAAGGCGTGGCCACGCAGGTCGTGGAACACCGTGCCTACTCGGATCGCGCGACGTTCGAGGTCGAGCTTGGCCGCGCGATCGATGCGCTCGAGCCCGACCTGATCGTGCTCGCGGGATTCATGCGCGTGCTCTCGGCTGCGTTTGTCGAGCGCTACGCGGGCCGGCTCATGAACATCCATCCCTCGCTCCTGCCGGCGTACCCTGGACTGCATACCCACCGCAAGGCGCTCGAGGACGGTGTCCGCATCCATGGCTGCACCGTTCATTTCGTGACCGCCACCGTCGATCACGGGCCGATCGTCGCGCAGGGCGCAGTGGCCGTGCGCGACGACGACAACGAAGCCAGCCTCGCCGCGCGGGTTCTGGACGTCGAGCATGCGATTCTGTCGCACGCCGTTCGCTGGTTCTGCGCCGATCGGCTGGTCATCGGCGGCGGTGCGGTGCGCGTTAAGCAAGGCAGGGCCGACGTTCCTGCGCTGATCGTGCCGCTCGCCGAATGATCCAGGTCGACGCTGACTCGCCCGACTGATCATGTTCACACCCGACAGCACCGCCATGGTGACGCACAAGGGATGGCGCGATCCCCGCCGCGTCCTCGCGGTCGCGCTCGCGCTGTCGGCGCTGGTGCATCTGGCGCTCACGCAGTGGCCGGTGCATATCACCGAGGATGGTGAGAGCACGCCGCCGCTTGCGGTCGCGATCACCGAACTGCCTCCTCCGCCCGCCCCCGTCGCCGCGCCGGTGGCCAAACCCAGGCCCAAGCCGCGGCGCGCCCCGCCGGTGGCGACTGCCGAGGTGCCATCGGCCAGCGTGGTTCCCGAGCCCGCGCCCGAACCCGAGCCGGCGCCGGCCGAAGCGCCACCGTCGGAGTCGCCCACGGCGCAGGCTGATGCGCCGGAGCCCTCCCCCGAGGTCACCACCGCGCCGCCCCCCGAGCCGATTCCTCCGAAGGCTCTGCCGCCGCGCGTCGATCTCGCGTATCGAGCGTTTCTCGGCACGCAGGGCTTTCTGATCGGGCAGGCGGTTTATCGCCTCGATCACGGCGCCCGCGACTACTCGATCTCGACAGTCGCCGAGGCGCGCGGACTGGCCTCGTTGTTCTTCCACGGTCAGGGACGTGCGACCAGCATCGGCACCATCACCGCCAATGGATTACAGCCATCGACGTTCACGATCGCGCGTACCGGCACGAACAGCGACCGCTCGGAATCCGCGCTGTTCGATTGGGGCGCGCTGACGGTACTCCTGAAGGACAACAAGTCGGAGTCATTGGAACTGCCCACCTTCGATCCGCTGGTCGTGCTGTGGCAGTTCTACTTCGCGCCGCCCGACACGGACTCGATGCAGTTCAACATCGCGACCACGCGCAAGATCTATCACTACAGCTTCCGCCGCGACGGCGTCGAAACCATCGAGCTGCCCTTCGGCAATGTCGAGGCGGAAATCTGGCGACGCGAGACCGGGGACGGCGCGCTCGATGCGGTCGTCTGGCTCGCACCGTCGCTGCGTTACGTCGCGGTCAAGGTTCGTCTTTCGAACTCGCGCGCCACCGTGGAGCTGCTGCTCGATAGCATTCGCGTCGACGAGACTGTCGCGCAGCAATGAGCGGCGACAGGCCGCCCCGGGCCGCGAAGCGCTCTCCGTCAGCGCGGCGCGGCGCCGATGCGCGCAGGCGCGCGACTCGCGCGAGCGGCACGAGACCGGCCCCAGCCCCCGAGGGCAGCTTGCGCGCGGGTCAGCTTGGCGCGCTCTCCGACGCGCTCAACGCCGTGTTGCCGCTCGCCGAGCCGGCCGACAGCGCGCTTCACCAGTTCTTCCGGCGTCATCCGAAGATGGGCCAGCGGGACCGCGCCTTCGTCGCCGAGGGTGTGTTCGCGGTGCTGCGCCGGCTACGCTCGCTCAGCGCGCTGGCGCAGGACGCCGCGCCGCGCCGGCTCGCGATCGCGGCTGCGCTGCGCGAAATGGGCCTCAGCCTGCGCGAAGTCGAACCGGCGTTGTCCGCGGAAGAGCGAAACTGGGCGACCGAGCTTCGCGGTCGCAAGCCCGTTTTGTCGGAGGCGGAAAAGGCGGAGCTCCCCGACTGGCTCTGGGAACGGCTCGGTGCGGCGTATGCACCCGAAGAGCGCGATCAGCTCGCGCGCGCGTGGCTCACGCCTGCGCCGCTGGATTTGCGCGTCAATCCCATGAAGACCCGTCGCCAGGACGCGCAGGCGGCGCTTGCGCTGGCAGGGATCGAGGCGCTGCCGACCCCCTATTCTCCGCTGGGTCTGCGCATCGCGGGCCGCCCCGCGCTGCAGCAGCTCGCGCAGTTCAAGTCCGGCGAAATCGAGGTGCAGGACGACGGTAGCCAGTTGCTGGGATTCCTGGTCTCGCCGCGTCGCACCGACATGGTGGTCGACTTCTGTGCCGGCGCAGGCGGCAAGACGCTGCTGCTCGGCGCGCTGATGCGCTCGCAGGGTCGCGTCTACGCGTTCGATGTTTCGCCGGCGCGCCTCGCGAAGCTCAAGCCGCGCCTGGCCCGATCGGGCTTGTCCAACGTGCAGCCAGTGCTGATCCAGAACGAACGCGACACTCACGTGAAACGGCTCGCCGGAAAAATCGATCGCGTGCTGGTCGACGCGCCGTGCAGCGGACTGGGCACGCTGCGGCGCAACCCTGACCTCAAGTGGCGCCAGCGCGCGGAAGGCATCGGCGAACTCGCAGCCAAGCAGGCGCGCATTCTCGCTTCGGCGGCGACATTGCTCAAGCCGGGCGGACGTCTGGTCTACGCGACGTGCAGCGTGCTTCCCGAGGAAAACGAAGCGATCATCGACGCGTTCCTGCGTGCGCATCCGCAGTTCGTCCTCGCGAGCGCCGCGGCGGAACTCGCGCGCGCACACATTCCGCTGGATACCGGCGAGCTCCTCAAGCTCTATCCGCACCGGCACGGCTGCGACGGATTCTTCGCGGCGATCCTCGAGCGGCAATGAAAGGCGCCTGCGCTGCCCTGCTGTTCGCCCTTGCTGCGCCGATCGGCGCCAATGCGCAAGCGCCGCACCCGTTCGCCGCCAGTGGCACCATCGAGCTAGCGTTCACGCCAGGCGATCGCATCGATCGATTGGTCATCGCCGCCATCGACGATGCGCAGCAGGAGGTGCTGGTGCTCGCGTACAGCTTCACCGACCGCTCGATCGCGCGCGCCCTGGTGCGCGCCCAGCAGCGCGGCGTCCGAGTACGCGTCGTTGCCGATCGCGAGCAGGCCCGCGCATTACCGCAAAATGTGCTTGCCGATCTCGTGGCCGGCGGTGTCGAGGTTCGCGTCGATGGCAACTTTGCGGCTGCGCATAACAAGGTGATCGTCATCGACGCCGACTCACCGCATGCGACCACGATCACCGGCAGCTACAACTACACGCTGGCGGCCCAGCGCAACAATGCCGAGAACGTCATCGTGCTGCGCGACAATCCGCAGGTCGCGCGCGCCTATCGCGACAACTGGGCGCGCCGACACGCGGCCGCCGAGTCCTTCGCGCCGACGTCGAGCCCGTAGCGTCTCGCGTGGCGCGCGCTTACGCTAAACTCGAAGCATGCTGGCTCCGCTGAATATCCAAAGCATTGTGGAGGCGCTTTCGACCCGCAACGGCTGGATCGAGGCCGGTGCGATCGCGGTCGCCTTCGCCATTGGATGGGTGATAGATCGTCGCGTGCACGTCGGACCGCGTGGCGATTCGCGCATGGCGAAGCTGGGCGCCGGCGGCGTCAACCGGCTCATTTTTCCGCTGACCACGCTCGCGTTGCTTCTTTTGCTGCGCGGAGTATTGCCGCCCCCGACGGTGTTTCTCCCGATCGCAGTGCCGCTGGTAGTCGCGCTCGCGCTGATCAGGTTGAGCGTGTACGCGTTGCGCAACCTTTTCGGCCGAGACCGTGCGCTGCCGTTGCCCGAGCGCACGGCAGGCTTCCTGATCTGGGGCGCGCTGCTCCTGTATTACTTCGGCTTTCTGGACGACCTGCGCGGCATGCTCGAGGCCGCCGAGCTATCGGTAGGAAAGGCGCGCATCAGCCTGCTCGATCTCGCGCGCGACGCCGTCATCATCCTGCTCGCGGTGATGATCGCCCTGTGGGTCTCCGGATTGATCGAGCAATGGCTGCTGCGCATGGACCACGTCGACCGCAATGTGCGCGCGGTCATCTCGAAGGCTGTGCGCGCGCTGCTCATCGTTGTCGGCGTGCTCATCTCGCTGCCCATGCTCGGCATCGATCTCACCGTGCTATCGGTGTTCGGCGGCGCGCTCGGCGTGGGCATCGGGCTGGGACTGCAGAAACTGGCGAGCAACTACATTGCAGGCTTCACCATCCTGCTCGACCGCTCGATCCGCCTAGGCGACATGATCACCGTCGACAACCGCTTCGGCGTGGTGAGCAAGGTGACGTCGCGCTACGTCGTCGTGCGCAGCCTCGACGGGATCGAAGCGATCGTGCCCAATGAGACGCTGGTGACGACGACCGTTCTCAACCATTCGTACACCTCGCGCGACGTTCGCGTCGCGCTTCCGGTGCAGGTTGGCTACGACACCGATATCGAGCAGGCGATGCGTCTGCTGGTGGACATTGCGCTCGCTGAACCGCGTGTTCTGCGAGGCCCGGTCGCGCCGGCAGTAATGCTACTTCGGTTCGGCGAAAGCGGCATCGACCTCGAGTTGGGCGTATGGATCAACGACCCGGAGAACGGCCAGGGCAACCTGCGCTCGGCGCTCAATCTAGCAATCTGGAAGGCGTTCAAGGCGCACGGCATCACGATCCCTTACCCGCGTCGCGACGTTCACATCGTCGACCCGGTACGGCAGGAGCTGCCCCAAACCGGGGTGGAGGCGACGCGCGCTGCGCCCGCTCCTCCGGCATCGCCTTGATTCGTAACGTCTTATGGCAGCATGCGGGTGGCATGAACAATGCGTGTAAAATACCGCACATAGTGAGAGGCACGTTGCGCCTAAGAGCGCGACCCCGTACCCCCAATTTCCGAAGACCCTATGACCCTGAATCCTCTTGATCTGCTCGCCCACGGCCTGATGCCGCTGCCTTGGTGGGGCTATGTCGTTGTCACGCTCGGGCTGACGCATGTCACCATCGCGGCAGTCACGATCTATCTGCACCGGAGCCAGGCGCACCGCGGCCTGGATCTGCACCCGATCGTCGCTCACTTTTTCCGCTTCTGGCTGTGGCTTACCACCGGCATGCTAACCAAGGAGTGGGTTGCCATCCACCGGAAGCATCACGCCAAGGTGGAAACGCCCGACGATCCGCACAGCCCGCAGACGCGCGGAATACGCAAAGTGCTGCTGCAGGGCGCTGAACTGTATCGCGACGAGTCCAAGAATCTCGAAACGATGGCCAAGTACGGCCTCGGCACGCCTGACGACTGGATCGAGCGCAATGTCTATACCCCCTACTCGTGGCAGGGATGCGGACTGATGCTCATCGTCGACGTAGCGCTGTTCGGTCCGATCGGTGCCACGATCTGGGCCGTGCAGATGATGTGGATTCCGGTGACGGCAGCCGGCATCATAAACGGCATCGGCCACTACTGGGGCTACCGCAATTTTGCCTGCGAGGACGCGAGCCGCAACGTCGTGCCTTGGGGAATCATCATCGGCGGCGAAGAGCTGCACAACAACCACCACGCATATGGCACGTCGGCCCGACTGTCGTCGCAGTGGTATGAGCTCGATATCGGCTGGATGTACATCCGCGGGCTCGAGCTGATGGGGCTCGCGAAGGTGCGCAAGCTGGCGCCGCAGCTCAAATTCGACCGCGCCAAGCTGCAGGCCGACCTGGAAACGCTGCAGGCGGTGATCACGCACCGCTACGCTGTGCTGACCAGCTATGCGCGCTCGCTCAAGCAGGAATACTCCGTCGAGCTGGCGCAGCTTCGCGAGCGCGCGCGCCGGGGCGAGCTGAGCGGTGTGCCGAGCCTGTCGCGCCTGAAACACTGGTTCCACGCCGAGCAGGATGCGCTGCCCGAAAGCGATCGCGCCAAGCTGGCGTCGACACTCGCCAGCAGCAAGTCGTTGCGTACCCTCTATGCGATGCGTCAGGAACTCACCGAATTGTGGGCGCGCTCCAACGATTCGCGCGAGCAGCTACTCGCGCGTCTGCAGGACTGGTGCCACCGGGCGGAAAACAGCGGCATCGCGCCGCTGCAGAGTTTTTCTCGGCGGCTGCGAAGCTACGCGTAGCGATCAACAGGAAAATCAACGACAAAAAAGCCCGCGATCTCGCGGGCTTTTTGTTTGATGATACTGTGGCGTCTCATTGGATCCCCGCCTTCACGGGGATGACGCATTCGTTTCCAATCGTGGGCACATTCGTGCCCGCTCTTGGACGAATGCGTCACTTCAGCTTCGTTTCCTTGTACATGACGTGCTTGCGGGCGACGGGATCGAACTTCTTGATCTCCATCTTTTCCGGCATCAGCTTCTTATTCTTGGACGTCGTGTAGAAGTGGCCAGTACCGGCCGAGGATTCCAGCTTGATCTTTTCACGCATGATAGTGCTCCGATCGCTTCAGAATCTAAGCGCGCTCAGACGGATTCGCCGCGCGCGCGCATTTCCGCCACGACGACATCGATGCCCTTCTTGTCGATGATGCGAAGCGCTGCATTTGTCACGCGCAGGCGGACCCAGCGGTTCTCGCTCTCGACCCAGAAACGGCGCTGTTGCAGGTTCGGAAGGAACCGGCGCTTGGTCTTGTTGTTGGCGTGGGAGACATTGTTCCCCACCATCGGGTGCTTACCCGTTACCTGGCAAACTCGAGCCATGGCCCGCTCCAACTGGTTGAATTGACGAAAGCCTTGAATGATAACGTGAAATGGCCATTAGAGCAACCCGCGCTCGGCGAACGACACGGTCTGGCTGCCGGCCACGATGAAATGATCCAGCGTCTTGATCTCGACTAGCGCCAGCGCCTGCTTGAGTGTCTGAGTGAGCAGCTCGTCGGCGCGGCTGGGCTCGGCGACCCCGGACGGGTGGTTGTGCGCAAATATGACCGCCGCTGCGTTATAGCGCAGCGCAGTCTTCACGACTTCGCGCGGATACACGCTGGTCTGCGTGAGCGTTCCGCGGAACAGCTCTTCGCAGCCAAGGAGCCGGTTCTGGGCGTCGAGAAACAGCGTCACGAAGACCTCGTGCGGGCGCCCGCCGAGCGAAAGCTGCAGGTAGTCGCGAACGGCGCGCGGCGAGGTCATGGCATCGCGCTCGCCCATTTCTTCGGAGAGCGCTCGACGCGTCATTTCCACGCACGCCTGCAATTGGACGTACTTCGCGGTCCCCAGCCCGCGGACCGACGCAATCTCGTCCCGGCTGGCGGCGAAGAGCTGACGAAAGCTGCCGAAGCGCTGCAGGAGAACGCGCCCGAGTTCGAGCGCGCTGCTGCCAGCGATGCCGGTACGCAGGAAGATCGCAAGCAGCTCAGCTTCCGACAATGCGGCCGGCCCCAGCCTGAGCAATCGCTCACGCGGACGGTCGCTTTCTGGCCAGTCGGCAATGCGCATGGTTAGATCCTGTGTAGGCGGCCTGCGGAGCCGCGGGCTTGCGCGGCCTATCCCCGAATTGCGGGCCATATTAAACTGCGCCACGATATCGTCGTATTGACCGAACGGATGACATCTGAACCGAACCCGCTGCAGCGTGTCGTGCTCGGCATCACCGGCGGTATCGCTGCGTACAAGGCCGCCGAGCTGACGCGCCTGTTGGTCAAGCAGGGCATCGCGGTCGACGTCGTGATGACCGAGGCGGCGACGCAGTTCATCACGCCGATGACCTTGCAGGCGCTCTCGGGCAGTCCGGTGCTTGCGGGTCTGTGGGAATCCGGCGCCGCCAACGCCATGGGCCACATCGAGCTCTCGCGTCATGCCGACGCGATCTTGGTGGCTCCTGCATCGGCGGACTTCATCGCCAAGCTTGCGCATGGACACGCCGACGACCTGCTTTCGACGCTGTGCCTCGCCCGCGATTGCGCGCTGCTCGTCGCGCCCGCGATGAACCGGCAGATGTGGTCCGCGGCGGCGACGCAGCGCAACGTCGCGCAGATTCGCGCCGACGGCGTCGAGGTGCTCGGCCCGGGCAGCGGCGATCAGGCGTGCGGCGAGATCGGCGACGGACGCATGCTCGAAGCCGAAGAGATCCTGACGGCGCTGATCGCATGGTCGCAGCCGAAGGTCCTGTCCGGAAAGCGTGTGCTCCTGACTGCCGGGCCCACCGTGGAAGCCATCGATCCGGTGCGCGGCATCACCAACGCGAGCTCCGGCAAGATGGGTTTTGCGCTGGCGCAAGCTTGTGCCGAGGCTGGGGCCAGCGTCACGGTCATTGCCGGCCCAACCGCACTGCCGACTCCGGCCAGCGTCGCACGCGAGGACGTGACCAGTGCCGCCGAAATGGCGCGCGCGGTCGATGGGCATATAGCCAATGCCGACATATTTATCGGTGTTGCCGCGGTGGCCGACTACGCGCCCGCGAATCCGAAGACGTCGAAATTGAAGAAGACCAACGGCGCGCTGACCCTCACGCTGGAGCCGACCATCGATATCCTGGCGCGTGTCGCGGCGCGTCCGAAGCCGCCGTTTTGCGTCGGCTTCGCGGCCGAGACCGAC
>Ga0070713_100000229_pt1 | contig 37199 bp, 43 predicted proteins | sample LARL82metaG_FD_65465 | JGI IMG/M metagenome (GOLD analysis project Ga0070713, IMG submission 65465) | Corn, switchgrass and miscanthus rhizosphere microbial communities from Kellogg Biological Station, Michigan, USA - LAR L8-2 metaG | ecosystem: Host-associated > Plants > Roots > Rhizosphere ... | reverse complement strand
TGGATCATCGACCTCGGGCCTGGCGCGGGCCACGACGGCGGACGCATCGTGTTCGAGGGCACACCAGCGAAGCTGGTCGCATCGAAGTCAACGTTGACGGGAAAGCACCTCGCAGCATTCGTCTCGCGCTAATGGACTACACCAGACTATCTCTCGCCGAATGCGCTGTAGCGCTCGAGGAGATTGCTCGGGACGCGCGGGCGACGTTCGCCGATCTCGGAGCCGAGCAGCTCAACTTGCGGCCAGACGAAGGACACTGGAGCGTCGCCCAGTGCTTTCAGCACCTCCTCACCGCGAATAGCCTGATGCTGCGATCGGCACGGGATGCACTGAATCATCCACGGAGTACCATCTGGCAACGGGTCCCATTGCTTCCGTCACTTTTCGGTCGAGCTCTGATCCGCTCACAGTCACCGACGTCGACCGGCAAGTACTTGGCACCGGCGAATGCGCGCCCGACATCGAGCGACATCGCCGCTGATATCATTTCTTGTTTCTCGACGCAGCAGTGCGAGATTGCCGAGTGGATGCGAACGATCGATGAGCGCAACGCGGCACGACGGATCATGACGTCGCCGTTCATCCGGTTCGTGACATACAGTGTCCTGGACGGCTGCCGGCTCATCGTCGCGCATGATCGGCGGCATTTCGAACAAGCGCGTCGTGTGATCGCTCGCTTCGAGAAAAGCCATGCTCGATGATCGAGTAGCGATTCCAGACGATACCGCGGTACGCGTGGCGCTATGGCGAGCGCTCCACGTCGAAGTCGATCCGCCGCCCCACGTGCTTCAGGACGATATCGGGCTCAAGCTCGCGGCGCCGGACGACGACTGGCGCAGCCGACCGGACATGAGCCCATTCACTCGGCCTTTTCGCGCTTCCATCCTCGCGCGCGCGCGTTTCATCGAGGATCTCGTCGCCGAGAAGGTTGCGCAGGGCGTTAGGCAGTACGTCATCCTCGGCGCTGGCCTCGACACATTCGCTCAGCGCCGCCCGGAGCTCGCATCCCGTCTGACCATATTCGAGGTCGATCGGCCTGGACCTCAGGCGTGGAAGCGGCAGCGTCTTCTCGACCTCGGACTCGGCATTGCGCCATATCTAAGATTCGTGCCCGTCGACTTCGAGCGAGGCGACGCATGGTGGGAGCGACTGGCCGCGGCGGGTTTCGACTCGGGGAGGCCGGCGATTATTGCATCGACCGGCGTCAGCATGTATCTGAGCCGAGAGGCGAACGACGCGATGCTGCGCCAGATCGCCGACCTCGCGCCGGGATCCACGCTCGCGATGTCGTTCATGCTTCCGATCGAGCTCACCGACTCCGAGCTGCGTCCCGCGCTCGAACGAGCGGCGGCGGGCGCGCGCGCGAACGGCACGCCGTTCATCAGCTTCTTCACGCCAAAGGAGATGCTGAAGCTGGCGCGCGACGCCGGGTTTACTGAGTTCGAACACGTATCAGCCGCCGCGCTGGCCGAGCGCTATTTCGCGGGAAGGGCCGACGGACTTCGTCCACCCAACAATTCAGAAGAGCTCCTCGTCGCGACCACCGAATGATCACCGACGCTTCTTCTCCTATCCTCGTCGAGGCCTGCGTCGATTCCGTCGCGTCGTCGGTTGCCGCGGAGCGCGGCGGCGCGGAGCGGCTCGAGCTCTGCGACGCACTCTTCGACGGTGGAACGACGCCGAGCGCGGGCATGATCGCCGCATGCAAGGCAGCCGTGACGATACCTGTTTTCGTGATGATCCGTCCGCGCGGGGGCGGCTTTGTCTACTCTGACACTGAGCGCGATGTCATGCGGCGGGATGTGATCATCGCGCGCGAGCTCGGCGTTGACGGTATTGTCATCGGCGGCCTCCGGCGGGACGGCAGCATTGACCGCGATCTCGTCCGGTGTCTTGTAGAGGCCGCGAGCGACCTGTCTGTAACCTTCCATCGCGCGTTCGATCTGGCATCCAATCTCACGGACGCGCTCGAGTCGCTGGTCGACGCCGGTGTTCAGCGTATACTCACGGCCGGCGGGGCCGCCACCGCGGTCGAGGGGGCGACGATGCTCGCCGATCTCGTTCGACAGTCCGACTCACGCCTCATTGTCATGGCGGGCGGCGGCGTCCGTGAAGAGAATGTCCGCGGCCTCGTCGCCATGTCCGGCGTACGCGAAGTTCACGTGCGGCTCACTCACTTGACCCGGAGCGACGGCTCGCCCACTGCTCGTGAGCTGCGTGTGCGGAGAGCTTTGCCCGAGGACGAAGCCGCCTGGGAGGAGACCGACGAGCAGCGGGTCCGTAGCTTCGTTCGAACTGTGGCCGCTCTATCCGGCGAGGAGCGCCGACTAGCATGAACAATCTCTACGCAAGATGCGTTTTCTTCGTCGAGAACGCCGAGCGCGCACTACGCTACTACACCGAGCAACTCGGCTTCGCGGAAGATTGGAATTATCGAGAAGGGGACCGCACGTTCGTGTGTCAGGTGAGTCTGCTTGGCTTCGAGCTGATACTCAATGAAGTCTTCGGCCGGACGAAGGATCGCGCTGGGAAAGGACGCCTCTTCATCGGGCTCGACGACGATCAGGGAGAGCCGCTGAAGGCGCACATCGCGTCGAAGGGCGTTCGAACGGAGCGCGTGGATTGGGGCCGGCCGACGCTCTTGCTGAAAGACGTCGACGGCAACGAGATATTCTTCTGGCTGCCCCACGACGACTTTACGGGTTTCGGGATCCCCGCGCTCGAGTCGAGTCGAGCCTGAGCCGCCGTTAGGCATGTCCCGATGATCCAGCCGCTTCGCTCGTCGCTTATGCTCGCGATCTTCTTCGGGCAGAACGCAATCGCCCAGGCGCGAATCGTAAGCGCACCGTCCGAGCCCTCGTTGCTCAACCTCACGAAACAATGGACCCATGCGTCGACGCTCGGCGACCTCCGCGAGTTGCGAGGGGGCGGCGACTACCTCGAGCTCCGCGTGTGGGGCGGCTTCGCCTTGACGACAGAGACACAAGGCCTGGTTCTTCGGCGAGCGAATGGTCACTGGTCGGCGTTTCTCGCGCGCGTCATGCGCTGCGAGCTCCAGATCCCGCGAGTTGTCGGCGAGACTGCCTCGAGCGCCACCATCAGGCGTTACACCGAAGACGCCAAGCGGCAGTGTGGCACCAAACTCCGGGATGTAGGTCCCGGTTCACAGATCATCACTACTGATTCGCTGGTGGTCGACTCGCTCGGTGTGGCCGAGTCCGCGATTGCAGATGCGTGGGCCGCCGCCGACCACGCGGGGGTTATTGACTTGCCGCCGCACGCGGAGCACAGGCAAAGCATCGACGACGCTTTCATGTACGTCGTCGAGATCCGAAACGGCGACGAGTACCGCGCTTCGGCTATCGAGCACGTGAATCCACCCGAGACCAAGGCAGACCGGCAGGTTCAGGATGTCTACGCCGCCGTCAATCGGCTCCTCAGGGGCGATTTGATCCTCAAGCCCTAGCTCCTTTTTGCGCTTTCTTGCGTATGCCCTCCAGCTTTCCCGATTGGCTCGAGCCGATGGCCGCGACGCTTACATATGAGCGCTTCAACGGCCCCGATTGGATTTTCGAGCGGAAGTACGACGGCATTCGCGCACTTGCGTTCAAACAGAACCGCGACGTCAGGCTGCTCTCCCGCAATCGACTCCCCCAACACAATCAGCCCGTGAGCGATGCGATCGCGCGGCTCGGCGTGGTTGACGCGGTACTCGACGGCGAGCTCGCCTGGCGCGGCGATAGCGCGGTGTCGTACCATGTCTTCGACTTGCTCTGGCTCGATGGGCTCTCACTCACCGGACTTCCGCTCCACGAGCGCAAGGCGTTGCTTGCGAACATTCGCTTCGAGGCACCCGTCGAGTGCGTCGCGTCGCTCGACGACGCGCAACCGTGGGTACGCGCCTGCGCCGAGGGTTGGGAGGGCGTGATCGCCAAGCGTCGCGACGCGCCTTACGAGCATCGTCGTTCGCCGCACTGGCTCAAGATGAAGTGCGAGGCAACACAGGAGCTCGTCGTCGGCGGCTTCACCGACCCTCAGGGCACACGCGTCGGGCTCGGCGCGCTTCTCGTCGGATATTACGAGGATTCGGAATTCGTCTACGCGGGCAAGGTCGGCACCGGGTTCGACACCAAGCTGTTGCGCGATCTCCGTGAGCGACTCGATTCGCTGGAGATCTCCGCGGCACCCTTTACGCGCGCGACCGGATTGCCGCGGGTGAGAGCGCACTGGGTCCGCCCCGAGATCGTCGTCCAGGTGTCGTTCATCGAGTGGACCGTGTACGGAAAGCTGCGCCACTCGAGGCTCGTCGCCCTACGGGCCGACAAGGATGCGCGCGATGTCACGCGAGAGTCATCATGATCTCGCACCCCGAGAAGGTTCTCTTCCCGGCCGATGGCATCACCAAGCGCGAGCTGGCCGAGTATTACGAGATGGTCGCGCCGGTGATGCTTCCACACTGCCTGGGACGTCCGGTGACCATGGAGCGATTTCACCGTGGCATCGGAGAGAAGGGGTTTTTCCAGAAGAACGTGGTGAAAGGGTTTCCGACGTGGCTGGAGCGCGTCGAGGTTCCGAAGAAGGACGGAGTCGTGCATCACCCTGTGCTGCGCGATGTCCAGGGTCTACTCTGGTTGGCCAACCAGAACTGCATCACCGCGCACGTGTGGACGTCGCGCGCGCCCGACGTTCACCTGCCTGACATCTGCATCATCGATCTCGATCCCGGCGACGAGAACATCGAGCGTCTCCGCGCGGCGGCAATGCTGGTGCGGGCCGTACTCGCGGAGCATGGCCTAACGAGCTGGGTGAAGACGTCGGGCTCGAAGGGGTTTCACATCGCGGTCCCGCTCGACGGCACAGCGAGCTATGGAGCGGTCGCCCGCTTCGCCCACGCCTTTGGGGCGGCCATGGTCCGGCGCGATCCGGACAATCTCACGCAGGAGTTCTACAAGGCTGATCGCGGCGGCCGCATCCTCGTCGACACCGGGCGAAACGAGTATAGTGCGACCTTCGCGGCGGCATACACCGTGCGGGCGCGGGCTGGCGCGCCGGTATCCGCGCCCTGTACCTGGAGCGAGTTGGAAGCGGGTACCGTAGCACCAACTTCGTTCACCATGCGAAACATGGCCGAACGACTCGACGCTGTCGGTGATCTCTGGCAGGGGCTGCTCGAGTGTCGACAATCAGTGAAGGACATCCGCATCATGTAGCTTATTCAGCAACGGATATCATGATGACCAACCTCACGACACACCCGCGGCTCACGTCGCTCGCGCCGCAGTTCCTCGTCGACGATCTCGCTCGCTCGATCGCGTTCTACGAGAAGCTCGGCTTCTCGTTCGGCGATCCATGGGAAGGCTTCTACGCTATCGGCTTCCGCGATGGTCTCGAGCTGCACCTCAAGGAGTCACCGAAGAATCCCGCGGAGCGCCAATGGAGGCGCGACCAGCGGCATCTCGATGCGAACGCCGGCGTCGATGGCGTAGAGGCGTTCTACGAGCAGTGCGTCGCGAGCGGTGTCACGATTCTACATCCACTCACGCCGACGGAGTGGGGCACGAAAGACTTCTACATCGAGGATCCCGACGGCTACATCATCGCGTTCGGGGGACGCACCGCATGAAGAAAGCAAATGCGCGATTCGCGATCAAAGGCTGGGATGAGAGACCGTATAGCGAAAGCGCCGGACAGCCGAAGCTCACGCGTGCCAGCGTCACCAAGAGCTATACCGGTGACATCTCCGGCGACGCGAATGTCGAGTATCTCATGATGTATCGCAGCGACGGCACGGCGACGTTCGTCGGACTCGAGCGTGTCGTCGGACAGATTGGCGGCAAGAGCGGCAGCTTCGTCATGCAGCGAACCGGCGTGTTCGAGGACGGCCAGGCGAAGGAATCGTACGCCGTCGTTCCCGGCTCGGCGACAGGCGAGCTGCAAGGCCTCCGCGGCGAAGGCACCTCGAGTGTCGGCCACGGGATGGAGCATCCTTTCACGCTCAGCTACGAGCTCACCTGACCGTGTATGGTCTCTTAACGACAATTCCTTATTCAGAGAGGCGGAGAGACCATCACGCATGAGCTTTCAGCCGAGGCATCCAGATTTCGAGCGGCGCGTGCGCACTAGCTTCGCCAAGCAAGCCGCGATGCGCACGATCGGCGCTTCACTCGAGGGGGTCACGCCGGGAGAAGTGTGCGTGACGATGCCATTTCAAGCGGATCTCACGCAGCAGCATGGCTTCGTGCACGCCGGCGTCGTCACCGCGCTCGTCGACAGTGCATGCGGCTACGCGGCGCTCAGCTTAATGGAAGCTGGCGCTGCTGTCCTGAGTGTGGAATTCAAAGTGCAGCTGCTCGCGCCTGCTCGCGGCGCCTGGTTCCGCGCTCGAGGACGTGTTGTCCGTGCGGGTCGCACATTGACCGTCGTCGCTGGCGAGCTGCACGCTTATGCGCGGGAGAACGCACGCGAGAATGAAACGCTGGTCGCGCTACTAAACGGCACAATGATGACGGTGCGCGACCGGCCAGGGCTGAATGATTGAGCGCGGCACGCGCCACGCGCCCCGCGACACGCCGACGCTACGGCTGGGTGCCGAGGATAACGGGAAGCTTCCGTGACTGCAGCACCGCGTTGAACTGCGCGAGCCGACCCGACTTGAACGCCGTCCACTCCCGCTCGACCAGGCGAAGCTGCGACTGCAGGAAGGCGTGCGCCGCACGCGCCTGATCGGTGGGCCGGCGATCCGATGACGATACCTCCGAGGCCAGATACGCCAGCTTCGCGATGAGCTTCACCGGCCGCTCGTAAAACGCGACCGGATACCGCTGCACTAGACTGTCGGCAATCGACGCCGCGCCGGCGATGAGCGAGTCGGCCGTTAGGCGCACCGCCTCGGCGTCATTGCGCTGACCGAGCTCGCGCAGCTGCGTGCGAGCGAGCGTGATCTCGTTCGAGAGCTGAATCGCTCGTTTGGCGTCGTTCGCGACCGCGACGACCATACTCGTTTGCTGCGCGAGCTCGCGCGCGCTGCCGCCGGAATCGGGATCCTTGAGCACCGCGAGCGACTGCGTCAGCTCTCGCGTGCCACTCTTGAGGTGAACGAGGTATCGGCCAGGCGGCGCGAGCAGCGCAATGTTGCCGCTGGCGCCAAACGGCGCGCTGCGCTGCTCGACGAGTGGGATGCGAAGATCCCAAACGACGCGATTGAGCCCCGCTACGTGCGGCGCGGCCAGCGTGCGCACGACTTTGCCCGTCGAATCAGTGATCGTGATCGACGAATCGATGTTCGCACCCACGCCGAGCCAATAGTCGATCGAGGCGCCGTACGCTGGATTTCGACCCGCTGAGGGATCGTCGGAATCCTCGCGGATGCTTTCCGTCAGCCGAAAGCGATAGGCGGAACGCGGCGCGAACAGGTGCACCGGCTCCTGCCGAACGGCGGACGTCAGCTGCTCGAGCGACGTGACATCGTCGAGCACGTAGAAGCCACGGCCGTACGTGGCAACGACCAGATCGTGAAAGTGTGGCTGGACCGTGATCCACGAGACCGGCGCGTGCGGCAGGTTGAGCTGCAACGGCTCCCAACGGCCGCCGTCGTTGAACGAAACGTAGAGCGCGTTTTCAGTACCGAGGAACAACAGACCCGACTTGAAGGGGTCCTCGCGAACGCAGCGCGCAAAGCTGAGTGGCCCTGGTGCGATCCCGTCGACAATGGAGGTCCAGCTGCGGCCGTAATCAGAAGTCTTGAACACCTGCGCCTCGAAGCGCCCTTCCTGGTGCCCGTTGACGGTGATGTAGGCCATCCCCGGGTTGGTGTGCGAGGGTTCGATGTTGCTGATCGTGCCCCACGGAATGATCCCGGGGATGTTGGCCGTCACGTTCATCCATGTCTTTCCGCCGTCGCGAGTCAGCTGGACGAGTCCGTCGTTCGTGCCCGCCCAGATCAGTCCACGAACGATTGGCGATTCAGCAATCGCGTAGATCACGTTGCCGTACTCGACGCCGATATTGTCGCCGGTGAGTCCGCCCGAATGCTGCTGTCGGGACTTGTCGTTGCGGGTGAGGTCCGGGCTGATCAACTGCCAGCTCTGGCCGCCGTTCGTCGTCATGTGCACGAACTGACTGCCGACGTAGATGCGATTGTGATCGTGCGGCGAGATCGTGATTGGAAAATCCCAGACGAAGCGATACTTCACGTCCTTCGCCGCATGGCCAGCGGTGCTCACGGGCCAGACCTCGACATCGCGCGCACGACGCGCCGCAACGTCATACCGCACGACGATCCCACCGACGCTCCCTCGTCCCGACGACGTGGACCACACGATGTTCGGGTCCACGGGATCGGGTGTCGCCCAGCCGCTCTCACCACCGCCGACGGAATACCACATGCCACGTGGTATCTCCGCTCCGCCTGTGATCACCGACTCGGCGGCCTTCGAGTTGCTCGGACCACAAGTCGATGGACCATCCTGCATGTTGCCACAGATCGTGTACGGTATGCGTTTGTCCGTTGTCGCGTGGTACATCTGCGCGATCGGTAAGCGCATGCGCCGCCAGCTCCGACCACGTGTTACAGATATCGAAACTCCCTCGTCGTTGGCGACGATGATCCGATTGCCGTTGGTCGGATCGATCCAGATATCGTGATTGTCGAAGCCGGGACTCTGCGCGGTCGAACGGCCGTCGAGGCTGCGTCCACCGTCGTGAGTGCTGGAGAAGCCAATGCTGAGAAAGTAGGCCTCGTCGGCACTGTCCGGTTCCACTCCCATGCGCGTGTAATACGCCGGACGCGCGAGGAGCTCGCTGTGACTGTTCACTAATCGCCAGTGCTCGCCAGCGTCGTCGGAGCGCCAGAGCGTTCCGGTGTCGGTCGGCGCGCCCTTCCACGGAATTCCCTTCCCTGTTTCGATGAGCGCGTACACGCGCCTGGAGTCAGCCCTCGTCACACCAAGCCCCACCTTCCCGAAGGGATGCGTCGGGAGGCCGTTTCCCGTTAGGCGACGCCACCTGACGCCATTGTCGATCGACTTCCAGATGCCGCTTGCGTCGCCGCCCGACGTCCGCCCCCACGTATGAATCTCTACCTGCCACGTTGCCGCATATACGACGTTCGGGTCGTTAGGGTCGAGCAGTACATCGATGCCGCCGGCGGAGTCGCCCGGGAAGAGCGTCCTCGACCACGTCGCACCGCCGTCCGCGGTGCGATAGATACCTCGGTCGGGCTGCGGTCCGTACGCGTGTCCCAGCGCCGCGACGAGCACGACGTTTGCGTTACGCGGATCAACGGCGATACGCGCGATGCGCGCCGTGGCCTCGAGCCCCATCTTCTGCCATGTCGCACCCGCGTCCGTCGATTTGAAAACGCCTGCGCCCATGGAGATGTGGCTGCGAATGAACGTCTCGCCAGTTCCTGCCCATACCGTGTTGCTATCGGATGGCGCGACGGCGAGCGCTCCGATCGAGGCGACCTTCTGTCCGTCGAAAATCGGCGTCCAGTGACTGCCTCCGTCGGTCGTCTTCCAGATGCCACCCGACGCGGCACCGATGTAATACGTGAGTGGATCGCCAGCGATGCCCGCCACGGCGATGACGCGGTTGCCAGGCGGTCCCACGAAGCGATAATTGAGCGCTCCATAGAGACCGCTATCACCTCTCGGGGGCGCCGCGCCGCGCTGAGCAAGCGCGGAGGCCGCGGTGCCGCAGATCAACAGGATCGGTCGCATGACGCCAATATGCAGACCACAGTCGGAAGCGCGCCAATGAGCGTCTGGGACATCATCGCCCGCAGCCGCGACGAGTTACTCAAGTACGCCGTCGAGAAGCTGCAATTCCATCTGTCCACGGAACCGGTGCCTGCACGATGGCACGCCATACTCGCACGGAGTGTCCCTCTCGCGAATACTCTGAATGCCGCCGAGCGCGATCGGCTGCTTCGCGTCGCGCGATTGCTGATCAGTGAGGTGCCGTTCGAGGGCGTCTCAGCTGTCGTGCTGACCGACGAGATGCGCGTGACGATCGCCGCAACGGCGTCGCTGCTCATCTACCGCCTGCCCTATCCGCGATTCACCAGGCTCGTACGCATTCTCGTCTATCCGGAGACGTTTATTCCGAAGCAACCCGCGTCCTCACGCGACACCACCGTCATCGAGTCGGATCCAAGCTTGGGAGAGGCACTGAGGAGCGGCGTGGTCGTCCTGTCGTGGGAGGCGGTTCAGAACGACGCGGCGAATCAGCATGCATCCGGCAGCGTCGTGCTCCATGAAATGGCGCACATTCTCGACGCGGAGGACGGCATCTTCGATGGTATGCCTGTCTTCGACGACGCGGCGCAGGGTGCGAAGTGGGCTCGCATCCTCGATCGCGAATTCACTCGCCAGCGCGATGCCGTCGAGGCGGGAGAAGAGGGGCCGCTGGACGACTACGCCGCGCGCAACCACGCCGAGTTCTTTGCCGTCGCAACGGAGGCGTTCTTCTGCTCGCCCGAAAGCCTCCGTACGAAGCTTCCCGATCTGTACGAGCAGCTCGAGCGGTTCTACCGTCGCGATATCGCCTAGCGACTATCTGACGTTTTTCTCAGTGTGGCCTCTCGCGCCAGAACCCCACGCACCGCCCCCTCGATCATCCGATTCACGGCCGCAAGCGACAATCCTCCCTCGTCCTTAGAAGGAATTGTCGCGAAGCCGATCGCTGACGCCTTTGGATAGCGCGAAAAAATGGCCTCGAACAGCCGCGCGAGCTGCTCACTCGACGGACCGTTAGGCACCTTGTTGACGTGCCCCTCCACCTCACGCGGGTCCAACACGTCCATATCGATGTGAACATAGATCTTGTCGACGCTGCGGCTCAATCGATCGAGCTGGGCGAAGACGGCTGGTGTCATGTTCCGAAGATCGTCCACGCTGAGCTGCTCGATCTGTGATTGATCCAGCAGCTCCTGCTCGAGCGGATCGGTGAGTCGGACTCCCCCCATCACCACGTATTTGTCCGCGAGCGGTGGATCGAGCTTCGCCTCGACGCGCATCCGCTGCAGTGTTCGCCCGGTGGCGACCGCGACGGGCATCCCGCCGAGTGATCCACTGCGCGTGGTCTCGGGGGTGTTGAAGTCGGGGTGTGCGTCGAGCCAGAGCATACCCACCTTGATCGCGTCGCGCGTCGCGCCGGAGTGTTGCAGCCCGCCGACCAGTCCCGGCATCGATGGGCAGGTTGCCTCGAGTCCGACCGTGAACCACCCCTCTCGTTCGTTCTGCGCCACGATATCGGCAAAATGACCGAGGGCCATGCTCAGTCGCTTCCATCCGCCGTACTCGGTGTCCTCTTCGGGCGTGAGCTTTACCTCGGCGACGCGCACCGTCGCGCCGGCTCGGGTGAGGAGGCGCTGGATGCCGCCGTCGGCCATCGTCGTTGGCCCCGGGGATGTCCCGTTAGGCAAAAATGGCTGTTTCACGAGGGCCACGCGAATGTGGCCCGTCGCATCGGCGTAGCGCTGGCCGCCGGCGAGCATGGGCCCGGCACACACCAGAACGGCCGCAACCACGATACGTTTCATCGTGCCGATCTGCATGCGTCATCTTGCTGCGCGCCGACGCTGGACGCAACTTAGGCGATCCACATGGAGCTGCCATGATCGAGTGGACCGAAGAGCGCATCAATCAACAACGCGATCTCGCCGTGGCCGGCCGCGCCGGCCTCTGGATACTGCTCGAAGGCGGACCGCGAAACGCGTCTCGCGCCTTCGTACCGCACCTCGACTGGCCGTTCTTCGTGGTGCTCGACGCGGAGGGCGCGACATGGTCGTTCGCGAGCCCTCCGGGGCACATGCCGATTCCTAAGGGAGCGAGAGTCGTCGGCTGCTACGTGTTCGACCGCGAGACAGAGGTCATGATCTGGCAAGCGATCGCTGGGCCGCCGGTGGATATCCCCTCGATGCGGCCCTTCGAGCTGTAATCGTCCGTCCTCACTTCGCCGCGGCCGGGAAGGCTGGAAGCTTGTTTATGTCGCGGGCGTCGTGCTGGATGATGACCGTCGCCTTGAGGTTCGTCGCGATCTGCTTGAACCGATCCAACGACGCCAGTGTCGCGGCGCGATCGGTGTTGAAGGTCGGAACGCCGTTCGACTCGTAGTTCTCGTGGAAGTGCGCGAGATCGCCGGTGAGGAGCACCGGGCCCATGTCGTGCAGCCTAACGAGCAGGCTGTGGTGGCCTGGCGTATGACCGGGTGTATTGAGCGCCACCACAGTCCCATCGCCGAAGACGTCCTTGTCGCCCGCGAGTGGCTCGACCTTGCCGCCTCCGGAGATCCAGTTCGCGAAGGCCGCGGGGTTCGCGACGGCGGCGGCCTTGGGATCGTTGAGAACTTCCCAATCACCCTTGCCGATGAGCAGCGTCGCACGCGGGAACTGGCTCACCTGCCCCGTGTGATCGCCATGGTAGTGGCTCACGCCGACGTACTTGACCTGATCCGGCGAGACCTTGAGCTGCGCGAGTAGGTCGACAAGGCTGGTCTTCGGCGCACTCGGTGCGTTCCCGATGGGATTCCCTGTGTCCCACACCATGTAGTCGTCGCCGTGCCTGACGAGATAGCAACTGAAGGTCAGCTGCACTTTGAGTCCGGAGTACGCGTACGTGTCCGACATCCGGCCACCGACGTCAGTCGGGGCGGTGCTCGTGCCGCAATCGAGCCGGGTGAGCGTGACGACAGGTGCCGGCTGCGCACCGGCAAGGCGAGTAACAGAGGCGACGAGCACGGTCGCCGACGCAAAACGCGCTAGGCTGTTCATGATGGACCGTCGGGCGAGGGAAGGTGGGTCGAGGCGCCACGAACATGCCACGACGAGCCCTTGCGTCGCAACAGCGGCGAGTGAAACGGCCGTCCAAGCCGGAGCAATCATCTTTATATGCCTTGACAGGCATATAACCGTGATGGCATATTAAGAACGTGACGACAGCCCTCTTCGAGATCCTCGCCGATTCCAATCGCCGCCGCGTGCTCGACCTGCTCCGCGAGCAGGAGCGCACGGTTGGTGAGCTCGTGGACGCGCTCGACATGAGCCAGCCCGCCGTGTCGAAGCACCTCAGGATCCTGCGCGACGCGGGACTGGTCGAGTCGCGTGCCGATGCGCAGCGCCGCGTTTACACGCTGCGCGCCGAGCCGCTGGCGGATCTCGATGCGTGGCTCGCGCCGTATCGGAAATTCTGGCGCGGCAAGCTCGCCGCGTTGCACCGTCACCTCGCCCGCGACAACTGACTAACTCTCACCGGAGCATACTCCATGACGACCATGGCCACACCAACGAGCACCACTGACCGCATCGAAGAGCAGATCGTGCTACCCACGTCGCGCGCGCGTGTCTGGCGAGCCCTGACGAACGCCGACGAGCTGGGCGCCTGGTTCGGCGCGAACATCAGCGGCGCGACCATCACGCCCGGCGCTCACATCGTCGGGCATATCACCATTCCAGGCTACGAGCACGTGCCGTTCGACGTCAGGATCGAGGAGATGGTGCCCGAACAGCGCTTCTCCTGGCGCTGGCATCCCAACGCCCTCGACCAGTCGATCGATTACTCGGGCGAGCCGCGGACGCTCGTGACGTTCACGCTCGAGGATGCACCTAACGGTGGCACGCTGGTGCGAGTTGTCGAGTCGGGCTTCGACGCGCTGCCCGTGTCCCGTCGTGAGTCGTCCTTCATCTCCAACGGCAAGGGCTGGAAAGGTCAGCTGCAGAAGCGGCTGCCGGCGTATCTGGCATCGGCGTGACTTCGGCTGCCACGCTTGGTTGACCGAAGCTCGAAGCACTGATGTAAAGTCGCGATTCCGATCGGCTATTCGCTGCTGCTCGCGCCGGCGATGTTCCTACCATCGCCGGCGCCTTCGGCGCGGTGGCTAGAATGCGCTTCCTGCCGATTCCATCCATTGCGACGGCGGACCCGTCAACAGTCGTGGTAACGTTGGGCTAATAGGGGCTTCGCGGCGCCGGTTCGAGATTGAGAAGACAGGAGGTGCCGCATGCTTCCCCTTGCTCGCATTAGAAAGCTTTCATCGGTGGCCGTTCTGGCGGCCTGTACCGCGCTGTCTTCGGCGGTTCACGCGCAGCAAACGACGCCGGCCATCTCGCGACAGCTTCCGCACAAGGATCCGATGACCGCCACCATCCTCGGCATCGTCTTCCCGGGCGGCGGTCAGATCTATACTGAGCGATGGGGCAAGGCGGTCGGAATCTTTACCGGTACGGCCGCGGCGGTCGGCCTGGCCATCGACGCGGCAAACAATGGCCAGCACGACATCGAGACGGTCTGGATCGTCGGAGCGGTCGCCGTTTGGGGCTATGGGTGGCTGACCGCCGGCAGCGACGCCGAACGTCGCAATACACAGATGCTCAACACGACCTTCGCGCCATTCCTCGATCGGTACAATGGCCATTGGGTCGCCGGGCTCTCACTGGCCACTCACTGACGTCTTCGTCTGACCATCGCCAATCCCGATGAGCTTTCGTGCGGCGATCTGGGCGCCATTCGTTAGAATCCGGCGACCGAACTCTCGCGCCTGCTCAGCTTTCTGCTCGCGAAGACAGATGCGCAGCGCCGACACGAGCGCGTCGCGATTGAGCTGTTGGCGCGTCGGCCCCGAGACGCCGATACCAAGTTCGTTCACGCGGTGGGCGAAGTAGAACTGATCGTACATATGTGGTATCACGAGCTGTGGTCGACCCGATCGCGCGGCGCTCGTCGTCGTGCCCGATCCGCCGTGGTGGACGATTGCGGCGCAGCGCGGAAAGAGCTTCGCGTGATCGATGTCGCCGATCGCCAGGCAATCGTCCCCCGCGCTCGAGGCGTCGAGCTCTGCCCAGCCTCTTTGCACGATGGCCCGGCGCCCGACGGCCCGTGCCGCGTCGACGAACATACGCTCCGACTGCTCCAGCGCGCGCATGCTGCCGAGTCCGAAATAGACTGGCGGCTCGCCGTCATTGAGAAAACGCTCAACGTAATCGGGGAGCGGCGCGGGATCGGATAATAGCCACGCGCCCGTCTGTACGATCTCGATGCTCTTCACTCTGGGCGCGGGCGCGAGCGCTGGATCAGTCTCGAGCCAGGGTTCAGCGGTGAAGATGTGCGGGCGCACGCTATCGATCGGCCTGAGACCGAGCTTCGCGCGCTCCGCGTTGAGCGTATTCCGGAACCGCTTGTTGAAGCTTCGCTCATCGCGCATCCATAGCACCCGATTCACGGGCCCGGGCAGCGAGTGCGCGTAGTGTCCGCCGGCCTTCGGGGGTGGGTGATCGGGCGATGGCAGCGTCTGTGGACAGTATGTCGCGTACACGTAGGGCAGTTCTCTCGCTTCCGCCACCGATGGCGACGCGATCTGCAGCGCGCCCACACCGATCATCACGTCCGCCTCCTGTGCCGCGTCCATCAACGCTGCGCACTGATAGCGCACCATCTGCTCGGCCATCTGCTGCATCTGCGCCGGCGATGGCTTCACCGCCTTCGCGGAGGCCGTTCCCCCGGTGAGCTTCCTGACGTCGGGACCGACGGGAATGCACGCCACGCCGTACGACTCGACCCATTCGGCGAAGTTCGGAGGGACCGCAATGCGCGCCACATGAGCGAGTGATCTCAGCTCGACCGCGAGCGCGAGAAGTGGCTGCACGTCGCCACGAGAGCCGATCGCCGACAGCAGGAATCGCATTGCGTCCAGGTCCCCGACGAAGTTGGGCCGACATCTTAGCGACTCCCGGCATGGCGCAATAGTTCTTCCTATTCGCCGGAGAGCTGAGTACTCTACGACGGGCGCCCGAACGTCGTCCGTCGAGGCGTGTTTCGCCTCGATCGAGCAACCTCGTTAGGCATACAGCGGCCGATTCGCGTGGACGCCTTTTCCTACCTCTCGGTTCTCCTCTCGATCATTCTTGGGCTCGGCCTGACGCAATTGCTCACCGCCGTGGGCCGCGTCATCCGGCACCGCGATCGCGTGCGCGTGGACTGGCTGCCGATGCTCTGGGCCGGCGTGCTGCTCATCGTCTACGTGCAGGTGTGGTGGTCGATGTTCGGCATGCGTCAGCTGCAATCGTGGACGTTCGTCGAATTCCTCGTCGTGCTCCTGCAGACGGTGACGCTGTACATGATGGCGGCGATGCTGTTGCCGGAGCAGATCGACGAGGGCGGCGTCGATCTGCGCAGCTTCTACGATCGGCACCATCGGTGGTTCTTTGCGTTCTTCCTCGCGACGCTCGTCATCAGCGTCGGAAAGGACGTCGTCATCGGCGGCCGTCTGCCCGAAGCGTGGAATCTTGCGTTCCACATCGTGTTCGCGGCGATCTCTCTCTCGGCGATTCTTGTTGTCCGACGACGCTATCATGAGCTCGTCGGCATCACCGCCGCGGTGTCCATCGTAGCCTACGTCGGTCTGTTGTTCGCCCGCCTGCAATAGCCCGCCGAGGCCGCTGCAACCACCGCGCAAGGCTATGGGTACTTCAACGTTCGGTGGGCCTCAAACGATATTACATGGCACACCCATCAATTGAATAACAAGGAGAGAACCATCATGCGCAGACGCATCGTCCTGCTCTGTGCAGCGCTGTCGCTCGCCGCTGGAGCAACGCTCTCGGCGCAGCGACCCGTGCTGCCAGGTGAGCGGGCCGGAGCCCAGGAAAACGGTCGCAGCGACTCGACCGGTGTTCCCGCGATCGAGAAGGCGTCGACGTCGACCCATACCGTAACCATTGGCGGCCAGAGCTTCAGCTACACCGCCCACGCCGGCACGATGGTAGTCCGCGACGACGAGGGGCGGCCGAAGGGCAGCGTGTTCTACATCGCGTACACACGAGACAAGGAGGAGGCCGCCACTCGTCCGGTGACGTTCTTCTTCAATGGCGGACCGGGTTCGGCGTCAATCTGGCTCGACATGGGACTCATGGCACCACGGCACCCGGAAATGGGCCCAAACGGCTCGCAGCCGGCTCCGCCGTACGACCTCGTCGATAATTCCTATTCGCCGCTGGACGCCACCGATCTCGTGCAGGTCGACGCCATGATGACGGGCTACTCACGACCGGCGCCCGGCGTCAAAGTCGCCGATTTCACCGGCGCGACGAACGACATCAAAATGTTCGGGCAGTTTATCCGCAACTACCTCGACAAATACAATCGTTGGGCGTCGCCGAAGTATCTCTTCGGCGAGAGCTACGGCACGTTCCGGTCGGCAGGCCTCGCGTCGGAGCTCCAGAGCGACGAGGGCATCGAGCTCAATGGCATCATGCTTCTCGGCACGGTGCTCGATTTTCAGAACATTCTCACGGCGCCGACGAACGACCTGTCGTACGAATGTTTCCTGCCGACGTACACCGCTACGGCTTGGTATCACAAGAAGCTGTCGCCCGATTTGCAGCGGCTGAGCCTTCCGCAAGTCGTTCAGCAAGCGCGAACGTTCGCATTCGGTGACTACATGGCGGCCCTGGCCAAGGGCAACACGCTGTCGCAGGCAGAGCGCAGCAGCGTCGCGCAGCAGGTTGCGCGACTCACGGGCGTGTCGGCGTCATACGTCATGAATACAAACTTGCGCGTCGATCCGGGCACCTTTCGCACGGAGCTGTTGCGCGGCGATCGCGAGACCGTCGGCCGATACGACAGCCGAATGATTGGACGCAATGGCAACGCGGCCAGTCAGCGCCAGGATTATGATCCATCGGACGTCGCGCCGTCGGGCGCGTTCATGTCCGCGTTCATGCGCTACCTCCACGGCGATCTCGGATACACCAGCGATCTGCAGTACTACATGGGCGGCCACGCTGGACACTGGGACTATTCGTCGCTCACCGGTGCCGGGAACCTCGGCGGCGGCTATCCGAGCGAGACGGAGTCGCTACGCACAGCGATGGCGAAGAACCCGTATCTGCGGGTGATGGTTGGCGCGGGATACTACGACATGGCGACGCCGTTCGCGAATGCCGAGTACACCTTCAATCACCTCGGGTACGACCAGACGTATCGCGATCGGGTCGAGTTCAAGTATTACGAAAGCGGCCACATGGCGTACTTGAACCAGGATTCGGCTCGTCAGCTGAAATCGGACATCGTGAATTTCATCAGAGGTACGGCGCACCCGTCGAATCTGACGGTGAGCGCGAAATAAGGGCTTTTGGGTGCCGCGGTCACAGTTGCGGCCGCGGCGCCCGAGCACTTCATCGAGGTTTGTCGATGTCCGCGTCGCATGATCCGGTGAAGCTTGCAAGCTTCGCGACCGCCTTCGAGGCGGAGCGCGCCGTGGCGACGCTCGAGAGCGCCGGCATTCCCGCAATGATCAAATCGCATGGGGGCGGCATCATTTTCGGCGGTGGCCACGTGCCTGGGGGCGTGGAGCTCTTCGTTCGAAGACGAGACATCGACCGAGCGTGGAAGCTCGCGGTGGGTGAGACAGTTTAGCGGGTGCTCAACCAAGCCCCGTCGAAGCATCAGCAATAGCCGCTGCCGGTCAGGGCCCGCAGTGTTACGGAGACCAGGAACTCTGGAGCATCACTGGGCAGCTGGTCGAGGCTGACCCTCTTCGTTCCAAGCCGCAGCGACAGCGACGTGAGCTCGGCGAGATCCATGAACCCCATCGACGACACGATGAGCGTCGCGCCGCCCGGATCACGCAACTCGACGTCGCTCAGCACGCGCCCGATGTCGATGATGTGCGCGCCCGCGGGCGTGCTCTCGAATAGGTGCATCATGACGTCGGGCGGCACTTCATCGGGATCCAGGCCGCGACTGGTCAACTCCTCCTTCAGGTCGGCCGCGGCAGTCATGATGCCGCATAAGCGCGGAAGCAGAGTTCGTCCGTGTTCCGTCGGACGGAAGACGCCGGCCAGGTGGAGGCCCCTGGGAATTGGAGCCTCGCCATCGCCATGTTCGTCCTCGAAGTCGGTCTCGCCGATCAGGACTCCGCGGTGCCAGAGAGTGTATGTCATGCCGGAGAGAGTACAACCGATCGGCGGCGGCTATCGTACCATTTTCACGGGAGGCGAACCATTTGATCGCGGCCGTCCGAAGACTCGCAGGCGACGGTCTACAGCAGGCCGTGCGATCGCCTCGAGCCCGCGCATGCCGCGCCCGCTAAGTGATAATGATCGTTGGCTGCAGGGGCGGAATCGGTTCGATCGAGGGCGGCGTCGGCAGAGGACCGGGCTCGGGCTCTGCTGGCGATTGCGGTGTGATACCGGGGACGCTTGGCGACGGCGGAACGCTCGGTCGCGGCATTGGAATCGTCATCGGAGACTCCTGGCAACTGGTGGATGACGAGCCACAGGCCTAATTAGCGAATGGCGTGCCGCCCTCGGTGTTTATCGGCTCGAAAGAAGCTGCCTCAGACCGACGTGGCTTTCACCGTACTGGTCTGATGATGCGACCTGGACCGGACATTCCCGTCCGCCGCATTTGTTTAAAGAACACTCAATCCAGTCATGGCTTGACGAAGGTCCATGTGTCCTGCGCGAGTTGAACGGTGAGGGACCCATTTGCAAATGTCGCCGTCCAGCTGGCGCCGTTGTTCGAGGCGAAGCTCAGTTGGCCTGTTGCGCCCGACCAGGTTCCGGTGTCCTTGACGGCGATCAATTCGCGCTGGCCGAAGTACAAGCTGGGGGCGAGCCAGTTGAAGGCATATGCGCCGTTGTCATAGAGCACGGCGCCGCCGGTGAGTATCGAGTCCCCCGCCGCCTGCTGCGTCGGCACTGGCTTGCTGTCGACCGTTCTCAGCACATAGTTGCCGACGGGTGTCGGCAGTAACGGCGCGGTGGACCGGTTGCAGCCGATGATGCAGAGGAGCGCGCACATCGCGAACAGTTTCGGCATTGTCGCCTCACGATCGAGAGCCCATGCTTGATGCACCCAGCGACGCCATACCATGCAACAATCTCTAAACGTCGGCAACCGCGTGGTCACGGGTGCGGTTCTCGCGCTTGCGGTGGCCCTGCTCTTTCGCCGCCATGGACACTCGGCCATGCGCTCTGGCATCGGTGCCCGCGATAGTCGCCACGGCCGGGCTGGGCGCCCTTGCCGCCGAGATGCACCGGACACATGATGAGCGTATCGGCGAGGGTGACGGGGCCGGGGCCCTGGCGCCCTTCTTTGTCTCACTCGTTAGGCTCCGATCGTCAGGAAAATCCGAGCACGAAGGCTGCAACCCCGCGTCTCATGTACTTCTTCGTCCTGCTCGCCCACCCCAAACCATCGCACCGTGATTATGGTGTGATCGATGGTGCGTACGTGGCATGCTGGGTGAATGAGCCGACAGAGGAGTTGGCGGAGGCTGTAGCGCGCGAAGCCATCGAGGATCTGGAGTGGGACGTGGAGGAGCGCGACCAGGGTTACCACATCGGGCGCGACGACTTCGAGGTGGGTTCCAAGTCGCTCCAGCGATTCGATCAGGCGCTCGTCGATGACTGTGTGCTCGATTTCAATCAATGGCGCGTTGGCGCTCCCGACGACGATTAGCTGCGGCGTGCGAGACTTTGCCTGCGCTGACTGATCGCTGTCGGGCTATGTGGAAATCGTAGGCGAAGGCGGCTCGCGCATGCATACAACGGTGCCTGCTGGCTGGCGTCAGATCTCTTGGGCTCGATGCCGGAATTGGGCGGCTTTGGCCATCGTGGTCAGCGTCATGTCTGCCTGTGCTCATTTGCGTGCGCACGATACGCACACTTGCTTGGTCGGGCGTGTTGCAGCCGATGACTCGACACTAAGTGCAATCGCGCATGAACTGCGCGCGATCCGAGTCACGTCACTCAACCACGCCCCTGATGGCACGGCGAAAGTGACGTTGTCGTACACGGAACTTGATGGCCATTGGTGGTGGAATGGTGACTCGATTCGAGTGGACGCCGCTAGCTTGTTCGACGTCCTCTCGCTGAGAGCCCGAATCAGCGGTGACACGGTGACTGGCGAATTCGAGTTGAGAACGGACGTGATTCGGACCGATGTCCCGATTCGGCCTTGGGTGGCAACTGTTGCTTCGTGCGCCGGTTGATTGGGCGTCACAAGATCCTTCCAGGAAAAGAGATCATCACGGAGACATTCTTGAAACCGACGATCATTTCGCGCAAGGCCGGCAACTGGGTCGATCGCGGCGAGTCGCCCAATCCCGTCTTACGTCGTGTTCTCGGATTCTTCTTCGAGCGCAGAGATCCAGCCGACGATCCATGGCTCGATGTGCACGCGCAGAACATTCTCGGCATGGTCGCCGCCGACGCGACGGAGAATCACGTTGCCGGCTATCTGAACAGCGTCGTTCGAAAGACCGGCTCGCCCCAGCGAGTGCCACTCGGCTCACGCGCAACAGCGGTAGCGTTGTGGCACATCGCGAAGGCCGCGCTCGTTCGTGACTTCGCGGAACGCGTTCTCCAAGGCGAGGTGCCCGTAAATCAACCGACGCCGGACACGCTCGGTCATTGGTTGGCGACTCGGCTCTTAACTCCAGAGGAGCTTTCCGACTTCGAGGCCGGGGAGCGCGGTGACGAAGACTGAAAATCGAGATCACTTCGCGTCTGCCCGCACACACGATGTTGCAGCGATTGGCAGAACGCATGGCACCCTCGTCTGATTCCACGGTCCTCATCTCATTGTCCGTAGACGGAGTATTGGGTGGCCGGATCGCGGGAAACGAATTCCGCGTCACGGTTAATCCGGCGTTGACGCGGTCCTATGCCGTCGTGGGTCGCGGCACCGTTACGCCAACCTCAGACGGTTGCGTCGTGCGAGGCCGGATAAGACGGGCCGTCGGCTTCTACGCGGTGTTTCTCTTGTGCGCCGTATTCTGCTTCGTTGGAGCGTTCAGGTTCGTCCACGCGATGCGAGATGGCGAGCTGTCGTCTTGGCGCGCCTGGTTGGATACGTTAGGCATGTTTCTCGTCGGTGTCCTCTTCATGCTCACCCTCGTCAGTCGTTATTTCGAAGAGCGGGACACGATTCTCGGCGCTCTCCGCGATGCGGCCGGCGTGACGTAGCGGCCTCGCGCCGCTGGCGTCTTCGTGCCAGATTCAAGCTTCCGCTCAACCGACACTCGACCAATGCTCGTTACGACGACGGAAAACGCCGCTGGCTATCAGGTCAAGCGCGTCTTTGGCCAGGTCTTTGGAGTCGTGGTCCGCAGCCGGAGTCTCGTCGGCAACATCGCGGCTGGCCTGCGGTCGCTCGGCGGCGGCGAGATCACCGAATACACGCGGCTAGTGGAAGACACCAGACGACATGCCATCGACCGCATGATCGAGAACGCCCGGCTGCTGGGCGCGAATGCCGTCGTCATGATGCGCTTCGACTCCTCCGAGATGGGCCAGACGATGTCGGAGGTGGTCGCCTATGGCACCGCGGTCGTCCTCGATCCGCCACCACCAGCATAACGATCGGTCATGTCGATACTACTCGGAATTCCCGTGGCGGTGGTGCTGGTCGCGGCATATTTCGTCTACGACCGTCGCTACCATGGAAAGAACGCGACCGGACTCCACCCGACGAATGAGGTCTTTCGCGACCCCACCACGGGCAAACGCATGCGCGTCCACGAGAATCCGTCGACAGGTGCGCGCGAGTACATCAGCGACGACGAGTGAGACGCGGACCGGATGCGGGATGCGGCGCGGGACGCGCTGACTTCTCGTGGCTGAAGTTCACGCACCACTCAGCACGGCGGTGAATCAGAATTTCGTAAAAAGCTCCCGCGTGACGCGGTTGGTGTCGCCGACGTAGGCGAAGTGGATGTCACGGAAGTACCGATCCGCCGCATTGCGGATTTCCCCCAGCGTCACGCGGCGGAGATCCTCCATCGCCTGCGTCGCTTTGCGGTAGTCGCCGCGATAGAGCTCCGCACGAGCCAGGAAATCCGCCTGAGAGGCGTCCGAGCTGTTCTCCGCGTAATAGTCCATGATGACTGCTCGGAGAAATAGCGCATGCTATATCCGTATAGCACGCGCATGGAATCGAATTGTGCCTTGATCAGCGTCATGACGATCTGTGGACTCGTCGTGGTCACGTAGATGCCGCCGGCGGTAACTCCCCGCTCGATCATCGGCGCTCGGGCCACGTAGCTGAGACCGCGCTGCTCGCGGACGGCGTTCGAGACCCGCGACGAGAGCCACGCCGTCGCCATGCGGAAGGCGGGGTAGTCGGGATCGGACGCTGTCGGACCCTGGAACCAGCCGCGCACGTAATTCGTCGCGACCGGCCGCACGGCGAAGACCACGCTCGAGCTCCGTCTCGGCGCCGGCGCCGGAAGGGTCCAGTGATAATTTCCTGCCGGCAGCTTCGCGAGCGTTCGGGCAACGGCCGCCTCGACCTCCATCCGACTGACACTGCCTACCACGACGAGGAGCATCCGCGACGTCACGATCTGCGTCGCGGCATAGCGAGCCAGTGCGGCGGAGTCGAGCGTCGTTAGGCTGCTTTCCGTACCGTCCGGATCGAGAGCGTACGGATGTCCACTGAAGGCAGCGCTGTCGGCGAGGAGGGAAACGAAGCCATCGGGATTGTCGTGCCGACGGTGGATGCTGGCCAGCATCTTCTTGCGCACGACCCCCACGTCGCCTGACGCGAGCGCGGGATGCATGAGACGATCGGTGAAGATGTTCCACGACGAATCGAACTCCTGCTTGATGCCCCGGAAACCATACAGCGTCCAGTCGGCTTCGGTCTCCACCGCGAGATGGCTGCCGGTGCGCCCCCACGCCGTTCGTGAGCTGTCCGCGGGATAGTGCGCACTGCCGAATGCCGCGACATCCAGCAGCAATGGCTCTATCCCCTGGGTATCGGTCGTCAGCTGACGGGTGCCGCCAAGCAGGTACAGGTTCACCGCAACGACGTCAGTGGCGAAGTTTGGCCGCAGAATCACCCGCAGCCCACCCACGGTGAAGGCCGTGGTGATGCTGTCGAGGGGAATCAACCGGCCGTCCGCGGCGGTGACGGACATTGCCTGCTCCGGTCTGGCGTTGGCGCAGCCGGCGAGGAGCAGAGCCGCGGAGAGCCTGACGAGTGTGCCTCCCGGTGCGTTCATTGCTGCACCACGAAATCGAGGTACTGGACGAGAATCTTCGCGATCGCGTCGGACTCCTTGTCAGTGGTGAGCGCACCGATCACGAACGGCTTCCCCGTCATGTAGGTCTGCACGAACTGTCGCACGTCCGACAGTGACCGCGTCGAAAGATTGTCCACGTAGCCAAGGTGGTAGTCGAGGCCCGCCACGGACCAGAAGTAGCCAACGGTTTGCGCCAGCCCGATACCCTCCTCGAGACCGAGCTCCGTCGAGACCGCACGACGCTTCTTCGCAATCTCCAGGTCTGTCGCGCTGAAGTAGCCGGAATCGCTCATTTCGCGCAGCTCGGCGGCTAGCACCGTGAGCGAGCCGGCGAGTCGCTGCGCCGTGGTGACGCCACGCAATACGATGGGACCGGTGTTGGCGAGTGTGTTATAGCCGAAGGTGAGCGACTGAAAAATTCCCGTATCGACTAGACGTCGGTGGAAGCCCGAGTGATCGTCATTAAGCAGGTCGGCGAGTACGTCGGCGGCGTAGCTCGCATCCGGTTGCTTGCGCACCCCAGGCCCCTGCCAGGCGATTTCGATCGTCACATCGGACACATCCCCAGTAACGACGACAGCCAGGCTCCGGGCAAGCGGCGGCATCGGAGCGACCGGGTGAGCAGCGAATGGATCGGGGCGGCGCTTCCATCCGTCAAAGGCGTGATGCGCCATTTGGAAGACGGCCGGCGCGCTGACGTCGCCTGTGACGACCAGCGCCGCATTGTTTGGTATGTAGTACCGGTGGAAGATCTCGTCGAGGTGATCGGGTGTTACGGTGAGCAGGGCCGTCTGATCGCCGATCGTATTCTTCCGAATGAAGCCGTCGCCCCAGAGCCGCTTATCCACCGCGCGGGAAAGCGCGAACGTCGGCTGCGACATGTCACGTTGAAACTCGCTGAGCACGACGAAGCGCTCGCGGGCAAGTTCGTCATTGTCGAAGCGCGGCTCGCGAACGAGATCGGCGAGCACATCGATCGCGCCGGAGACGTTCGACGACGGAAGAAACATGTAGTACGAGACCGTCTCGTCGGACGTGCCGCCATTGTAAGCCGCCTTCAATTCGGCGGCGGTGTGAATGAAATCCCGATCGGCAGAGCCCCGATAGCCTTTGAAGAGCATGTGCTCATACAAGTGCGGGACGCCCTGATCTTCTGCTTGCTGAATCATGGCCCCGGCACGCACGACCACTTCGACGGTCGCCAGCGGCACCGAGTGATTCTCGACGACGATCACCTCGAGGCCGTTGGCGAGAGTGTCGTGATGCGTGATGCGCTCGAGGGTGGCACGCTGGGCCATCGCCGGGCGCGCGGTCGCGCAGGCGGCACCGATAGCCAGCAGCGTGAGAAGCGTCGCGCGAACCAATCGCGAATTGGGTATCGTCACAAGCATCGGAGGGGTGGGGTGTGCCGATATTAACGAGCGGCACGCTCCCCGCAAGTCACCCTCCGGCTAAGCGAGATTAGAGCGTTTTAATTACTCGCCGGTTCGCGGCCCTTTCGTCGCGTCGTGGTGGCGTTCGCCAGTACCTCGAGCGGGCGTCTTACGACGAGGCGTCTCGAGGCGTCGACGGCAGAATTCGCGCGCGTTCTCGCGCCAGTCTCCGGGCGCGCCCACGCGTCGCCAGCGATAGTACTCGTGCACCATATCCTCGGCGCTGACGACGGCGGTCACTTCCCCGCGCCGCACGTACCAGAGGTCGCGCTCACTCTGGAAGGTGATGACCATCTCGATCTCGCTCATGGCGCGACAATATCGACACGAATCGTGCCTGCGTCATCACCGGGCAATTTGGCCTAACGTCTGATGGTCAGATTGCTACACCGTCCTGCGACGGCCGGTCACGAGCCGGAACACCCAGACCACGATCACGGCACCGGCGATTGCCACGAGAATGGACCAGAGCAGTCCACCTTGCGCGTTGAGGCCGAGTGCACCGACGATCCACCCGCCGACGATCGCGCCGACGATGCCGAGCACGAGGTCCCAGAGAACGCCGTAGCCAGAACCCTTCATGATCTTGCCGGTTGCCCAACCGGCAATGATTCCGACGATGATCCACCACAGCATGGCGCGCTCCTGTTTGTGGTTACAGTTGGCAGCTTGGTCGGTCCGGTACGCGGCGGTCGAGTCATCCGACGGGATTCGCTGCCGCAAGCGATGTACCGCAATGATTCACGCTTCGCGGTTGCCAGCATCTGGATTGCCAAACAGCCTTCGTTCCGTGAATACTCAATCCCATGCTCTCACCATACCGACATCAATCTAGGCCGTCCCTTCGATCTTTGGCATGCACCGCGTGCTAGTGCTCCCGATATTGTTGGCGGCTAGCAGCTGCTCGCGTTCGCAGCCGCTGCCGATTACCGGGCTCGATCGCGTCACCCGAATCGAGGTACGCGAGCGCGGGACGGAGTCGCAACATGTAATCGACGAACCGCTTCGCGTCGCCCGCGTGGTTGCCGCACTCCAGACACTTGCCTCGGGATGGGAGAAGCCATCCTTCACTCCCTTACCGGTCGGAAACGCAAGCGCGGTCTTTTACCGCGACACTTCTTTCGTCGGCGTGATCTGGCTCGGCAGCAACTTCGTCTCCGCCAGGGGGCAGGGCGATGGGCTCGTCAGACATACGTCCCCAACGGAGCTCGAGACGCTCGCCATCGTGCTCGAGATTCCGATGACGGGCATCGCCAGCCCGCCCAGGGCACACTAAACGTCCTCTCCTTTCCGGAGCGCTCAGTGATTCGATTTCTCGCCATCGTCGCCGGTCTGTTCAGCGCGTTCTTCATCTTCTACACGATTCGTCTCCTCGTCGTCACCAGCGGGCTTCAGCAGGTCCGCCCGGGTGGCCAGGGCGCGTACATCGGGGCGGTGGTATTCCCCATTCTCGCCATCGCGCTCGGCTGGGCGGGCATCCGCGCCTGGCGGTGGGCACCCCGAAAGACTCGTCAGGCGCCACAATGAACGGCAGATCAGTGTCGTCTCTACGCCGGCATCGGCGACTAATCCACTGAGGCGGGCACGCCCTAGAAAGCCGCCGCGTCGCTGACGGCGGCCAGCGGCAGGTCGCGTTCGCGCGCCCACGCCTCCCACTCGTCAGCCGTGCGCTCTCGCATTCGTGCTGTCAGGTCTGATCGCGGTGGCAGCTGGAGCTCATGGTACAGCGCAGTCTCGAAGTGCGGCTCGAGGGCGGCGACGGCGACGCGTCCCGTCTTTGCGGCATAGATGCGGTATTGTGCGGCGCCGCCGCCAAGCGGGCCGCCGCGGCTCGTTAGGTGATGGCGCAGTGGAGCGACGAGGGGCTCGAGGCTCTCGAGCAGGCCGACGTCCATCGTCGCGCCGGCTGGCTGCATCAGCAGCCCGAGTGCCGCTCCGTACGTCCGTTCCGAACCGACGACGTCCGCGACCAGTGTCCGGGGCATCTCGTCGCCAACGATGCCCGCATGCGCTTGATACGTCAGATCGTGGCCCGGCAGCTCAGGGGCATCTGTGCTGCCGAGGAGCCGCAGCAGCCGGACTCGCGGAAACCGGGCGCGCATGGAATCGGGGTCGAGGCCGAGCCGGACCAGTCGCGACGGCCGTTGACTCGTGATGAGCAAATCCGCATCGCCAACGAGCGTCATGGCGCGCGTTCGGTCCGTGTCGTTCTTGAGATCGAGCTGCTCGACGACGACGCCCTCGTGGAGCTCGTCATACCAGGCGGGCGCGAGCTGACGCAATGGGTCGCCTGAGGGCGGCTCGATCTTCGTCACCCGCGCGCCCGCTTCGTGCAGTCGAGATACCGCCAGCGGCCCGGGAACGTTCTGAGCCGTCGTGACAATTCGTATGTCAGCGAGGAAATTGGAGTCAGGCATTGTGTTCTGTGACTGGCGCGAAAAGCAGGAGCGCGCGAGCGGCCCGCGTGACCTCTATAGATTTGCTCCGAGCGTGGCCAGGAGCAACGTTCGGATGGTGTTCTACAAACCGTCGCCCCAATGCATCGAAGTATAGCGCTGGCCGTTAGGCAGCTCTACGAGCTCGAGGTGCCAAAGCCCCAGGATATCGAGGGCTGCCCGTGCTGCATCAGCACCGAGCAGATCTCGGCACTGCTCGCAACGCCTCTCCCGGAGATCACGCTCGATCAGATGCGACCGTATGCGCGCAACGTGTTGTCGACCGTCGGCAGTGAGGCCGACTTCCGTTATTTCTGGCCGCGAATGGCCGAGCTGATGGTGACGGCGCCATCCTTCGGTCAATTCGAGGAGCCGGAGCTCCTGCTCGACCGGCTGCGGCTCGCTGATTGGAGCAGCTGGCCCGATGGTGAGCGACGCGCAACCGAGCGATATCTCGCGGCGCTCATTGAACGGTTGGCCGACGAGCCGCTCTGTCCGTCGGAGGTCAACGCCTGGGTGTGTGCAGTAAGCCAGGCGAGTGACGACGTGACGCCGTTGCTCGATGGGGCCCTAGTGCACGACACGCCGGCGTCGGCGCACAACCTGTATGCTCTGTATGACTGGAGCCGACGCAAAATCGAGAAGCGCAACACGCTTTTCGGCTCGTTCTGGGGTTTGCAGGGCATCAATTCGGACGGTAGTTTCGTGAATCCTAACGTTGCGCGGATCGTCGCCTGGTTTCAATTGCCCCACGTTTCGCGAGCGGTCGATCGAGCCTACGCGGCGGAATCGCTTACAGAACGTCCCCTTGGCACCTGATGACACCATTCCGCATGACACGACCGGTCGCATTGCTTTGCTTGCTGCTCATCGGCTGCTCGAGCGCGTCGCTGCCGCCAACGTCGGACGCCAGCGCCGGCATCGACACGTTGAACGCGCATTTGATCGCCAGTTACCGCACACGGGATCCAAAGGCGTACGCGGCACTGTACACAGATAGCGGCACCTTCGAGTGGCCAGCCTTCAATACCGTTCGTGGCCTGGATGCACTGGGCGCGATGGCAAAGGACAACTGGTCGGCGGAGCGCGATGTCGATCTCCGGCTCAACGTATCGTCGCGACGTCTGTCGCCCGACAATGCGACCGAGTTCGGGGCCTTCGAGCAGGACTGGACGGATTCCAGTGGCGTGCGGCGCACGGAGTTCGGGCGCTACGTGTCCTATCTCTTGCGACAGCAGGATGGTTCGTGGCGAATGGACCGGTTCCTTGGATTCGAGGATTCGACACGCGTTGCAGCGCGGGCAACGCGGCAAAGTCGATGATCGAAGTCCATTTTCGACAGCTGAAGATCGGCGAGGCCACTCGCCCGACGTGATCTTCCCGCCACTCATCCGAACGTCGCGGCTCGCGCTGCGGCGCTGGCATCCCGACGACGCAACCGCGCTGCAACCGATCCTCGACGCCAATATTGCCCACCTGGGCCCGTGGATTCCCGCGCACGTCGCCAACCCCGGATCGCTCCTGGAGCTCGGCAACCGGCTGGAGCGCTTCGCCATGGCGTTCGATGGCCAGCGCGAATGGCGGTACGCCATCTTCGAGGTCGAACAGGGCCGTCTCCTCGGGGAAGTGAGTCTCTTTCCCCGCTCCGCGGCTGGGCGAGTCGCATGGCCGGAGGCGGACGAGCTCGAGATCGGCTACTGGATCCGCGGCGACGCAACCGGCCAAGGCTACGCAACGGAAGCCGCCGAAGCGGCGCTCGACGCTGCGTTGTCGCTCACGGGAATAGCACGGGTCACGATTCGCTGCAATGAGCGAAATGTCGCGAGCGCGGCAATCCCGCGGCGCATGGGGTTTCAGTTGGCGGAGACGAGGGAGGGACTGCAGGTTTGGGAGCTTCTCGCCCGATAAGACTCTGGCGTTACCGCGAAGGGCGATGTTGGTTGACCCTTGTACTCCACTACCGAAACGATGCCACGCCTCCGCCACGCCCTCACTCTCGTCCTTGCCCTCGCGTCGTCCGCGCGCGCGCAGCAGTTCACGCTCGAGCAGATCATGAGCGCGCCATTCGCGAGTGACCTCACCGCCGCGCCACATGGCGGCGCTGTCGCGTGGATCACAAATGAGCGTGGTACTCGCAATGTCTGGGTTGCGAGAGGTCCGCAGTGGGACGCACGCGCCATCACGCGCTACCGGGACGACGACGGGCAGGAGATCACAGATCTCAGCTTCGAGCCCGGCGGACGCAGCGTCGTTTTCGTTCGCGGCGGACCTGGGAATGGCGCGGGCGAGCGACCAAATCCAGCACTGATCCCTGGCGGCGTCGACGAGTCGATCTGGATCGCGACACTCGGCGACACGACACCCCACAAGATCGCCGAGGGCGGCTCGCCGCGCTTCTCGCCGAGTGGCGGCTCGATCGCATTCGTGAAGGGCGGTCAGATCTGGGTCGCGCGCGTCTCCCTGGACAGCACGAAACCGGAACAGCTCACGAAGCTCCGCGGCGGCGCGTCGAATCTGCGCTGGTCGCCGGACGGACGGTATCTCGCATTTACGAGCAGCCGACAGCGACACGCCTTCATTGGCGTCTGGGATTTCACCTCGAAGACCCTGCGGTACGTCGATCCGAGCACTGACGAGGATGGCTCGCCCGCCTGGTCGCCTAACGGGAAGCTGCTTGCGTTCATCCGCACGCCCTCGACTGTCTCGGACCTGATCTTCGTTCCGGAGCGCGAGAGCCGCATCCCGTGGTCGATTCGCGTTGCTGATCCAGCGACGGGAACGTCGCGCGAGCTATGGCGCGCGAAGCTGGGCATGGGCAGCGTATTCGCGGGAACTGTCGCCGACGATCAGCTCATCTGGTCACCAGCAGGCGATCGGATCGCATTCCCGTGGGAGGCGGACGGTTGGACGCATCTCTATTCCGTCCCGTTGAGCGGCGGCACGCCGGTGGCGCTCACTCCAGGCGCCTTCGAAGTCGAACACGTGTCACTGACCTCGGACGCGGCAACGATCCTTTATTCCTCGAACTCGGGCGACATCGATCGGCGCCACGTGTGGCGGGTCGCGATCGACGGCTCGTCCGGGCCTAACGAGCTCACGAACGGCTCGGGGCTCGAGTGGAGTCCTGTCATGACCGCGGGCGATCACGCGGTCGTGGTGCTCCATTCCGACGCACGGATCCCGGCACGCGTCGCCGTCGTCGAGGGCGGTCTGATCCGCGACGTCACGCCCACTCCGACGCCGGCCGATTTCCCTGCCAGCCGCCTTGTCGAGCCGACGCAGGTGATCCTCCACGCCGCCGACGGCACACCCGTACACGCACAGCTGTTTCTGCCGTTAGGCGCGAAGGCGGGCGACCACCGCCCGGCAGCCATCTTCTTTCATGGTGGCTCGCGGCGCCAGATGCTCCTCGGCTGGCATTACATGTACTACTACTCGAACGCGTACGCGATGAATCAGTATCTCGCGAACCGCGGCTACGTCGTTCTGAGCGTGAACTACCGCAGTGGCATCGGATATGGTCGCGACTTCCGGGAAGCGCTTCACTATGGAGCGTCCGGCGCGAGCGAGTATCAGGACGTCGTCGCCGCCGGCAAATACCTGCGCGGCCGAGCCGAGGTCGATCCAAAGCGAGTCGCGCTCTGGGGTGGATCCTATGGCGGCTATTTGACGGCTATGGGCCTCGCGCGAAACTCGGATCTGTTCGCGGCGGGCGTCGATATCCATGGCGTGCACGACTGGAACAGCGAGATTCCGAACTTCGTCCCGGCGTACGACTCCCTGCACTATGCGACGGAGTCGGCCCTTGCCTATCGCTCGTCACCGCTCGCGTCGGCCGACAAGTGGCGTTCACCAGTGCTGCTGATTCACGGCGATGACGACCGCAACGTACCCTTCACCGAAACGGTGACGCTTGCCTACGAGTTGCGAAAGCGCGGCGTGCCGGTGGAGGAGCTGATCTTCCCCGACGAGGTCCACGATCTCCTGCTCTGGCGGAACTGGATCAGCGCCTATCGAGCCGCCGACGACTTCCTGGGCCGGCGGCTGTCCAACGGAGCGGTGTCGGCGCGATGACATTGGCCTCGGATGCACGCGGAGCAACCCTTCTGACGTTCCGTCCATCCAAGTATTGAGAGCGCTCCGCCGGAGGGACGATGCGCCACCCACGCGATTTGATTCTTTTCCTGCTGCTCATCGCCGCCAACCGTCTGGCTGGTGCGCAGCAGACGACGACTCCCGTTCCCGCAACTCAACAAGCGGCAACGGTCGCGCACAACGACTCTGCGTGCGCTTATCGCAGCTGCGCGCTGAACATCAAGCCAGCGTGGGATGGGCTCGCCGTCGTACGGCCCGCTGGCCAGCGCGTCGCCACGCTTCACTTCTTCTGGCCGCGCGACATCACATCCGATTTGCGTGGTGACAGCACGGCCATCGGCGCCGATTCGGTTGTGGTACACGCCGAGCGTGCGCTCGTACTGCGGCAAGCAGGTGCCGGCTTCACCGACGTCGGCATCGTCACGTTCGCCGTCGCCGTGCTGCGCGGCCTGCGCGACGGGCGCCTCAGTGAACGTGATCAGATACTCGCCGGTGCGGGGCTGGGCGCAATAGTGGTGAGTGTCCCGCTGCAATTCGCCGCCGACGGCGAGCTGAGTCGCGCCGTCTGGTGGCACAATGTTCGGTTTGCGCGGTGACGCCACTCGCACTCGTTAGGTGAAAGCCGCCATCGTCCGCTGGAGCATTGCTGCCGTCGCGATCGCCGCGGCGGCCTGTTCGCGGCGGAGGGCGACGTCCAGCGACTGGCCGGTGACTGGCGGCGACGCCGGCAATACTCGCTATTCCTCGCTTGCGCAGATCGATCGAAGTAATGTTGGTCGGCTGCGCGTCGCCTGGACATATCATACCGGCGATATGCCAGCGGGGCATTCGGAGATCCAGGCGACGCCAGTCGTCATCGATGGTGTGATGTACGCGACTACGCCAGCACTGTCGGCGATCGCGCTCCGCGCTGATAGCGGCACACTGCTCTGGAGGTTCGATCCCTTCGCCCATCGCGCCCGTGAATCGCACGTGAATCGCGGCGTCGTGTATTGGCGATCCGGTGACGGCAAGGCACGTATCTTCTTCACGGCCGGCCGACGGCTATACGCGCTGGACGCACGAAGCGGAAAACCAATCGCGACCTTCGGCGATACAGGTTCGATAGACCTCGCCGCCGGTCTCGGACGCGACATCGGCGACGCGTATCTGGTCGCGACGAGCCCCGGCGTCGTCTATGACGACTTGCTAATCCAGGGCACACGCGTCGGCGAAGAGGAAGGCTCGGCGCCGGGCGATATTCGCGCGTACGATGTGCGCACGGGTGCCATCCGCTGGACGTTCCATACGATTCCACGGCCCGGCGAGCTCGGTTACGACACGTGGCCACCCGACGCGTGGAAGACTGTCGGCGGTGCAAACTCGTGGGCCGGCATGACGGTGGACGTAAAGCGCGGCATTGTCTACATCCCGACCGGTTCGGCAACGCCCGACTTCTACGGCGGCGATCGCGTCGGCGCGAATCTCTTCGCGAATACGCTCCTGGCGCTCGACGCCAGAACCGGTCGCCGTATCTGGCACTACCAGACGGTTCACCATGACGTTTGGGATCGCGACCTGCCTGCTGCGCCCAATCTCGTGCGCCTAACGCGGAACGGGAAATCCGTGAACGCGATCGCCCAGATCGCGAAGAGTGGCTTTGTTTTCGTCTTCGATCGCGAAACCGGCAGACCGCTCTTCCCTGTCGAGGAGCGTTCCGTCCCCGCCTCCGATCTACAGGGGGAACGAACCTGGCCGACGCAGCCTTTTCCCACGGCCCCGGCGCCTTTCGCCCGACAGAGCATGACGGAGCAGGATCTCGACGATCTCTCGCCAAGTGCCCACGCCGCGGTGCTGACTCGATTTCACGCACTCGTATCGAAGTCGTTCTTCGCGCCGCCAAGTCGCCAGGGAACAGTCGTGTTGCCTGGATTCGACGGTGGGGGCGAGTGGGGTGGCGCCGCCGTCGATACGATGACAGGCACTCTCTACGTCAACGGGAGCGACGTTCCGTGGATCGCCGCGATGCGCGACGTCGCGAAGCTGCCGCCGGCGGGTACTTCACGTAATGGTGCCGCGGTGTACGCTACGACCTGCGCAAGCTGTCACGGCGCAGATCGACAGGGACGCGACCGGGCGCCCTCGCTCGTGAACGTTGGCGCGCGTCTCTCGGCGACGCAGATCGAGCAAGTGCTCAACTACGGCCGGGGCTTCATGCCTTCATTCGCTGCGCTGCCGGCCGCCGAGCGGCGAGCGGTGACTGGCTATCTGCTCGGTCGCGCACTTCCCGATTCGTTCCATGTGGCCGAGCATTCGTTTCGGGCGAAGGCGCCATACGAATTCGTCGGGTACGAGCGGTGGCGCGACTCAGCTGGCTTCCCCGCGATTAAGCCACCGTGGGGTAGGCTGAGCGCCATCGACCTCAACACCGGAGAGTATCGCTGGCGTATTCCCCTCGGTCAGCATCCCTCGCTCGAGGCGAGTGACTCGCCGGCGAGTGGCACGGAGCAATACGGTGGTCCCATCGTGACGGCGGGCGGCCTGGTGTTCATTGCCGCCACTCAGGACGCGAAGTTCCGCGCGTTCGACAAGGCGACTGGCCGCTTGCTTTGGGAGACGGCTCTTCCCGCGGCGGGCTACGCGACGCCGAGCACCTTCGCGGTGAATGGAAAGCAGTACGTAGTCATCGCCGCGGGCGGCGGAAAGCTCGGCAGCGAGTCGGGAGATGCGTACGTCGCCTTCGCGTTGCCGTGATCGGTGGCGATTGAGGGCTAGGGTCTAGGGAGCTAGGTACTAGGGCCGGCCCCTTGACCTACTCAGCAAGGTGGCGCCAACGTTCAATCAACGGCGCTGGAGGCGCCCGCGGGTCCGCGCGAAGGACTGAGTCCACTCCCCGATGGTTCACGGTGACTGCATGTCATCTCCGTGCTGGCCAGCTTGCGGACCGCCGGCCATCGGCATGGAGGTCGTATGACGTCACCGCAGTTACCCGAGCGCCCGAATCTCGAGCAGCTCAAGCGCCAGGCAAAAGACCTGCTGCGCGCCGCACAAGCCCACGATACCGAGGCGCTCGCGCGTTTCCGCCGACTGCCCGTCTTTGCGCGCGGCGTCGATGACGAAACGCTCATCAACACAGTCGCGCTCCACGACGCGCAATCTGTCATCGCGCGTGAGCTCGGCTTCGCGTCGTGGAACGCGCTCATCGAACGCGTCGAGGAGTTGACGCTGGAGCTCGACGCGGCGGTCGAGCAGTTCATCCACGCGGCCACCGAGGTCCAGCCAGACCGCGCTCAGCGCCTGCTCGTTTTACATCCGAAGATTGCCGAGGCCAATTTTCATACGGCGCTCCTCCTCGGCGACGTCAGGCGTGTGGACGCGCATCTGACACGCCGGCCGTTGCTGGCCACCGAGATCGGCGGCCCGCGCCAGTGGCCCTCGCTGCTCTATGTCTGTCACACCGGTCTGGGCTTCGGGCCGACGACTCGTCGCGACGGTCTCGTCGAGTGCGCGCGGCTGCTGCTCGCACGCGGCGCGGATCCGAATGCGCGCTATCCCTGGCTGCATCATGGCGTTCACCGTCCCGCCCTCTGGGCCGCGGTGTTCAGCCTGCGGTCGCTCTCACTAGCGAGGCTTCTGCTCGAATCGGGTGCGTCGCCTAACGACGGAATCACCTTTCCTATCGCCGCCGGCGGCGGCGACATCGAGACGCTCGAGCTCCTCTACGCGCACGGCGCGGACGTCAATCAGCCTTGGGCAAGCGACGGTTCTACTACATTGTACGCGATCATGGCCTGGTCGGACACCCCGGTCGGTGTACGCTGGCTCGTCGAGCACGGTGCCGATCCCGATCCGGTGTTCGCGGCGAACGGGGAGACGCCGCTGCACGTTGCGGCACGGCGATGGGACGTCGACGTCCTCGCGATGCTCGTGGAGCGAGGTGCGGATGCATCACGTCGCCGCGGCGACGGACGAACCCCCTACGCCGTCGCGGCATTGAGCGGCAACGAAGAAGTCGCCGAGTGGCTCTCGAGTCATGGCGCGTCGACCGATCTCTCAGACATCGACCGATTCGTTTCGGCCTGCAGCCGCGGCGACCGTGCCGCCGCCGACAAGCTCGCCAAGACTCATCCTGCCCTTCGCGCCGAGCTGAAGCCTGAGCATTACAGCGCCTTCTTCCGGGCGGCCGAGCGTGGCGACGCGAGCGCCCTCGAAAGTATGCTCTCCTGTGGCTTCGACCCGAATCAGGGTGACGAAGAGATCGGCAAGACAGCACTCCATGCCGCGGCAATGGAAGGACACTTGGACGCAGTGCGAGTCCTGCTCGCGCATGGCGCGTCGGTCACTGTGCGCGATCGCGAGTTCCACGGTCAGCCACTTGTGTGGGCCGCGGAAGGGTCGAGATCTCACGCGAGCAACGGACGTGATTATCGCGCGGTTGGACGCCTACTGCTCGATGCCGGCTCTCCAGTGGAATGGGAGAGCGGGAGTGCCGAGCCATCGGATGCGATTCTGGAAATCATCGACGAGTGGAGGCACGAGCCGAGCTCCTCTCATCGCTGAGCGCTCCACATCGCGGGCGGGACCAACAGGATCGGAATGTCGAGCTGGCCTGTGACAGCCAATGACACCGAGCCGACGCGGCCAGTCGCATCCAGGCCGAGGCCACGCGTGCCGAGTACCACGAGATCGGCCTGATGCTCTCGTGCGTACTCGGCAATCGCCTTCGCAACGTCATTGTCGGCGATCACATCCCCATCGATCGCCACGCTCGCCCAGGTGCCCGCGTCCCGGCGAAGCAGGTTCAACTCGTCGTCAAACTGCTGCACGCTCCGCGACGAGTTCTGCCGAGCGTCCATTACGCGATCGACGAAGAGCGACGTCAAATTCACCGAGTCGTTCATCGTGGGGCCGTGCAGCATCTCCGCGCCCCGGAGCGCCGAGGCCCACGACAACGCCACCACGAGGGCGCCGCGGGATGTGTCCGATAGATCGACCGGCACGAGGATTCGCTCCAGCGGCACCCGCATTGGTCGAGAGAGCACGAGGCACGGTGCCCACGCATTAGTCACGACGGCAAGCGCCGTGCTCCCCAATTGTCTGCCGGTCGCCTGCGGCTCTCGATGGCGCCCAAGCACGATCACGTCGGCGCGCAGGCGATCCGCGAGCGAGCGAATCACGTGCGCCGGATCTCCGACTCGCATGTGAAGGGGTACGTCGGTGGGCTTCACGC
>Ga0070713_100000228_pt1 | contig 37335 bp, 39 predicted proteins | sample LARL82metaG_FD_65465 | JGI IMG/M metagenome (GOLD analysis project Ga0070713, IMG submission 65465) | Corn, switchgrass and miscanthus rhizosphere microbial communities from Kellogg Biological Station, Michigan, USA - LAR L8-2 metaG | ecosystem: Host-associated > Plants > Roots > Rhizosphere ... | reverse complement strand
GACACGCCGACGAGCAACGCCGAAATCCAAAGCGCAGGCGTCTTCATAATGATCTCCATGTTTCGGTGTGAGCCACGTGCCGCCGCTGCCGCTCACGTTTTCATGACGCTCAACGCATAGCCGCTGCCATCCTTGGCGATGGTGCCAGCGCTGGGGAACGGGAAGTGATAACCGCAGATCATGACCTTGTCGGCGATCACGCGGTCGAGCAGCTTGCGGCGCGAAGCCTCGGCAAGAGCGGCGTCTTGATCGTATTGGCCGTGCCAGCCCGGGTTCGACACCACCAGCGCCGGCACATACGCCGTGTCGTTGGAGATCATGAGCTGGTTTGCGCCGGACGACAGGTGGAAGGCGCGATGGCCGGGCGTGTGGCCCGGCGAGTTGACGAGGCGGATGCCGGGAGCCACCTCGGGCTCGCCGGCGACTTGGCGGATGTTCTTCCAGGTCGGGAAGACGGCCTGGATGCGACGCGCTAGGCCTTTTCTCGCTTCGGGCAGCCGGTCGATCACCGCCGGGTCGGTCCAGAATTTGTATTCAACATCCGAAACGATCAGTTCGGCGTTGGGGTACACCGGCTTGTTGGTGTCTTTCTCCATCAGCCCGAAGATGTGATCGGGATGGCAATGGGAGATGAGAATAGTCTCGATCTTGGCGGGGTCGATGCCGGCCGCCTTCATATTCGCTGCCAGCTTGCCGGCGGTGGGCTGCACTTGTCCGCCCGTGCCGCTGTCGCACATGATGGTCTTGCCGCCGGTCTTGATCACCAGCACGGTGAACGGGATCGAGACGAAGTCGGCGGGCAGTCCGGCTTTCACCATCGCCGCCTTTACGTCATCAACCGAAGCGTTGGCGATGAATGCCGGGTCGTGCGGCTTCTCCCAGATGCCGTCGTAGAGGGCGGTGACTTCGGCTGCGCCGACCTTGTAGGTGACGAAAGGCTTGGCCGGATCGGGCGTCTTCTGCGCGAAGGCCGGCGATACCGCGAGCCGCGCATTGAGGCCGAGCGCGGCCGCCATGGCGGTGGAAACCACGAAGTCGCGACGCGACAGGTTGAGCATAGGACATCTCCTCGAGACAAAATTCGAAAGCGCGGACGCGCGCCGACGGGGTGGAGACTCGCCCTGCTGGTGCTTTATTCCCGGCCGGAAACGAAAGCGATCACATCGGCTTAAACGCGCGATCGAGCTCGACGTCGATAAGCATCGGCTCGCCGTTCTTGAATGCCTGCGCAATCAGATCGGTGGTCTCGTGCACGGTCTTGGCACGTTCCGCCATAACGCCGAGCGAACGCGCAAGCGAGACGAAGTCGATCTTGGGATCGACAAGCTCCATGCCGACGTAGCTGTCGGCCTGCTCGGCAAGCCCGCGCATCGCATGCAGGCGCTGCTTGAGGATACGATACGAGCTGTTGTTGAGGATCACGAAGACGGCGCCGATGCGGTAGCGCGCGGCGGTCCAAAGCCCTTGGCAGGTATAGAGGGCGCTGCCGTCGCCGATCAGGCCGAGCACCGGCCGATCGGGCAAGGCAAGCTTGACGCCGATCGTCGCGGGCAGGCCCCAGCCGATGCCGCCCCCGCGCAAGCCGAAATAGCTCTGCGGGTCGTCGCTGCGGATGAGCTGCCGGATACCCGGCGCCGAGGAGAGCGCCTCCTCGATGACGACCGCGTCCTTCGGCAGCATCTCGCCGATCGCGTGCAGCAGCGCCAGCGGCTGCACCGGCGTCGCTCGCGCCATCGCGCGGGCCTTCGCCGCGAGCTCCTCGCGCTCGACGGCGATCGCCTTGGTTGCCGCCATGAAGCGCTCGCGCGCGGCGCTGCGCGTGCTGCTCGTCATGCGCTCGCGGACGGCGGCGATGATGTCCGGCAGCGTGCCCTTTGGATCGCCGAGGATGGCGACCGCCGGCGGATAATTCTTGCCCAGCTCCCAGGGATCCACGTCGAGGTGGATCAGCTTGATCGCGGGCGGCATCGGATCGATGTCGGAAGGAAGCGACAAGGTGAAGAGATCGCCACCGACCGAGAACAGCACGTCGTACTGCTCGAGCACCTTGCGCACATCGGGCGCGAGGCGGACCATCGCGCCGCGGAACAGCGGATGCGAGGCGGGAAACGAGGCGGTGCTCGGCACGAACTCCGTATAGACGGGCGCACCTAAAAGCTCCGCGAGCTCGACCAGTTCCGCATGCGCGCGGCTCTGCGCCACGGCATCGCCCGCCATGATCACGGGATGCTTTGCTTCTGCGAGCAGGGCGGCCGCCGCTTCGACCGCTGCCCGATCCCCCCGCAGCCGCGGCGCCACGCGGCTGGGCGCGGAGAGATCGATGTCCCCGTCGGCGCGCAGGATATCTCCGGGAAGCGACAGGAAGACCGGTCCAGTGGGCGGCGCCAGCGCGGTTTTCGCCGCGCGATGTACGAGCCGGGGCAAATCGGCCAAGCGATGCACCTCGGAAGACCATTTGACCAAGGGGCGCGCGATGGTCGGAAGATCCGCCCAAAGAATCGGCTCGGTGGCGTTGAAACTCTGCTCGTGTTGGCCGGCGGTGACGAGAATGGGCGAGCCCGCCTTCTGCGCGTCGTAGAGCATCCCCATGGCGTTGCCGAGACCGGGCGCGACATGCAGATTGACCACCGCGAGCTTGCCCGAGGCTTGCGCATAGCCGTCCGCCATCGCCATGACTGCGGCTTCCTGCAGACCGAGCAAATACCGCAGCTCATTCTCGGTCGCGAACGCATCCATCAGCGGCAATTCGGTGGTGCCTGGGTTGCCGAATATGATTTCGACACCCTCCTGCTTGAGCAGATCGAGGAAGGCGCGCTTTCCGGACATGACGGGCAAGACGATCTCCCGATATTAGGGAATGAGCAGCGCATCGCGACGCGACGGCTTCGGAACCTCGGCGGCCACGACTGAGCCGCAGCAACAACGAACGCCGCAGCAGTCTCTGCGGTCAGCCGCGGCCATGATAGACTGGCGAAGGGCTGCGGGCGAGGGTCGCTGCGAGCATCGCGAAAATCCGCACGCGATCAGCCGGCCAACACCGCTGCGAGGTGCTGGGCTTGGTTGCGGCTGCGGCGAACGAGGAGACGGCCATGGCGAGAGGACGACTGCAGGCCTTCAATTTCCAGAACTGGATCGAGGCGCATCGGCACCTGCTCAAGCCTCCCGTCGGCAACAAGAAGGTGTTCGAGGAGGGCGAAATGACGGTGCAGGTCGTCGGCGGGCCGAACGAACGCACGGACTATCACGACGATCCGGTGGAGGAATTCTTCTATCAGCTCAAGGGCGACATGCTGCTCAAGGTCGTCGACAATGGCGACTTCTACGACATTCCCATTCGCGAGGGAGAGGTCTTCCTCCTGCCGCCGCACGTCCGGCACTCGCCGCAACGGCCGCAGGAAGGCTCGGTCGGGCTGGTGGTCGAGGCGGCGCGGCCGGACGAGCTCGACGCTTTCGAATGGTATTGCTTCCAATGCCGAGCGCTCGTGCACCGCATCGAGGTGAAGGTGCAGCATCTGGTAAAGGATCTGCCGCCGCTTTACGAAGCGTTTTACGCCGACGAAAAAGCGCGCAGGTGCAAGATGTGCGGCGCTATTCACCCGGGCAAGAGGCCGCCAGCGGGCTGGGTGAAGCTTTGACGGGGTCGGTTCAGCCGATCCGATAAGTCTCCACCGCGCGCTTATCCCACGCGAGCCCGTTTCCGGGCCGCTGGGGCACGACCGCGAACCCATCCACAATCTCGAGCGGTTCGGTCAAGATCTTGTCAGCCCAATCCATGTATTCGAGGAAGTGGCAGGTGGGCGTCGCGGCGAGCAGATGCACGCTCACCTCGGAATAGAGATGCGAGGACATCTCGACGCGGTGCGTGGCGGCAAGCGCAGCGGCCCGCAGCCAGCCGGTGACGCCGCCGATTCGCTCGAGATCGGGCATCACATAATCGGCGGCGCCGGCTGCGAGTGCCGCGGCCATGGCCGAGCTTTCAGAAAAATTCTCGCCGATCTGGATCGGCGTCTCGAGCTCGCGCACGAGCGTCGCGTTACCGGCATAATCGTCGTGGCGGATCGGTTCCTCCAGCCAATAAACGCCTTCCCGATCGAGCGCCCGCCCGCGTTCGAGGGCCTGCGCCAGGCTAAGCGCCTGGTTGTAGTCGACCATCACCGCGATCTCGCTGCCGAGGCGCCTCTTCACCGCATGCAGCGCAACGAGATCGTCCTTGAGCGTCGGATAGCCAAGTCTGAGCTTGACCGCACGGAAGCCGCCGGCGAGGAGTTTTTCCGCCTCGTCGGCCAGCCGCTGCGGCGCCATCAGGCCAAGGCCGCAGGAGTTGTAGGCAGGAATGCGCTTTGGCGCGCTGCCAAGCAGCGTCGCGAGCGGCCAACCGGCAGCAATCGCCAGCGCATCCCAGGCCGCCACGTCAAAACCCGCCATCGCCATGCGCACGACGCCTTGCACGCCGATGAGCGCGAAGCGCCCGCAAAGCTTGCTCCAGAGGTCGGCGGGCGCGAGACGCTCGCCTGTGACCGTGCGCGCCACCTCGTCGAGCATTTTGGCGACCGCCGCCATCGCGGCGGGAAAATAACACCACAGATATGAGCGGCCGGTGACCCCCTCCTCGGTCTGAAGATCGATGAGCAGCAGCGGAGCCTTGCTGATCACGCCTCGGCTGGTGCCGAGCGCATAAGTGATCGGCACCTCGACCGCGACCGAATGAATCGCACGAACCGTCAGCGGCGGCAGCTTCATGACAGAATCTTAAGCGGCTTCGGCCGCAACTGCAAAATACCCCTGCGGGCTGGCACGACCCTGCGACTGCGCGCATAGTGGGTTGCGCTGTCAGGTCCGCGCCGCGCTCACGCGTCACCATAGGTTCGGGAGAACGCATGCAGGGAAAGGTCACGCTCGAGGATCACTTCGCGATCGAAGCCACGCTTGGCGATTCGCAGCCATTTGGACCGCACGTGTGGCCCGAGCTGCGACACCGGCTGCTCGATTTTCATGACCAGCGTTTGCGGCTGATGGACGCCTCTGGGGTCGAGATCATGGTTACGTCGCTGAATGCGCCGGCGATTCAGGCCATTGCCGATATCAAGCAAGCCGCAGAGGTCGCTCACCGCGCCAACGATATCCTCGCGGCGGAGGTCGCAAAGCGTCCCGATCGATTCGCGGGCGTCGCTGCTTTGCCGATGCAAGAGCCGGAGATCGCGACGCTAGAGCTCGAACGCTGCATCAAAGATCTCGGATTCAAAGGCGCGCTAGTCAACGGCTACTCGCAGACGAACGACGCGGCCCGCGTGCTGCACTACGATCTGCCGCAATATCGCTCGTTCTGGCGCGTGGTCGAAAGCCTTGACGTTCCGTTCTATCTGCATCCGCGGCCGCCCTCGGTGCGCTCGCCGCTCTATGAAGGCCATTCATGGCTGCTCGGCCCGACTTGGAGCTTCGCAGCGGAAACGTCGGTGCACGCTTTGCGGCTGATCGGCAGCGGTCTGTTCGACGAGCATGCGCGGCTGCAGATCATTCTGGGCCACCTCGGGGAGGGCTTGCCTTACTATCTCTGGCGCATCGACAGCCGGAACAATTGGATGAAGGCGCCGCATAAATACGCGGCACGCAAGCCAGTTGCAAGCTATTTCCGCGCCAATTTCCATCTCACGACGTCGGGCCATTTCAGCACGCCTGCGCTGATCGACGCAGTGGCTGAGATCGGGGTCGAGCGGGTGATGTTTTCTGTTGACTATCCGTTTGAGGATTTCAGCGACGCCGCCGATTGGTTCGATCATGCGGAGATCAGCGAAAGCGATCGTCGCAAGATCGGACGCACGAACGCGATGAAGCTGTTCAAACTGCCGGGGGTGTAAACCCGCCGCTGGTCTCAGCTCGGCGCTCCATCGGCGTGAAGGATCAGCAAATCGCGCACGGCGCGGTTCATGGGCGTCGGCACGCCGACAGCGGCGCCGAGATCGACCACCCCGCCCGATAGCCAGCGCAGCTCGAGCGGCTTGTTCTGTTGCAGATCGTGGTGCATGGAGGTCGTCATTTCCGGTGGCCAGGAATCGAAAAACGCCTTGCGCTGTTCGGCGTAGTCCTCGGGCAAAGCGACGCCGTGCGCGCGGCCGACGGCGACCACCTCCCGCGCCAGCTCGAACAGGAATTGTCGCGTGAGCGGGTGGCCGCGGATCGGCCCGATGGTTTTGCGCATGCCGGCAGTCGCGCCGGACATCGCGACGAGCGATACGTATTTTTCCCAGATCGAGCGACGGACATCGTCGCTGATTTCGGCGTTGATGCCGCCGCGCCGGCAGACCTCGTGGAATGCCTCGACGCGCGCGGAACGGTGGTTATCGTATTCCCCGAACACCAATCGCTGCAGCGAGCCCGTCTGCGCGATAACCCCCGGCCGGCCGATGCTGGTCCCGACATATGCGACGCCGCCCACTAGCGCCTTGTCGCCCAGGATCGGCAGCAACATGTCGTCTTTCTGCACGCCGTTTTGAAAGGAGATGACCCCGGTGGTAGGCCGCATGAGCGGCGGCAGTTGGCGCGCGGCAGTCTCGGTGTCCCACAACTTGACGCAGAACATCACGATGTCCACCGGCCCGATCGTCGTCGGGTCGTCGGTCGCGTTAACCTTGGGCAGATGGATCGGACTAGGCCCGCCTTCGATCGCGAGGCCGCCCTCGCGCATGGCGGCAAGATGCGACCCGCGCGCGATGAAATGAACATCGGCGCCCCCCTGCACGAGCCGTGCGCCGAAGTAGCCGCCGACCCCTCCCGACCCCATGACGGCAATTCGCACCGTGCCCTCCGCAGCGCAAAACGCGCGATCAATACTGTGTCCGTGCCACCGGCTCAATCTCCGGGAGCGGCGCTTTAAGGGTGGACCGGCGAGCCGAGGCGGCCTTCCTCCCGGCGTTCTTGCGGCGTTTGCCGCAACTCCCCATATTGGAACCGACCGCCCGGTGGGATGCCTTACCGGACGGTAGGGGGCGCCGATAGGGCCCCTCAAAGTCGCTTGCGAGGGCTTTGAGACATGTCCCGAGTTCCGTCTTTGTCCAGCCCGTTCCTGCTCGGATTCGACGAGATCGAGCGAGCGCTCGATCGGGTCGCCAAGGCCGCCGACGGCTATCCGCCCTACAATATCGAGCGCATTGCCCGACAGGACGGCCAACCCGAGCGCCTGCGGATTACCTTGGCGGTTGCGGGCTTCACCCGCGATCAACTCGACGTGACGGTCGAGGAAAGCCAACTCATCATCCGCGGCCGTCAGCAGGACCAGCAAGAGCACCAATATCTCCATCGCGGCATTGCCGCCCGCCAATTTCAGCGCACATTCGTGCTCGCCGATGGGATGGAAGTGCTGAGCGCGGACCTCAAGAATGGGCTGTTGTTGATCGATCTTGTGCGGCCGGAGCCGCAACGGTTCGTAAAGACGATCAACATCGCGAATCGTGACTGAACCCGAGAGGGCTCGACGCGTTGAACTCAGTGTAAGGAGTCGAGTGCCATGACCAATAACGACATCACCTCCCGAGAACCCATGATCTCGCCAGAAGCGCTGGCGCTCCTGGGCGGCGGCAAGATCGCCTATGTTAAAATGGTCCGCTCCGAGGACGTGCAGAAGCAATTTCCGCAGGCGCCGCAACTTGCGCCTGGTACCCTTCTCTATGCTCTGCACGCGGCCGACGGCACCCCGATCCTGCTGACCGACAGCCGCGAAGCGGCCATCGCCAATGCCTGGAGCCAGGAGCTCGAGACCGTCAGCGTGCACTGAGGTTCACTCGCTCCGATCCGATTCAGCGCGACTGTGTGATCTAGGTCACAGTGGAAACGGCCGCCGCAACGTCACAACTCGGCTTGAGCGGATTATTCGAGTCGAGTGTGTGATCCAGGGCACAGCCAGAATGCTCGAACTCGACGATAGTGTTCCTACGCGCGATCCGAGCGCGAGGAGCACGTGCCATGTTCGACGCATCCGCAATGCCCCGTCCGGCGATGTCGGCCGAAAAATTCGCGGCCCTCGGCGAGGACCGTCTTGCCTACATCAGAGCCATCCGCTCGGAGGAGGTCGCGTTCCTGTGCGCCGAAGCCCCGCTGCTGCCGCCCGGTCATCGCGTCTTCGTGCTTTACGCCGCGGATGGCACGCCGATCCTGCTTGCTGACAGCCGCGAAGCAGCGATGGCGGATGCGGCGCACCGCGAGATCGAGACCGTCAGCCTGCATTAGCGCTTGCGTGCGCTTGGCCGTCGTTCAAGCCGCCGAGGCAGAAGGCATCGCCAAAACCGCATAGAGTGCTTCGGCGTCACGTGACTGGCGCAATTTGCGTGCGACATCCGCATCCCGCAGGAGGCGCGCGACGCGAGCAAGCGCCTTGAGGTGGTCGGCGCCGGCTCCTTCCGGCGCAAGCAGCAGAAACACGAGGTCAACCGGTTGGCTGTCGAGCGCCTCGAAATCGACCGGCCTTTCAAGGCGCGCAAACAATCCAAATAGCTTGGTGAGCTTAGGCAGCTTGCCGTGCGGGATGGCGATACCGTTGCCTACCCCTGTTGAACCGAGCTTCTCGCGTTGCTGCAGCGTCTCCAGGATTGTCCGTTCGCTTTGGCCGCAGAGTTCGGCAGCCTTGGCGGCCAATTCCTGCAGGACCTGCTTCTTGCTGTTGACCTTCAGTGCCGGAATGATGGCATTGGGCGCGACGAGATCGGTGAGCAGCATGGACCTTTCCGGAGATCGGGGAGCTCAACAGGCTCAGCATCGCAAAGGCGGCGGACCATAAGTAGCCGCCGTTGGCCCGTCAATGGGCGTCCTTTTCGACTGTCGGCGGATCGATCCAACCGATGTGGCCGTCTGCGCGGCGGTAAACCAGATTGACGCGGCCATGTCCAGCGTGACGGAAGACGATGACCGGCACGCCCGTCACGTCGAGCTCCATCACGGCTTCGCTGACTGAAAGGCGCTTCAAGGCCGCCATTGATTCGGCAATGATCGCCGGATTGCTCTCCGCTGGTTCCTGCTCATCGGACGCGGGCCCTGTCACGATAGGCGCGTCGATTTGATCGCGCTCGTGCGCATCGCGATCGATTGCCCGCTCGTCGTTGCGCGCCGCCTGGCGATCCTTGCGCCGTCGCTTGTACCGCCGCAATCGGGTTTCGATGCGGATTGCCGCTTGATCTGCGCTGGCATAGGCATCCGCCGCAAGTGCCTCGGCCTCGAGCACAATCCCCGAGTCGAGATGGACGACGCACTCGGTTCGGAAACCGAATCCATCCCGGCCGATGGTAACGTGACCGGAAAAGCCGCCGTCGAAATATTTGGCCATCGCTTCCGCGAGACGCGCATTGATGCGCCCGCGAAGCGCTTCTCCAACCTTGATGTTCTTGCCCGAGACGCGAAGTGGCATGATCGCCCTCCGATGACCGCTGGTCGACGATCCCGGCCGCGGGCACGAGCGCTGGCGCCCGCGCATGCGCATGCGCGCTTTCCGCGGACCCAGTTCGCCGCAGAAAACGCCGCAGTACAATATCACAGAAGGTGCGTCAGGAGGCCGCGCCTGCCCCAAGCGACGTCTGCTTCTCCCGCCGCCGCTGTACTGAGGAGGCAATTCGCATCGCTTCCCGATACTTTGCGACGGTTCGCCGGGCGATGTCGATTCCCGCCCCGCGCAGTTTTTCCACGATGGTGTCATCGGACAGCACGCAGTCGGGCGTTTCAGCGTCGATCAACTGCCTGATGCGGTGGCGCACCGCCTCGGCCGAATGGGCTTCTCCTCCGTCCGCCGAGGCGATTGCCGAGGTGAAGAAATACTTCAACTCGAAGATGCCGCGGTTGGTCGCCATGTACTTGTTGGCGGTGACGCGTGATACCGTCGACTCATGCATGCCGATCGCATCGGCGATGGTCTTGAGATTGAGTGGACGCAGATGCTGGACGCCATGCAGGAAAAAGGCATCCTGCTGGCGCACGATCTCGGTCGACACCTTCAGTATGGTTTTGGCGCGCTGATCGAGCGCCCGCATCAGCCAAGTCGCGGTTTGCAGACAATCGGCGAGATAGCTCTTGTCCTTGTCGTTCTTCGCGGTTTTGGCGAGTTCGGCATGATAGATCTGGTTGACCAACACCTTGGGCAAGGTGTCGGAATTGAGCTCGATGGCGAAGGCCCCGTTGGGTCCCGAGCGCACGAACACATCGGGTACGATCGGCTGCATCTGGACCGAGCCGAAGGCAAGGCCGGGCTTCGGGTTGAGTTTGCGAATCTCGCCGATCATGTCGGTCAAGTCTTCCTCGCCAACCCCGCAGAGCCGGCGCAAGGCCGCAAGATCGCGTTTGGCAAGCAGATCCAGATGAGCGACGAGCGCCTGCATCGCCGGATCGAAACGGTTGCGTTCCTTGAGTTGGATGGCGAGGCATTCTGTGAGATTGCGCGCACAGACGCCCGGCGGATCGAAGCCCTGCAGGACAGCCAACACGGCGTTGACTTCGCTGACCGGAGCACCAAGCTTCTCGGCGACCAGCGCGAGATCACCATTGAGGTAGCCAGCCTCATCGACCAGATCGATGAGATACTGTCCGATCATGCGCCGCGCCGGATTGGTGATCGTTAGCGCGAGTTGCTCGGCAAGATGATCGACGAGCGTGGTCTCGACCGAGACAAAAGCTTCGAGATTGTAGTCGCCATTCTCGCGCCCGCCGGCGCCGGTGCCGGCCCACTCGGAGTACCCCATCGGCCCCTCGCCATTGGCGCGCGAGGTCGCGGCATCGGCATCGCCGGGAAGAACGTCGTCAATGTCGACGACGGGCTGCTCGGGGCGTGAACTTTCATCTTGATTACGGTCTGCCTGCGTCCAATCAGCCGGGGCAGCATCCGGCGAGGCTTCGCGACCGGCAGGGCTTCCTTCGCCCTCGCCATCTCCCGTTCGCTCGAGCAGAGGATTGCGCTCGAGTTCGCCCTCAACATAAGCGGCCAGATCGAGGTTGGAGAGCTGCAGCAGCTTGATGGCTTGCATCAGCTGCGGCGTCATCACGAGCGCATGGCTCTGCCGGATTTCGAGTCTTTGGGTGAGCGCCATTGGCGGTAGCGGTGGATTTCCTGCTGACCACGATAACGCGCGCGTGCGCGATGCCCTTTGGTCCGATTCTTGCTTATAGCCTTCCTGTCCCGGTGTATACCAGGCGGAGGGCATGTCGTTAAGGGTGCAACAGGGGTGTTCCCCGTCGATAGCGGGGATAACGGCTAGACGCGGAATTCCTCGCCGAGATAGAGGCGGCGGACCTCGGGATCGTTCACGATATCGTCCTTGCGGCCCTCCATCAGCACCTGGCCGGAGTAAATGATGTAGGAGCGGTCGGTGAGGTCTAGCGTCTCGCGGACGTTGTGGTCGGTAATGAGCACGCCGATGCCGCGCGTGGTCAGCCGGCGCACAAGTCTCTGAATTTCGACCACGGCCTTGGGGTCGATGCCGGCAAACGGCTCGTCCAGCAGCATGTAGTTGGGCCGGCTCGCCAGCGCGCGTGCGATCTCGACGCGGCGGCGTTCTCCGCCCGAAAGCGCGATCGAGGGCGTCTTGCGATGGCGCGTGATCTCGAACTCCTCCAGCAGAGCATCGAGATCCGCCTCGCGGCGACGACGGTCCACTTCAACGACCTCGAGCACCGCACGGATGTTGTCCTCCACATTGAGACCGCGAAAGATCGAGGCTTCTTGCGGCAGATAACCAATGCCGAGCCGCGCCCGCTGGTACATCGGCAGATGGGTCACTTCGTGCCCGTCGAGCTCGATGTGGCCGCGGTCAGCCTTGACGAGTCCCGTGATCATGTAGAATGCCGTGGTCTTACCGGCACCATTTGGTCCTAGGAGGCCGACTGCCTCGCCGCGGCGCACGTAAAGGCTGACGCCGTCGACCACCCGGCGTCCCCCGTAGCTCTTTTGGAGTTTATGTGCAGCGAGATAGCCTCGGGACGCCTCCGGCCGGGGCGCGTCTCGCCGTGGGCGCGACGGACTTGGAGGCGCCTTCTTGGCGCGCGGAGCCGGCATCGACCCACCCAGCGACGTCAGGTCGATGTTCTGCCAGCCGCCGTTGCCCGCTTTTCGTCGAGCTCGGGGGGCGCGGCGGTGTCGAAACAACGCGAGGATGTTGAGCACGCCTCTGCCCTCAAAGCCCGAGATCCGCCGAACCCACCGAAGTCGATGTCAAACCGCCGATTGGAATGGGCCAACCCGTCTTGTCAACCCGCTGACGCGAGCCGAGCCTTACCGAGCAGGCGCCCGCGTTCGGCAGGTTCCGACCCGGTGTTGGAGCCCTGCTTTAGCGGTTGCGGCCCAGCGGCCTGTGCGCTGCGGCGGCGGAACGTCACGACCGGCAACATCATCTTTTCTCCGCCGCGCCGCTTTTCTCCGCGCCGGCATTTTTCTCCGCGCCAGCGTTTTTGTCGGGCGCGCTGCTGCGCGGATCGGGAGGGCCTCGCGGCCCCGCTTGGAAGATGCCGTCGACCCGGCCCCCGTCCATTTTCGACACGCCGCTGGTGAGATCGACCGTCAGCCGTTGGCCGCGCAGGATGTCCACGCCCCGCGTCACCACGACGTTGCCAACGAGCGTCACCGTATTCTCGCGCATATTGAAGGTGGCGGCATCGCCGGTCGCATTTTGATCCTTCTGAACCACCACGACGTCGCCCTTGGCCTCGATCCGGCGGATCTGCCGGTCGCCTCCGGGCCCCGGATCGGCGGCCTTGACGGTGCGTTCACCCGTTTCCTCTTCGTAGAAGACGACGAGCACCTTGCAATGCATTTCCGTGTCGCCCTGCAAAACGTGCACATCGCCCGTGAAGGTCGCCATCTTATCTTTCTCGCGAAGCTCCAGCGACCCAGCCCGGATCTTCACCGGCTCGTCGCGGTTCTGCGAGAAACCCTGCAGCGCGTTCGGCGGACCCTGATTTTTCTGGGCGCTCGCGGCGCTCGCGCCGAGCGCGCAGGCAAGGGCGATTGTTGTGCCCGCAACCAGCACCCGCCAGGACCGAGGTGCCCGCACGATCATTTCTTGCGCGCCCCGCCGCCGGTACCGGACGTCGTACTGTCCAGCACCAAGGTAACGAAGACGCCGCGACCGAAGCGCACGAGGTCGCCGGACTCGGTGACCTCCATATGATTGGCGCTGATGCTCCATGTTGCCGTCTTCACCTCGACCGGCTTGTCGGAAACGATCTTGCTCGCCCGAACGTCCACCACCGCCTCGTTGAGGAATGCCTGATAGCCGCTCGAGGATGTCACCACGATATTATTGTTCAGCGTCAACTGTTCCGTCTTCGTGTTGTACAGGCCGTCCTTCGCGCTGGTTTTGAAGATGACCTTGTCTCTCATCTCCATGGTCGCATCAACGCCCTGCAGTTCGACCATGTCCGGCTTGGTCAGATCCTGGGCGGCGGCTTGAGCCACCATGTCATAGCGGCGGTTGTCGCGCGTCACCCCGGCGAGACGGGGTTGGTTCATCTTGATTTTGGTGCCGGAAACCACCATCGACCCGACATCGACCGGCATGCCGGAGAGCCCGCTCAACGGCTTGAGCACATAGCTGAACACCGCGCCCGCGACGATGACGATCGCCGCGGTGAGCGGGATCGCGAGGCGCAGGATGCGGACGTGCCGGCTGTGGCGCACGGCGGCGCGGAACGCGCGAGCGCCGTCGCCGCGGCCTAAACGCGTAAACACGCGCGGCGTTCGCTCGTCGACGTCGGAAGCGGCCGTTAAAGAGTGCATCCCCGAGCCCCGTCCGCCTGCCGAGAGAATCAGACGGCCCCATCCGCGATGGTAACCTCTTTGCCCCCATGCTCGCGCCGAAATATGGCCCCGGCGCGGCATAGCCGGGCAAGAATCGGGGGCAGGGGCAGGCAGGAAACCCTTGCTCATTGAAGGCGATAGCACCGATAGGTTACCGATCCATGCGGTTCCCGGCGTCGCCGGCGCTAGGAATGGGCAAAGATATCCTCGTCCGACCAGCCGGCGAGGTCGAGCCGCACCCGATCCGGGAGGAAGCGAAAACAAGCCGCCGCCAGCTCGGCGCGCCCCTCACGGAGAAGGATGGCGTCCAGCTTCTCCTTGAGGGCATGCAGGTGCAACACGTCGGACGCCGCATAGGCGAGTTGGGCGTCGCTGAGCGCCTCGGCGCCCCAATCGGAGAGCTGTTGCTGCTTCGACAGGTCGAGGCCCAGCAGTTCGCGGACCAAGTCCTTGAGGCCGTGCTTGTCGGTATATGTGCGGGCGATGCGCGAGGCGATCTTGGTGCAATAGACGGGGAACGGCATGATTCCCAAACGCTGGTGCAACATGGCGAGATCGAAGCGGGCGAAATGAAAAATTTTGAGGATCGTCCCGTCGGCGAGAAGCTTGGTGAGATTGGACGCCTCGCTCGTGCTCGCAGGGATCTGGATCACATCGGCGGAGCCATCGCCCGGCGAGAGCTGCACCACGCAGAGCCGATCGCGGTGCACATCTAGTCCCATGGCCTCGGTATCGACCGCTACCGCACCGCCGCCGTAGCGCGACAGATCGGGCAGATCGCCGCGATGCAACCGGATGGTCATGACAGCGGCAATGGCACAAATCTGGTGCCCAGGAGAGGACTCGAACCTCCACGCCTCGCGGCGCTAGTACCTGAAACTAGTGCGTCTACCAATTCCGCCACCTGGGCTTTGCGCGATAGGTACGGAGCGCACCCCTCGTTGTCAAATGGGCGCACCCTGTGCAGTATCAAAGCAATCCGCTATTCGGCGCACGAGAAACTTGAGCGAGCATGACCGCCATCCCGTTGGAAACGCTTGTCACCGTGTTCGGCGGCTCCGGCTTCCTCGGCCGTCACGTCGTGCGCGCGCTCGCGAAGCTCGGGTACCGTGTCCGCGTCGCTGTGCGCCGCCCCGAGCTTGCGGGCTTCCTGCAGCCGCTGGGTCAGGTCGGGCAGATCCATGCCGTGCAAGCCAATGTGCGCCATCCCAACTCTGTGGAGGCAGCTGCGCGCGACGCGGATGTGGTGATCAATCTGGTCGGGATCCTGTTCGAGCGCGGACGGCAAAAATTCGATGCGGTGCAGTCCTTGGGCGCCGAGACGGTGGCGCTCGCAGCCGCCGCCGTCGGCGCGCGCATGATTCACGTCTCGGCGATCGGCGCCGACGAAGGGGCCGCATCGCAATATGCACGTTCGAAGGCACTCGGCGAGAAGCAGGTACTCCGCGGGGCGCCGTCGGCGGTGATCCTGCGGCCGTCGGTCCTGTTCGGTCCTGAAGACGACTTCTTCAACAAGTTCGCGGCCATCGCCCGCTTTTCGCCGTTTCTTCCGCTGGTCGGCGGCGGCCATACCCGATTCCAACCGGTCTTCGCCGGCGACGTCGCCAGCGCGATCGTCGCCGCGATCGAAGACCGCGCCAGAGTGGGCCAGGTGTACGAGCTTGGCGGCCCGGAAGTGCGCAGCTTCAAAGAGCTGATGCAATTCATGCTGACAACGATCGGACGGCAACGCCTGTTGATTCCGATTCCGTTCGCCGTCGCCAAGTTCCAGGCCGTCCTCCTTCAGCTGCTGCCGAAGCCACTCTTGACGCCCGATCAAGTCGAACTGCTGCGCGGCGACGTCATCGTCTCTGAGGAGGCCAAGCGCGAAGGCCGCACGCTGGAGGCCCTCGGCATCGAGCCACTCGCCATGGCAGCAATCGTGCCCTCCTATCTGTGGCGGTTCCGCAAGGCCGGCCAATTCACGGGGGCGGCGGCCGACAACTGCTAAGAGCGCCAGCTCTGGTGCCCGAGTGCGGATGTTCAAACACGAGGGCTCGTGGTCGCGGCCATCCTGACGGCGAACTGCGCTCGCAAGGCGCCGGTCAGTGCCCCAGCGCCAGCGCGATCAACCCGAGCGCTCCAACAACGACGCGCCACCAGGCAAACAAAGCAAAGCCGTGGTGCTGCACATAATCGAGAAACGTCTTCACCACGATCCAGGCGCACACGAACGACACCGCAAATCCGAATGCCACGAGAATGCTGTTGTCGAGGCTCATCTGTCCGCGGCTCTTGAAGAGATCGTAGGCGAACGCCCCGGCCATGGTGGGCATTGCGAGCCAGAACGAGAATTCCGCTGCCGAGCGCCGGTCGGCACCCAGCAGCATGGCCGCCACGATGGTGGCGCCCGAGCGCGAGACTCCAGGTATCATGGATACGCACTGCGCCAGACCGATGCCGAGGTACATCGGTAAGGAAAACTTTGTGGCGTCGTGGTAGCGGGTGTCGAGATCCATGCGATCAACCCACAGCAAAATCGCACCGCCAAGGATCAGGGTGAAGCAGACGATCCAGACGTTGAACAAGACTGATTTGATGAAGTCGTGCGCAAGCGCGCCGACCACCGCGGCGGGAAGGAATGCGATCAGCACGCCGATGACGAAGCGCCGAGCGGCCGGATCGCTGAACATACCCGTGGCGAGCCGCCAAATGCGGGAAAAATAGATCGACAGCAGCGCGAGAATCGCGCCGAATTGGATCAGCACCGCGAAGGTCTTGCCGAAATCGTCATCGTCGAAGCCGAAGAAGCGCTGAACCAAAAGAAGATGGCCGGTCGAGGACACCGGCAGGAACTCAGTGAGCCCCTCGACCACCCCGAGGACGAGGGCCTTCAAATATTCGAACAACATGACGGGCTCCGCGAGCAGAGGGGGACAGACGCGCCGCGGCGGGCGCGGGAGGTCCAGGAGATGCGCTTTTCCCGCATCATTAACCTAGGGGCAACGGGAAACGGCGAACATTGCACAGGTTGCTCCCGGCCGACCCTACCCAAGGGATCGAGAGCGACCTAACGTGACCGGCGCCGCGGCCGCGCGCCCCAACATCGCCGCAGTCATTAAGAGCCCATGCTGACCTTGTTCCATCATCCGTTCTGCCCGCACTCCCGCTTCGTGCGCTTGGCGCTCGGCGAGTATGGGATCGCTGCGCGGACGGTCGAGGAGCGCGTGTGGGAGCGCCGCCAAGAGTTCCTGATTCTCAACCCCGCCTGCACGACCCCGGTCGCGGTGGAAGAGGGCCGTCCGGCGATCCCGGGGGCGTCGATCATCGCCGAATATCTGGACGAGACACGGGGGGCGGATCTTGGCGAGCTACGCCTGCTGCCGCGCGAACCGGGGTCGCGAGTTGAAGTTCGCCGACTGATGAGCTGGTTCAACGAGAAATTTTTTGCCGAAGTCAGCGGCCCGCTGACGATGGAACGTCTATATAAGCGCCAAATGCCGACGAGCGCAGGCGGCGGCTCACCGGACACCGAGGTGATCCGAGCGGCGCGGCACAACATGCGCTATCATTTGGCGTATATTGGATGGCTGGTGCGCACACGCGACTGGCTCGCAGGCGCTCGGATGAGTTACGCGGATCTCGCCGCAGCCGCGCACCTCTCGGCAGCCGACTACCTAGGCGATGTGCCATGGAACGAAGACGAGGCGGCGAAGACCTGGTACGCGCAAATCAAGTCGCGGCCCTCGTTTCGTCCGATCCTGGCAGAGACGCTGGCGGGCATTCCGCCGTCCGAGACCTACGCCGATCTCGACTTCTGAGCGATCCGTCGGCGCTCAAAGCAGCGCTCGCTAACGCCGCGCACCAGCACGGCTTCGACGTCGTCGGCATCACGCGGCCTGACTCGATTCCCCAAGCACTGGAGCGGCTGCGGCATTTCCTAGCCGAAGGCGCCCACGGCGATATGGATTGGATGGCAACAACCGCAGCACGGCGGGGCAGTCCGAGCGCGCTCTGGCCGCAGGTGCGCTCGGTCATCATGCTTGGCCTGAACTATGGCCAACTCCTTGACGACGATCCGTTGGCCATCTTGGCCAGGCACGATCGCGGCGCGATTTCGATCTACGCGCGGGCCGCGGACTACCACGACATCATTAAGCCGCGGCTCAAGGCACTGGCGCGTTGGCTGATCGCGCAAGCGGGGGGCGGCGTGAAGGTCTTCGTCGATACCGCGGCGGTGATGGAGAAGCCGCTGGCTGCGGCTGCCGGCCTCGGCTGGCAGGGCAAGCATACCAATTTGGTTTCGCGCCAATTCGGATCATGGTTATTCCTCGGCGCGATCTTCACAACGCTCGAACTACCCGTCGACGCGGCCGAGATCGATCATTGCGGCAGCTGCCGTGCATGTCTCGATGTGTGCCCGACCGCCGCCTTTCCCGCGCCCTACCGGCTCGACGCGCGCCGCTGCATCTCCTATCTCACCATCGAGCACAAGGGCCCGATTCCCCGGGAGCTACGCGGCGCGATCGGCAATCGCATCTTCGGCTGCGACGATTGTCTCGCGGTATGCCCCTGGAACAAATTCGCGCAGGCCGGCCGCGAGAGCAAGCTCGCCGCGCGTGAGGATCTGGCGGCGCCGCGACTCGCCGATCTCGCCCGTGTCGACGATGCCGCGTTCCGAAAGATGTTTTCGAAGTCGCCGGTCAAGCGCACGGGGCGCAACCGGTTTGTGCGCAACGTGCTGATCGCGATCGGAAATTCCGGCGATGCGGCGCTTGCACCGGAAGCCATCCGGCTGTTGGACGATCCCTCGGCGCTGGTACGCGGCGCGGCGGTGTGGGCGTTGAGCCGGCTCATGCCACCCAAACCCTTTGCGGCATTGGCAAGAGATCGTCGCCCACACGAGAGCGAGCCGTTGGTGGCAGCGGAATGGACGGCGGCGCTCGCGCGGACGGCGGCCTGATGACCACGCTCGTTTGTCTCGGGCTCGGCTACTGCGCGCGCCATTACGTCAGCGAATTCGGCGCACGCTTCCACCGTGTCGTGGGGACGGCGCGCAACGCTGACCGCGCCGCCGCGCTCGCCCGAGACCGTCTCGGCGGCAGGCCGGTCGAGATGCTCCCATTCGATGGAACGTCGTCGTCGCGCGCGCTCCGGGCCGCGATTTTAGCGGCCGATGCGCTGCTCGTATCGGCCGCCCCGGCGGACGGCCGCGATCCGGTGCTCGCGGTGCTCGAACCCGACATTGCCCAGGCCCCGCGGCTCAAGTCCGTGGTCTATCTCTCAAGCCTCGGCGTCTACGGCGACAGCGGCGGCGCCTGGATCGACGAAACCACGCCCACCATTCCCGCGCTTGCCCGCCGCGGTGAGCCCCGCATCAAGGCCGAACTCGATTGGCAGGCACTTGGGTCCCGACGAAGACTGCCGGTGGCAATTTTCCGCCTCGGCGGCATCTACGGTCCGGGGCGCAACGGAATGGTGCGCCTGTTGCGCGGCACCGTGCACCGCATCGCCAAACCCGGACACGTCTCGAACCGCATTCATGTCTACGACATCGCCCAGGCGATCGATGCGGCCTTCATGCGCTGCGCCGTGGGCGTGTTCAACATCGTGGATGACGAGCCGGCCTCGCCGAGCGATCAGCTCGCATTTGCGGCTGATCTCATCGGAATCGAACCGCCGCCAGAAATCCCCTATGAGGCCGCGGGCAAATCGGTGTCGGCGATGGCGCTGAGCTTCTACGACGGTTGCATTCGCGCGCGCAACGACAAGCTCAAGGCGCTGCTCGGCGTTCAACTGCGCTATCCGACCTATCGCGACGGCCTGCGCGCGCTCCACGCCGCCGGCGACCATCTTGCCGCCAATCCGGTCGAAAACGCACCCCGCCCCGCTTCCTCAACGACAGGTGTCAAATGATCGCGGTCATCTTCGAAGTTTGGCCAAAGCCCGGGCACAAACAGCGCTATCTCGACCTTGCCGCGGAGCTGCGGCCGCTCCTCGACACGGTCGATGGTTTTATCTCGGTCGAACGATTCGAGAGCATCTACGAGCCCGGCAAAATGCTTTCGCTCTCGTTCTTCCGCGATGAGGCGGCGGTGAACCAATGGAGAAATCTCGAAGCGCATCGTCGCGCACAGGCTCTCGGTCGCGGCGAAATTTTCGGCGATTATCGATTGCGGATCGCGGGCGTGATCAGAGACTACGGCATGTCTGATCGCGCGGAAGTTCCCGCTGACAGTCGTTCCAACCACGGCTAGCCGTGCGTTACGACTCCGCTACCGCCGCAATGAGCCGCTCGATGTCTTCCGGGCGCGACAAGCGATGGTCGCCATCCTTCACGAGCGTCAGCACGACGTCGTCGCGAGCAAAGCGAGAGGTCAGATCCAGTGTATGCTGCCACGGCACGTCGGGATCCTGCACTCCTTGCAGAATCCGCACCGCGCAGCCGGTCTCGATCATGCCGTCGAGCAGGAGATGCTGCCGTCCGTCCTCGATCAGGCCGCGGGTGATCGGGTAGGGCTCTTCGGAATACTGCGACGGGCGCGCCCAGACGCCGGTCTGCTCAATCTCACGCTTGATCTCCGGCGGAAACCGCTTCCACATCAACTCTTCGGTAAAATCGACCGCGGGGGCGACTAACACGAGCCGCATAACGCGCGGGTCTGCTGGCGTGCGGAGCGTCAGTTCGCGCGTCAGCAGCAGCGCGAGCCACCCCCCCATCGACGAGCCGATCACGATCTGCGGTTCGCGGCAAAACGCTTCAAATACGGCGAGCGTCTCCTCAAACCAGCGACCGATGGTGCCATCGGTGAAATTTCCGCCGGACTCGCCGTGGCCGGAGTAATCGAAGCGCGTCATCGCCCGGCCATTCGCCTGCGCCCATCGGTCGAGTGCCTCGGCCTTGGTACCTTTCATGTCGGACTTGAAACCGCCGAGCCAGAACAGGCCAGGGGGCGCTCCGTCGCGACGGCGCACAGCGATCTGTCGGGCCGCAATACCGGTTCCAACGCTCAAGAATTTCGGGCAAACATCGCTCATCGGCGGAGACTGACCTTCGGGGCACGATTGCATTGGGGATCGGTCCTATTCGGCCGCGTACTGCCATTGAATACAAGCATGCCGGAGCGGCAAACAAGCCGGCGCCGGCCGAGGAATGAACTCCGTGAGCGACGACACGCAGGCTCACCCCACCTTGGCTGGCGCGACGATCCTGCAGATCGTCCCGGATTTGCGCGAGGAGCCCGTTGCCCGCACTGCGCTCGACGTGGCCGCCACACTACGGCAAACCGGCGCGCGCGCGCTGGTGGCGGCAGAAGAAGGCCCGCTCATTGCCGAGCTCACGGCATCGGGCGGCGAATGGGTTCCCCTCGTCAATGCCACCGTAAATCCATTCCGGCTCAGACGGAGTGCCCGCGCTCTCCAACGTCTGATCGCCTCCGAGCGCGTCGACATCGTGCACGCGCAAAGCGCCGGCGGAGCTTGGATCGCCAGCTTGGTAGCGAGGCGGATCGCGGTGCGGCTCGTCACCACGCTGCCCGACGTGCCGCCCGCCTTCGGGCTGAGCGGCTATTGGGCCGCCGCGCTCACGCGCGGAGATTGGGTGATCACCCCTTCGAACTTCGCCGCTGCACCCCTCGTCACGCGCTATAACATTCCGCGCGAGCGCCTCACCATCATTCCGCGCAGCATCGACATCGACGCATTCGATCCCGCGGCGGTTGACGCGGCGCGGGTCGATACCTTGCGCAAGGCGTGGCGACTTCCGCAGGCAGCGCGGATCCTGCTCGTTCCCGGGCGCATCGCGCCTTGGAATGGGCAACTCATCCTGCCCGATGTCGCGCGAGTCATGCTCGACAGCGGTCTGCGCGATTTTGTCTTCGTGCTCGCTGGCGAGCGTCGCAGGCATCGCAAATATGCACAAGCCGTGGTGCAGCAGGCACAGGCCAAAGGGGTGCAGGCGCTGGTTCGGCTAACCGGCCATTGCCGCGACATGCCAGCGGCGCTTGCTGCCGCCGACACCGTAGTGGTTCCCGCGACGGAGCCGCCGGTGTTCGGCCGCGTGGTGGCGCAAGCACAAGCCATGGGGCGGCCGGTCGTCACCTCAGACGTCGGCATCTTGCCGGAATACGTCGTCGCGCCGCCGGAAATGCCGGAAGAGGTGCGCACGGGGTGGGTCGCCAAGGGAGGCGATGCGCCAGAATTCGCCCTCGCGCTGAGCGAGGCGTTCGCGCTCGACGACGGCGCCTACCATACCATGGCCGCACGCGCGCGGCATTTTGCCGAATACATGTTTTCCCCCCGCAGCGTCGCGACCGCAACCCACGCCGTCTATACCGCGTTGTTAGAACGTGACCTTTAGCAATTGCAGAGAGGCGCACGCCGCGGCCACGGACCGACGGAAAGCCGTTGACTTATTCGCGGTTTGTCCTGATCCTTCCCTGGCCTGCACCAGCAGGACGTTGCAACGGCATGAGGAGAGCAAAGCCATTCGTCGCCCAATGAGATCCGCGCAGCCCGCCCCGAAGGACGGCCCGCGCATCAACGAGGAGATCCGTGTTCGCGAAGTCCAATTGATCGACCAGACCGGCCACAATCACGGGCCCGTTGAGATCCAGATCGCTTTGGACAAAGCCCAGGAAGCCGGGCTGGACCTCGTCGAGATTGCCCCCAATTCATCTCCGCCCGTCTGCAAAATTCTCGATTACGGCAAATATAAATATCAGGCGCAGAAAAAGGCGGCAGAAGCCCGCAAGAAACAGAAGGTCGTCGAGGTCAAGGAGATCAAGCTTCGGCCGATGATCGACGACCACGATTACGACGTGAAGATGCGCTCGATGCAGCGCTTTTTCGAAGAGGGCGACAAGGTGAAAGTCACGCTGCGCTTCCGCGGGCGCGAGATGGCACACCAGGAACTCGGTTACCAGTTGCTCAACCGCGTCAAGGACGACACCTCCAAGGTCGCCAAGGTCGAGCAGGAACCGCGCTTCGAAGGCCGACAGGTGGTGATGGTGCTGGCGCCGAGGTGACCCCCTCGGCCGCGCGCCTGCACGAGCAAGAGCGGGCCAAGGCTTGATTCAAGTCCCCCGGTGCTCCTCGCGGACGGCCGTTTAGCGGATGAAACCGGGTTCTGGTTGTATTTCGCGGCCGGCTCTGCCATAACGCCGCCCTTCCGTGGCCCGGCCCAAAGGGCTGCCGTGGCGACGGCACAATCAGCATGCTCGAACGAGCAGAAGCCGGCCGGGCGGTTTTCATGCCTGCCGCCGCAAAGGAGAGCCAAATGCCCAAGCTCAAGACCAAATCCGGCGCCAAAAAGCGCTTCAAAGTGACCGCCAGCGGGATGGTGCTCTATCAGCAATCCCGCAAGCGCCACGGCATGATCAAACGCACTAACAAGCAGATCCGGCAGCTGCGCGGCACCTCCGTGCTGTTCAAGACCGACGGCGACAAGATCAAGAAATTTTTTCTGCCCAACGATTGACACCGTAGGGCCCCGCGGCGGCGAGCCGCACCCGATCGTTGCACGCAACCAGGAGGTTAGCCATGGCACGCGTCAAGCGCGGCGTCACCGGGCACGCCAAGCACAAGAAGATTTTTAAAGCGGCCAAGGGCTATTACGGCCGGCGCAAGAACACGATTCGCGTCGCAAAGCAGGCGGTGGAGAAGGCCAACCAATACGCCTACCGCGACCGCAAGCGCCGCAAACGCACCTTCCGCGCGCTCTGGATTCAGCGGCTCAATGCAGCGGTGCGTCCCTTTGGACTCACTTACAGCCGGTTTATTGGCGGCCTCGACAAAGCGGGACTGGTCGTCGACCGCAAGGTGCTATCCGATCTTGCGATCCGCGAGCCCGCGGCGTTCGCGGCGATTGTCGAAAAGGCGAAAGCGGCCATCGCGATATGACAATGACAGGACGGACAATGCACGAGCGATGGTCGTCCGTGCTTCGAACACGACCATGATCGACGTTAGCTATGTGCAATGCATGGCGCGCTATAACCGCTGGCAAAATGACGACGTCTATCGTGTGGCCGACACGCTGTCGGACGCCGAGCGGCGACGCGACCGGGGAGCATTTTTCGGTTCGATCCACGCGACGCTCAATCACCTGCTTTGGGCTGATCGCATCTGGATGAGCCGCCTTGCCGACACGGCACCCCCCGGCGGCGGCATTCCCGAATCCGTATCGCTCTATGCCGACTGGGGCGACTTGAAGCGCGAGCGCAAAGCATTCGATGCGGTCATGATCGACTGGGCGGACCGGCTCGATGCGGCATCGCTCGCCAGCGAGCTCGCATATTATTCCGGTGCGATCAAAGCGCACTTGCGCAAGCCGAAATGGCTTTTGGTCGCGCATATGTTCAATCACCAGACCCATCATCGCGGCCAGGTGCATTGCATGCTGACGCAGGCGGGCGGCAGGCCCGGCGATACCGATCTGCCGTTCATGCCGACGTAACGACCGGGACCCCCCCCGGGGACGCACCCATGCACGATCTCAAGGCCCAACTTCTGCGCGGTTTGTGGTACGTCGCGCTCGTGGGCGCGCAGGTGCGTCCCGGCCGGCTCGTACACAAGACGCTACTGGGCGAGCCGCTGCTCATCGGCCGCGGTCGCGACGGACGGGTTTTTGCCCTGCGCGACATCTGCCCGCACCGGGGCATCCCTCTGCACTATGGCCGCTTCGACGGCGAGACGATCACGTGCTGCTATCACGGCTGGCGTTTCGACATGGGCGGCACCTGCGTCGAGATTCCCTCGCTACGGGATGGCCAGGCAATGGATCTCGGCAAGATTCGCTGCGGCGCTTATGCCTGCGTCGAGCGGCAGGGCCTGGTCTGGGTCTACTTCCCGGCCGCGAACGAAGCGGCCGCGCCAGCGGAGCCGCCGCGCGTGCCGGTTTTTTCCGACGCGACCGAGCCCGCAGCGGCGATCATGTTGCCGTTCCCCTGCTCGACCGACCACGCCGCCTTCGGTCTCATGGACCCGACCCATGCCGGCTTCGTACATACGTCGTGGTGGTTCAAGCATCAGCCGAGAAAGCTGCGCCCCAAAGAGAAGCAGTTCGAGCCGATCGAGCTCGGCTGGCGGATGGTGCGCCATCCACTTCCACCGCAGAATCTGGTTTACAAGCTGCTCGGGCGCCACGTGGAAACCGAGATTTCCTACAAGCTCCCGGGGCTGCGCATCGAGGAGGTCCATGGCGATCGCCATGCCGTCGTCGGACTTACCGCAATCACCCCGATCTCTGACGAGGCGACCGAAGTCCACCAGATATTCTGGGCCTCCGCCGGCTGGGTGGCTCCGCTCGCACCGCTGCTCAAGCCGTTCATGCACACATTCCTCGATCAGGATCGCCAAGTGGTGGTCAAGCAACGCGAGGGCCTTGTGCACAAGCCTCGGCTGATGCTCATCAACGACGCCGATACGCAAGCACGCTGGTGGATGCGCGTGAAGGATGAGTGGATCGCGGCGCAAGGAGAAGGCCGCGCCTTCGTCAATCCGCTCGAGCCCAAGACGCTGCGCTGGCGCAGTTGAGGAAACCGATGACCGACCTGCGCGCGCTCGAGACCGAACTCCTGGCCGCCGTCGCACACGCGGCGGATGAGCCGGCGCTCGAAGCCGTGCGGGTTGCGGCGCTGGGCCGCAACGGCTCGATATCCGCACTCCTAAAGACGCTCGGCACAATGTCGCCCGAAGCGCGCAAGGAGCAAGGGCCGCGTATCAACGGTCTTAAAGATCGGGTCACCGATGCGATTGCCGCACGCAGAGACGCCCTGAAAGAGCTGGCGCTCGATCAGCGCCTCAACACCGAGACGCTGGACGTGACATTGCCGGTGCGCGAGCCGCCGGCGGAGGTCGGACGCGTCCATCCCATCAGCCAAGTAGTGGACGAGCTGACCGCGATTTTCGCCGACATGGGTTTTGCCGTCGCCGAAGGCCCCGACATCGAGACCGATGACTACAATTTCACCAAGCTCAATTTCGCCGAGGGCCATCCCGCCCGTGACATGCACGATACCTTCTACTTCAATCCGAAGCCCGACGGCTCGCGACTGCTACTGCGTACCCACACGTCGCCCGTGCAGATCAGGACAATGCTGGCGCAGAAACCGCCCATCCGCGTCATCATTCCCGGGCGTACCTACCGCAGCGACAGCGATCAGACCCACACGCCCATGTTCCATCAAGTCGAAGGGCTCGTCATCGACAAGGGCTCGCATCTCGGTCATCTGAAATGGATACTCCAAGAATTCTGCAAGGCGTTCTTCGAGGTCGATCAGGTCAAGATGCGTTTTCGTCCGTCGTTCTTTCCGTTCACCGAGCCATCGCTGGAGGTGGATATCCAATGCCGACGCGAGAAGGGTGAGATCAGATTCGGCGAAGGCGACGACTGGATGGAGATTCTCGGCTGCGGCATGGTGCATCCGAACGTGCTACGCAATTGCGGGCTCGATCCCGACGAATATCAGGGCTTCGCCTGGGGTCTCGGAATCGACCGCGTCGCCATGCTCAAGTATGGGATGCCGGATCTGCGCCCGTTCTTCGAGGCCGACGTGCGCTGGCTCTCCCACTATGGCTTCCGTCCGCTCGACTTTCCTACTCTGGCGGGAGGATTGAGCGGTTGATCGACCGCGGCAAACGCTTGCTGCGGGCCAATCGCTGGATCATTCCCGTTCGACAGACGGATGACAATTTCTAATCGTTAAGCCTCTCCCGCGAGACGGTGGAGGAAAAAGGTCCCGGCTCAGCACTATGATGAAATTGACGCTCGCTTGGCTGAAGGAGCACCTCGACACCGAGGCGCCACTCGCTGCGATTGTCGAGAAGCTCACCATGATCGGGCTCGAAGTGGAGAGCGTCGCCGACCGAGGCAAGATGCTGGCGCCTTTCACCATCGCTCGGGTGATCTCGGCCGAACAGCATCCGAACGCGGATCGCCTGCGCGTGTGCATGGTGGATACCGGCGCCGGCGATCCGGTCCAGGTGGTGTGCGGCGCGCCCAATGCGCGCGCCGGCATGAAAGGGGTATTCGTGCCACCTGGAGCCTTCATCCCGGGCAAGAACATGACGCTGGGTATCGGCAAGATCCGCGGGGTCGAAAGCCGCGGCATGCTGGTGTCCGAATTCGAATTGCAAATCTCCGAGGATCACGAAGGCATCATCGATCTTCCGCAGGATGCGCCGGTCGGAGCGAATTACGCGCATTGGGCCGGGCTCGACGATCCCGTCATCGAGATCAATCTTACTCCCAACCGCGCCGACTGCGCCGGCGTCAGCGGCGTCGCGCGCGATCTCGCCGCCGCTGAGATGGGCAAGCTGCGGGACGGAAGCGTTCGGCCGGTGAAAGGGGATTTCCCGCCTCCGGTGAAGGTGACCCTCGATTTCGGCACGACGCCTTCGCTTTGTCCGGCATTTGCCCTGCGACTCGTGCGCGGGGTGCGCAACGGGCCGTCGCCGGCATGGCTGCAGCGGCGCCTGATCGCCATCGGCCTGCGCCCCATCAATGCGCTGGTCGACATCACCAATTTCATCACTTACGACCGCGGCCGGCCGCTGCATGTGTTCGACGCCGCAAAAGTGCAGGGCGATCTCACGGTGCGGCGCGCGCGCGACGGCGAGAGTCTCGTCGCGCTCGACGGCAAGGACTACTCCCTCGACCCGAGCATGTGCGTCATCGCGGACGAGAGCGGCGTGGAATCGCTGGCAGGCATCATGGGCGGCAAGAGCACCGGCTGTTCGGAAACAACGACCGACGTGCTCATCGAATCCGCGCTGTGGGACCCCGTGAATATTGCGCAGACCGGCCGCAAGCTCGGGGTCCAATCGGATGCGCGCTACCGCTTCGAGCGTGGCGTCGATCCCGCCTTCATGCTGCCGGGGCTCGAACTGGCGACCGCGATGGTGCTCGATTTGTGCGGCGGCAAACCATCCGAAGTCACGGTCGCAGGTACGCCAGAAGTCCCTGCGCGCATCATCGACTTTCCGCTCAACGAACTGCCGCGGCTCACCGGCCTGCACGTCGATCGGCACGAGATCGAGCGCGTGCTCGGCCGGCTTGGTTTTGCGATCACCGACACGGGCAAACATTTAAAAGTCACCGTCCCGTCGTGGCGCGCCGACGTCGAGGGCAAGGCCGATCTGGTGGAGGAGATCGTCCGCATTGTCGGGGTCGACCGCATTCCCGCGACGCCTTTCGAGCGCGGCGAGGCCCCGCGCAAGCCGGTGCTTACGCCCATCCAGCTGCGCACGCGCAAAGCCAAGCGCGCGCTCGCCGCGCGTGGCATGCTCGAGGCGGTGACCTGGTCGTTTCTCGCAAAGCGGCAGGCCGAGTTGTTCGGCGGCGGAAATCCCGAACTCGCGCTCGCCAATCCCATTGCCTCGGATCTATCGGATATGCGACCGAGTCTCATTCCGGGCCTCGCTGCCGCCGCGCAGAATAATGCCGACCGCGGTTTTGCCAACGTGGCGCTGTTCGAGGTCGGACAGGTCTTCCGCGGTGATCGCCCGCAGGATCAGCTGACGACCGCGAGCGGCGTGCGCCGCGGACTCGCCAAGGCCACCGGCATCGGCCGCCATTGGTCGGCACCCGCGGGAGAGGTCGACGCGTTCGACGCCAAAGCCGACGCGCTTGCCGTGCTGGCCGCCGCCGGCGCGCCGTCGGCAGCGCTCCAAGTCGCGCCGGGAGGGCCGCCATGGTTCCATCCGGGACGCTCGGGGACGATCCAAATTGGCCCGCAGACGGTCCTCGGGCATTTTGGAGAGCTGCATCCGCGCGCGCTCGAAGCGCTCGACGCCGAGGGCCCGCTGGTCGCCTTCGAGGTGATGCTGGAAAAAATCCCGGAACCGAAGGCGAAGGCAACGCGCGCGCGGCCGGTGCTGGAGCTTTCCCCCTTCCAACCACTCGAGCGCGACTTCGCTTTTGTCGTCGATCGCACGGTGCACGCGACCGACGTGTTGCGCGCGGCACAAAGCGCCGATCGCAAACTCATCACCAATGTCGTGGTGTTCGACGTCTACGAGGGCGAGGGGATAGAGCCCAGCAAGAAGTCGATCGCCATCAGCGTGACATTGCAGCCGCGGGAAAAGACCATGACCGACGCAGAGATCGAGGCCGTGGCCGGGAAGATTGTCGCCGAGGTCGGCAAGCGCACCGGCGGCGCGCTGCGTGGGTGACGGCGCTCACGTGCGCTTGCTTGGGCCGCCAAGCAGCTTCACCACCGCATCTGCCGCTCGCTCGCCCGACTCCCAGGCGCCGTTGACAGTGCCCCAACGGGTCTCATGCGTGGCCTCACCGGCCAAGAACATGCGGCCGCTGATCGACTCGGTCAGTATCTTGCGCGCGGATTGAGCTCCGGGCGCAGCGGCAGAGATGGCGCCGAGTACCCATGGCTCGTTGTTCCAGCGTGTGGCGTGGCGACGTTTGACAGCGTTTTTTATATCCGTGCCGTAGAGACTGCCCAGCCAGCTGATCGCAAAATCGATCATCGCCGCCTCGCCTTTGGCCGAGAGATCGCGCCCGAAACTTCCCCCGATGTCGATGACGCAAATCGTGGAACCGGCCATGTTGCCGAAGAGGGCCGCGGTCTGCCTGCTCTCGGTTCTCTCGAAGACCAGTTCGTCGGAACGCAGCCCGAGCGGGTTGCCGGTCAATTCCAGCGCCACGTGATCGCGGCTACCGAGTTTGAGCTTTGAGGCAGCCTCCAGATGGCGTTTCGGCAACTCCGGCGCCATCTTGATCTTTCCGCTAGTGAGCACATTGGTCGAGACGGTGAGGATGACCGCGGCGGTCTTGAATTGCCCCTTGGGCGTTTCGACCTCGATGCGGGCGCGGCTCCACCATTCGATCGACTTGACCGGCGTTGCCGGAAGAATTGGAAGCGAAGCTGCGAGCTTCGCCAGCAGGGTGCCGAACCCTTGCCGGCAGAATGCACTATTGTCGCGCTCCCCCGCGCGGGAAAGATCAGCGGTCGACACCTCCGCGAGCTCCTTGCTGCAGCCGTAAGGGCCCAGCACGAATTCGACGGTCGGCCGCCATTCGCCGAGATCCTTGGGCAGCGCCTGGGTGCAAGCGACGTCGCTCTTGCGCGCGACGTCGGCGATGGCGGTGTTGGCACGCACGAGGCTTGCGAGAAAGTCCTCCATCTCTCCTTCGCGGGCGTAACGGCGTCCGATGCGCATGCGCTGGCCGGGCGGCGCGGCGTAGATCTCGACCCCGGCCTGCGGCGCGAGCTTCATCAACGGATTGATGTCTGCGGCATAGATCCAATGGGCGCCGCGATCGTAGGGCACGCCGAATGTCCTGGTCTCGGTGATGCAGCGCCCGCCGATCTCGTTCGCGGCCTCGAGCACGACAAATCGTTTGCCCGCTGCGGCAAGTCGTCGCCCCGCGGCGATGCCGGCGGCGCCGGCGCCCACGACGACGGCGTCGACCCATCCGGAGCGGGGCACCTCGGGGGCTGGCGCCGGCGCTGCAAGTGCAGGCGCGCTAGTGAGCGCCGCGGCGGACGCAAGGAACGATCGGCGGGTCAAATGTCGCATGTGAGCGCGCAAGCGTTAGGCGGTTCGAGGTCTAGCACGGAACGCGTCCCTGGCATGTCTAAATTCTTTTTCATCATCAACGCGGTTGCGCTATTGCCGTCGGCGGTGCCCCATTCAACAGGCGCTCCTACGGAGCGCTTGTTTCCAGGGTCGCTGCACCGGGCATCGCACGGCCGGTAGAAAGGATGCAGACGATGATCGACGCGGCCGTCAAAGCACTCGTCCAGATGTTCTCGCCCCCGTTCCGCTGGGTGCTGTTGAAGTCCTCCGGCTTGGCGCTCGGCCTGATCGTGCTGTTCGCAATCGCACTTCATCGGCTGCTAGTCTGGCTTGCCACTGCCGGCGCGAATTGGGTCGAGAGCATGTTCGGCGTCAGCGCGCCCGCACCGATCTCGATTTTCGTCTGGGTCCTTTCCATTGCCGCCGGCATCGGGATCATCGTCGGATCGGTGTTTTTGATGCCGGCGGTCACCGCGCTGCTCGGCAGCTTTTTCGTCGACGACATCGCGTTCGAAGTCGAACGCACGCACTATCCCACGGAGCCTGTCGGCACTCCGCTGCCACTCCCGCGCGCGGTGCTCCAGGGTGCCAAGACGGCTTTGCTTGCAATCTTGGTCTACCTCATCGCGGTGCCGTTCCTGCTAGTCGCCGGCGCGGGCGCGGTCATTTTTTTCCTAGCCAGCGCCTATTTGCTCGGCCGCGAATATTTCGAGCTCGCCGCCATGCGTCATCAGCCGATCGCCCAGGCCAAACGGCTGCGGCAAACCCACCGGAGCACGGTCTTTCTCGCCGGCATCTTGATCGCGGCGTTCGTGTCTATCCCAATCGTCAATCTCGCCACACCGCTGTTCGCCACGGCTCTGATGGTGCATGTGCACCATCGCATTCGCACGAAAGATAGGTGAGGATAATCCGCCGGCACTCGGCCGCCTGAGCGGGTTTCGTCTATTCGCCCAGCTTCGTCACGGCGACCTGTGCGGTGCCGTTGACCTCCGCAACCACACGCAGCGTTTTGGCATCGAACTCGATGTCGACGAGACGCAGATCGCTGATGCCGGCGTCCACACGAACACCATCGTCGCTCTTGCGAAAATCCGAGATCGCCGCATCGATGCTCTGGCGAGCATTGGCCGCGAGCGGCACCAGATCCACGACCGCATGCTCCGCAACCGCCTGTTCCAAGTATGGCACCGCGGGGCGCGCCGCTGCGCCTAGCAAGCCGAAAGCGGCCTCGGATTGGACATCCAGCGCGATGTCGGTCAGGCGGAGCACCTGATGCGCGGAATCGAGCACCGGCCGACCCCAGACGTAGATCGTAGCTTCGGCGCCGAGGCCGAGCCAGCTCTTGTTCTCATTGGCTCGCACCCGCAGCGACAGCAACAAGCGATCGCCAGACGCGGCCAAGTTGACGCCGCGGATCGTGGCGGTAAAGGCGCTGCCCTTGTCTTCGGGAAAGCTCTTCCCCTTGAGCTGCGCGTCCAGCAGCCTAGTCACCTCGGTAAACGGGATGTCGATCGGTACGGCGATATTGACGCGGCCCTGCTCGGCCTGCGGAACGAGCTCCAGTTGCGCCGGGAAGGGACAATCGGGCTTAGTCTCATTAGGGACAATGCGCGTTTGGGCCTCTACGCCGATCGTTAGCGTGAGGGCAGTGGAGTCAATGCGGGGCTGCGCGGCGAAGGCGCGCGTTGGCCGAACTTCCAGCCACAGATTCGGCATGCCGGCGGCCGCCGCGCCGAGAGAGATCGCCCGGCACATCTTGGCCCACTCTCGCCGCGCCGCCAGTTCAAGGGACGGATCGTCGCGCAGGCGCGCCGCGAGTGCTGCCATTTGTTCATTGACCGCGCGATCGAGGAAGGGCTTGAGCTCGTTCGACAGGCTCAGTTTCACGCCCATGATCGGCAGTGAGGCGTCGGCGAGCGCGATCTGAGAACTCAGGTTGGGCTCAACCCGCCACGCCGGCAGCAGCGAGGGGTGCGCCGTGAGTGTGACTTCGCCGTGGATATCCGCACGTTGGTCGAGCGCTTTTCCCTGCAGGTTCTGCAGCCCTTGTCCCAACCGTCCGCCCAGCAGACCTCCAATCGCACCAGCGAGATTACCCGCCTCGCCGGAGACCTGGCCGGTCGCGCGGAAGCTGCCAGACAGCGCAGTCGACACGACGAGCGCATCCGGCCGGCCGGTGACTGCGAGGGGGCCGCGTGCGACGGTCCAGTCGACCGCGCCATTGGACAGCAATTGCGGGAATGGGTTGTCGCGCCTGCCCGCGAGGTTGCGCGGCGCTGCCGTTTCCAATGCGGCGTTGATCGCGGAAAGCGCAATCGCGGCCGGCGTCACGATGACCGAGTTGCGCGCAACCGGCTTCAACGGCGGCACTTCGACCAGGGCCGGCCGCTGGTCTTTCGGACCCGGCCAAAGCACGTTCAACGCCCACAGTCCGCCGACGAACGAGAGGCCGGCGATCACGATACCAATGGCAATCTTGCCCCACGGCAAATGCATGCCGGCGAGTTCTCCGAATGGTGGGTGGATTCTCATTGCGCCTCGATCGTGGTGCCAGCAAGGCGGGGCTTTGCCCGATCGCCGTCAGTGCGCTGACGAGCGATGATTGAGGACGGTTTTTCCCGGCCACTTACAGAGGTCGGCGATCAGACACTTCTCACAAAGAGGCCGACGCGCCACGCAGACATACCGTCCATGCAGGATCAGCCAGTGATGAGCATGGCGTTTATATTTCGCCGGTACCACGCGGTCGAGCTTCATCTCGACCTCAAAAGGCGTCTTGCCGGTTGCAATGCCGGTTCGGTTGCCGACACGGAAGATATGGGTGTCGACTGCAATCGTCGGCTCACCAAACGCAACGTTGAGCACGACATTTGCGGTCTTGCGGCCGACGCCCGGCAGCGCCTCCAGCGCCTCGCGCGTGCGCGGGACCTCTCCGCCATGCTCCTGCACGATCCTCTTCGACAGTTCGACGAGATTCCTGGCTTTGGTGCGGAAGAGGCCGATGGTCTTGATCAGCTCCTGCACGCGTTTCTCGCCAAGGGCAGCGATCTTTTCCGGCGTGTCGGCGGCGGCAAACAGACCGGGCGTCGCCTTGTTGACGCCAGCATCGGTCGCCTGCGCCGAGAGCACCACCGCGACGAGCAGCGTAAACGGATTGACGTGCTGCAGTTCACCCTTGGGCTCGGGGCGAGCGGCCGCGAAGCGGCGGAACGCTTCCTCGATCTCCTCGGTTGTCCATTGCGGCAGGGCCCCGGCAGCGGCCGCGTGGTCGGCCGCCGAACGCGTGGCCGGGCTCTTGAGCTTGGCCGCCGTGTGCGCGCGGGCTTGACGCAGGCTCTGTGCCGTTCTTCGCCTCGCCTTGCGAGGGACTCTGCGGACTGCCTTGCGAGGTGTTTTGCGCGGCATAGTTCCGGTATAGTGAGCTCCATGCCACCCGACAACGACCTCGCCCGAGAACCCACGATCTTTTCGGCAGTGCTCACGCCGCATCGCTCACTGAGCCGCAATGGTTTCTTGGCGTTGATGCTGGTGGCCGGCGGGGTCAGCCTGGTCACCGGGACGACATTCCTCGTCGTTGGCGCTTGGCCAGTGTTTGGTTTCTGCGGGCTCGACGTTCTGCTGCTCTACTGGGCGCTCAAGGTCAGCTACCGTCGCGCCACGGCTTACGAACAGGTCACCGTTACCCCCTCCGAACTGACCGTGCGTCAGGTGACTCACCGCGGCCGCATCAGCGAATGTACGCTCAATCCGCTCTGGGTCCGGCTCGATCGCGTGGTCCACGCGGAGTTCGGTATCGAACGGCTCTTTCTCGTGTCGCGCGGGCAACGGCTTGCGATCGCGGGGTTCCTCGGGCCGCAGGAAAAGGAAAGCTTCGCGCTTGCGTTGTCTGCAGCGCTTGGCGAGGCGAAGCGAGGGCCAACTCGAACGGTATTCTAACCAGCATTGCACGCAGAAACCGGGTGGGCGCAACCTCCGCCCCAGCGTAGAAGGGGCGCACGATCGAGCCAGGGCCCAACATGCTCTCCCCCGACCCGATTTGCGATCGCGAGCCGCTTATCGGCGCCGCCGCCGACTATGCCGTCGTGCGCCGCGCCATCGCTTTTGTCTGCGAGCGCTGGCGCGCCCAACCCGAGATCGACGCCATTGCCGCAGCGGCGGGAGTGAGCGCCAGCGAGCTGCACCATCTGTTTCGCCGCTGGGCCGCAATCACGCCCAAGGCCTTCCTTCAGGCGCTCACACTTGAGCATGCGCGCCGCCTGTTGCGAGATTCGGCGAGCGTGCTCGACGTCTCATTCGAGGTCGGCTTGTCCGGGCCGGGCCGTTTGCACGATCTCTTCGTCACGCACGAAGCCATGTCGCCCGGCGAATGGAAATCGGGTGGCGACGGGCTCACGATGTCCTACGGCTTTCATCCGTCTCCGTTCGGCACCGCGCTGGTGATGACGACCCAACGCGGGCTTGCCGGCCTCGCATTCGCCGATCCCGGCGAGGAACAGGTCGCGCTCGCCGACATGAAGGGCCGCTGGCCCAAGGCCAACATCGTCGAAGATCGCGCGCACACCGCGCCACTGGCGCAGCGCATCTTCGATACCGGCCTGTGGCGAGCCGATCGGCCGCTGCGCGTGGTCCTCATCGGCACCGATTTCGAGGTGCGCGTCTGGGAAACGCTGCTCAAAATTCCCATGGGCCGAGCGATGACCTACTCAGACATCGCCACGAAGATTGGCGCAACCAGAGCCGCACGCGCCGTCGGCGCCGCTGTCGGCAAGAATCCACTCTCGTTCGTGGTGCCGTGCCATCGTGTGCTTGGAAAAGATGGCGCGCTCACCGGCTACCACTGGGGACTCACCCGCAAGCGCGCGATGCTGGGCTGGGAGTCGGGCCGAACCGCTAACTGAAAGCACGGTCGCGATCGCCCGCAAACGAGCCGCTGGTTGACGATGGCACCGCAATCCCACACAAAGATCCAATGAATGCCGGTTGGCGCGCTTCGCCAACACCGGCGAGGCGCAGAGGACTTGGACAGATGCAAAAGCGCCGTCCGGTCATGTTGGTTGTCCTTGACGGCTGGGGCTGGCGCGAGGAAGCCGCCGACAATGCGATCCGCCAAGCGCAGACTCCGAGTTTCGATCGTCTCTGGGCGAGCTGTCCGCACGCGTTCTTGCGCACCTCAGGTAAGGATGTCGGCCTGCCGGAGGGGCAGATGGGCAATTCCGAGGTCGGACATCTCAACATCGGTGCCGGCCGTCTCGTGGTGCAAGACTTGCCCCGCATCGACGCGGCCATCGCTAGTGGCGATATCGGCCGCGCGCCTGCACTCAACGAACTGATCGAGGCGATGCGACGGAGTGGGGGCGCGTGTCACCTCATCGGATTGGTGTCGCCGGGCGGGGTGCATTCGCATCAGGACCACGCGGCTGCGCTCGCCAACATTCTCGTCCAAGCCTCAGTGCCGGCAGTCTTGCATGCCTTTACCGACGGCCGGGATACGCCGCCACGCTCGGCAGGGGAGGACATTGCGCGCCTCATCGCGGCGCTGCCGCGATCCGTCCCGGTCGTCACGGTCAGCGGTCGGTACTACGCGATGGATCGCGACAAACGCTGGGAGCGCGTGGCCAAGGCCTATCACGCGATCGCGGACGCCGAGGGGCCGCGCTTTGCAAGCGCTCCCGCGGTCATCGCGGATGCTTATGCGCACGAGACCAGCGACGAATTTATCGTTCCGGCGGTGGTCGGGGATTATCGCGGCATGCGGGACGGCGACGGCGTGCTGTGCTTCAATTTCCGCGCCGACCGTGTGCGCGAGATCCTGTCGGCCTTGCTCGACCCGAACTTCAGCGACTTTCCTCGCCGACGCAGCATCGGCGTCGCCGGCGCCGCCGGTATGACCCAGTACAGCGAGCAGCTGGGTGCGTTGCTGGGAACGATCTTCCCGCCGCAAAGCCTAGCCAACGTGCTCGGCCGGCTCGTCGCCGACGCCGGGCGCACGCAATTGCGAATGGCTGAGACAGAGAAATATCCGCACGTCACCTATTTTCTCAATGGCGGCGAGGAGGAGCCTTATCGCGGCGAGGACCGCATCATGGTTCCTTCACCCAAGGTTGCGACCTATGACCTCAAACCCGAGATGTCGGCGCCGCAGTTGACGGACAAGGCGGTGGAAGCAATTGGCTCCGGCCGATACGACTTGATCGTGCTGAACTACGCCAACCCCGACATGGTCGGACACACCGGCAGCTTGCCGGCCGCGGTCAAAGCGGTGGAGGCGGTCGACACCGGTCTCGGCCGCATCGCGGAGGCGATCGCAACGGCCGGCGGCGCTTTGTTGGTCACCGCGGACCACGGTAATTGCGAAATGATGCGTGATCCCGTCACCGGCGGCCCGCATACGGCTCACACGACCAATCCCGTGCCGGTCCTGCTGTCGGGCGGCGGCAATATGTCTTTGACGGCGGGGCGGCTCGCGGATGTCGCGCCCACTTTGCTCGAATTGATGGAATTGCCGCCGCCGGTCGAGATGACCGGCCGATCTCTTCTACGGCCGCGAGCGAGCGATCAGACCTCGCTCAGGCCCAGCACGTCGGCCATCGAATAAAGTCCTGCTTTTCGCCCCCGCCCCCATAGCGCCGCGCGCAAGGCGCCGCGGGCGAAAATCATTCGGTCCTCCGCCTTATGCGAGAGCTCGATCCGCTCGGCCGGCCCGGCAAAGACGACGATGTGTTCGCCCACCACCGAGCCGCCGCGCAATGACGCAAAGCCGATATCGCCGGCGCAGCGGGCGCCGGTCATGCCGTTGCGGCCGCGTACCGAATGCTGCTCGAGGTCGACGCCGCGGCCCTCCGCCGCGGCGCGGCCGAGCATCAGCGCGGTGCCTGAAGGCGCGTCGATCTTTCTATTGTGGTGCATTTCGAGGATTTCGACGTCGAAATCCTCGTCCAGCGTCTTAGCGACCCGCTTGACGAGCGCCGCCAGCAGGTTGACGCCCATGCTCATGTTGCCGGACTTGACGATCACGGCGCGTTTAGCCGCCTCGGCGATCAGCGCTTCGTTTT